>Ga0207693_10003165_pt1 | contig 14136 bp, 13 predicted proteins | sample LARL81metaG_FD_184347 | JGI IMG/M metagenome (GOLD analysis project Ga0207693, IMG submission 184347) | Corn, switchgrass and miscanthus rhizosphere microbial communities from Kellogg Biological Station, Michigan, USA - LAR L8-1 metaG... | ecosystem: Host-associated > Plants > Roots >...
CCTACACCACATCGGGCTGTCCAAACACCTGCGCGGCACCAACGTCATCGTGCTCATCGACGACCTCAACATCCGCGTGCTCAACCACAACACCGGAACACTGATCCGCAAACTCGTCCTCGACCCCACCCGCGACTACCAACCCCGCGGCGTCAAGTGCGGAAACTCACCCGAAAACAGAATCAAGGTGTAAACCATGGCTCGGGACACCTGTCAACGATGTCCCAACGGGTCTTGCACGCGAACCATTAGGTAGTCCCGACCGGGCTTAGCGAAAAGTCACGTATCCGCTTACTCACGTCCTACCGTCTGAAGAGCGCAATTGTGGTGTGGTCCACGTTTGTTTGCCTAAGAAGAAGGCGGTAGGTCCACGATGACAATGCAGAAGTCCCCTCCCGGGCGTGCCGAGGCGGCGACCAATGGCGCTCAGAAACCCAAACCCGCCAAGACCACCTACGAGAAGTCTGGTATGAAAGCTCCCGTCACGCCGATCCCGTGGGAGCCTCTGGAAGAAGCCAAGACCATCGACGACGTGGTGCGCAATTTCGATCAGGTCATCGACTGGGCGATCAGAGCAGAGAGCACCGTCGGCTATTTCGCCATCCTCTACAGGCGGTCGACCGTCGCCGTTCACGAGGCCCTCAAGCAGGGGAAGTTCATCAACCCGCAGCGGATGCAGAAGTTCGACGTCGTCTTCGCCCAGCGCTACTTCGACGCGTTGAATGCATACTTCATGCCACACGTATACCCGGGCCTGACGCTTCCGTGGGAGGTCGCCTTCGTCGGCCATGAGGACGGGAAGACAACCATCATTCAGCAGATGATGACCGGGTTGAACGCGCACATCTGTTTCGATCTGGGCCTTGCCGCCGTGGAGGTCGCCGCGAACGATCTGGACGCGATGAAGCACGACTTCGACTACATCAACGAGCTCGTCGCACTGCAAGTCCCCGACATGCTCAGGAACCTAATCGAGATCTCCCCCGACGTCGTGTGGCTTCGTCGAGCCCTTCCCGCTGAGACGGAGGTCATCAAGGACGTGTTGACCAGGTTCCGCGATGGTAGTTGGTTATTCGCCATCCACCTCGCGATGTTCCCGGATACGAGGAAAGAGAAGATCGTCAACCATCAAGCCTGGACAGCGGCGCTCGGCGCCTGGTACCTGGAACCGCCGAACCGGACACCGTTTCATATCCTCATCTGGTTCATCAAGAGGCGCGAACATACAAACATCGGCCGGAACCTGCGGCTCCTCAAAGGGGTCGGGGACAAACCCCGGATCACGGCAAAGCGCGGCCTCCCTATCGTCGCGGAAGTGACGAGAGCAGCTCTTGCGCTCTCGCGTATTCGGCCCATCTAGCGTCGCCGGGAAAGCGGCTGACGACGTTCGCTAGCGCGCTCCGATCGCTGTCGCCGAAAAGATCGAAAGTGTCGAGCAGGCAACGCAATTCGAAGAGTGTCGCCGATTGCTTCCGGGCGAATTCGAATGCGTCGGCGAGGGCCGCCCGTTGCTGTTGCGGCTCTGTGAGCGTGTGCGCGCGCAGCCGCATCAGCTCGGCGTCGTGGAAGTGCATTCCGGTCTCTTGTGCGTGTTGCAAGGACATCTCCAACCGTTCGCGTGCCTTCTCCGACTGGCCCGCGGCGATGAGGAGGCGACCGACGATCGAGTCGTGAAAAGTCAGATAGACGTTGAGGTGCATCAGACGCGAAGCGTCGATGCGCGTGGCGATGTTTGCGGCCAAGGCCGCCAGTGTGGCGGCGTCGGCCCCGGCGTTAAGCGCGGCCACCGCCTTGACGGCGGCGTGCTCTGTGGCGCTGACGAATCGCCATAAGTCGAGGCCGGATTCATCGGCACAGCGGCGCAGCCCGGCGGCAAGGGCGGCTGCCTCCTCGAGTTGGCCGGCCTCCAGCGCTACCCAGATCTGCTTGAAATACGTATGTGCGCGGTTGTAGCCGTTCTGCGGGTATCCCAGGCCGTCGCAGCGGCGGACCGCTTCGGTCAGCTCCTCCTTGGCCTTGTTCAGGTCGCCGAACACCATATGAGTCAGCGCCATGTAGGCGTGCGCGGTAGTGATCGGGTCGGAGGCCACCCACCACCCGCTGTCCAACTCCCGCTGGTCGGCGGCGCAAGGATCGGCCAGCGCCTGCAGGAGATGCCCGCGCGCGGCCGTGAATTCACCTTCCAGCCAGATGACGGAACCCATTGAGAACGCGATCACCGGGTAGCTCCAGGGTCGGTCCTTCGTGACCCGGCCAGACAGCGAGTCCAACAGCTCATGGGCACGGCGCAGTTCGGCACGGGGGACGTAATAGCCGATCAGCGCGGTGAGTGTGGTGAACAGCTCGAGTTCGTGCTTGCCTTCGCTCGCCAGTTCCAGGCACCGCTCGAGATCGGCCGGTCCCTCCCCGCTCATGCTGCCGTGCGCGGCACCCGCCAGGAGGCCGCGCTCGAGCCGGAGGGCGATTTCCATGCGTTCCCGCCCGGGTCCGGCGGCGCAGCGGGCTAGCTGGTTGAGTGCGTCGGTGAGGCATGCAAGCGCCTCCTCCAGAGCGCCGCGGCGCCGGGCGTCGCCTGAAGCGTTTTGATAGGCCTCCACGGCGTCGTCGTATTGCTCTGCCCGTTCGTAGTGGGCCGCAATCACGCGCCAATCCGGTTCCACGCCGGCAGCCGCCTTGGCCAGCGCACGGGCGACCCGGGCGTGTAGCTCCCGTTGCATGCGGGGAGGCGCCAATTCGGACGCCACCTCGCGGAGCAGCTCGTGGCGGAATCGCCAACCGTGGGTGCCGCGCGGCTCGAACACCCGCGCCTTCACCAATTGGGCGACGACGAGATCGACGTCGGCGACGCCCTCTACGACCGAATGCAGGAGGGCAAGATCGCCGCTGCGTCCGATGACCGCGGCCGCCTCCACTACCGGGACGACGTCGGTGTGGGTGTGCAGTCGCGCGGACAAAGGCTCGTACAGCGCCTCCGGCACCCCTCGCTCGTGTTCGGTCTCATCCAGTCCGGCCGCGACATGCTCGATGTAGAACGGCACCCCGTCGCACCGTTTCCGCACCGCCGCGCGCTGCGCCTCGGTCACCGCGGGGTTCAGCGCGTCGATGAGTGCATCCGATTCCTCGTCCGTCAACGGTGTGAGCTCGAAAAGCGTTACCGGCCAATCGGTTCGCAGCCACGCGCCTTCGCGTCCGGTCAGCACCACCAACAGGCGCCCGTCCGCGGCGGTGAGTATCGAATTGAGCAGTTCGATGGTCGACGGGTCGTACCAGTGGACGTCCTCGGCGATGATCAGCCCCGGGGAGTCGTCGAGACAAGCCAGGACGTAGCGGTGCACCGTAGCGCCGATCATCCCATGCAGGGCACGCCCTTCGGCGGCCACTGGCTGGTAGCCATGCTCCGGCCCGACGCCCAGCACGGGCGCCAGCAGAGGCACCTCGGCGACGGGATCCATTGCATACGCACGTAGTTCGGCCTCCAGCGACCGCAGTCGCTCGGCACCGTTGGTGAGCCGGGTGATGCCGCACCGGCGTTCCAGAAGCCGTCGGACGGGGTGCAGGCCGGTGTCGGTGTGCAGGGGCGAACCCCTGAGTTCGATGACCGTTCCGCCTGATTCCTCGACCAGTTCGGCCGCAGCGCGCGCAAGTCGCGTCTTCCCTATGCCCGCTTCTCCCCGGAACGCGACGCCCGGGATGGTCGAAACCCCCTTGCGCGCCTGCTGCCACGTCTGTTCCAACCAGCTCCGCTCACGGTAACGCCCGATGAGCGGTAGCGGTGTCAGTGACAGCGACTGCGGCCGCTCGGCCAGCACCTGGTGGTGGCCGATCAAACCGTCGACGCCCTTCACCGGGGCCGGAGGGCGGGTGCTGAGTTCGAACCCGTCGCTGATCAGTGGCGCAACCGCGTCGGTGACGGCGACCGTGCCTGGTTCGGCCAGACCGGAAATCCGGGAGGTCAGGTTGACGGCGAAACCGTAGACGTCGTCCTGGCCTATGTCGAGGTAGACCAGGCCATGGTGGATGCCGACCCGCACGTTGATGGCGACGCCGAATCGTTGCTCCGCCCGCTCACTCAGCTGTGCCACCGCGCGGGTGATGTCCAACCCGGCGGCGACGGCGCGTCGCACGTCGTTCTCGTGCGCCTTGGGGTGGCCGAACACCGCCAACAATCCGTCGCCCTTCATGGAGGTGATATGGCCCTCATACCGACCGACGATTCCGGACACCTCGTGCTGGTAGCGGCTGACCACTGCGCGGTACGTCTCCGGCTCGATACGGGTGGACAGCGCGGTCGAGTCGACCAGATCGGCGAACATGATTGTTAGTCGCCGGATTTCACCGTATCGATCTGGTGCGGCGAGAAGGTCTTCGGCCTCTGGATTGCCGCGGTCGACGTCAAGAACCTGCTCGGCCAGTGTGGCCGCGGTCGCGCGGTCGCCTTCGTTGATGGCCCGCACAGCACGGTCCAGCAATTCATCGATCGATGCACTGCACTCGCCCGGGCCCACCTGTGCCTCCCGCTGCCCCAGAACGGGCTAAGGGTACCGCGTGTGGGGACTTTCGACGCGGTCAATTGATATTGATAGATGTGTGTTGGGTCAAGCGAGCCGCGCGCCGGAACCTGTTACATTTTTCGGTAAGCGCGTTTTCATCGCTGGACTCGGCGACAGCGGTGTCCTCACGGCGATCAAGCTGGCCCGGCACGCCGACGTCGTTGGGATCTCGGCCAAGCCCGCTTTGGTCAGCGGCCCGGAACTGGGATCGCGACTGACTGGTCGTGACCTTCTTGCGCTGGAGCCCATCGATACCGCAAAGACCATCGGACTCATGGGGACGACCGCAGCCTGCGATCTGACATCCCGGCCCACGTTGCGCAAGCTTCGGGGGCTTGTCTTGATGAAGGCGTTGTATGACGGCGGCACAGTCAACGGCTCAACTTAGCCTGCCGCACTCGGGCTCGGTGCAGATCGGCACCTCACGGACAGCCGGTCCACCGGGGACGCTTCCACCCTTCTACCACTCGGTGTAGTGGCGCTTGCACATTTTTCGCGAGTAATGCTGCTCACCGCAGCCCGCCACAACGCAACCGGTCATCCCGCAATTATGGTCGCTGGGTCCGGCCGCAGGCGCTGGCGGTGCGACGTACCCGGCGTCGTCAACCTTTGGGGTGCGGCACCGACGACCGACGACGGGGCACCCGACTTGCCGCGGCGGCGAAGCCCAAGCCCGCCAACCGCGGTCGCTGCTACGAGCGGGCGTCACCGTGCCCGCGATCCTCGCGGTACTGCTGATCGCGGCGGTTGCCCCAGTCCGACGGTGACCACCGGGCCGACCGACACACCACTGCCCAGCGAAGACGAATCGCCGGTCCGGGTGTGCATGTAGCAGACGGGCATGACGCGTCTGCAATGCTGGGAATCCATCCGGCTCTGCAACAGCCGCCACGCACCATGAAGTTCGCAGTCATTGCGATCGAGACCCGGCCGGTGCGTCGCCTTCGAGCGCCCGCAAACAGATGATCCAGCAGCGGCTGCTGACGTTCAGCAGCTTCGACTGCGCCTCAGCCACGGAAAACCAACCAACACGGTCAATTTCGGGAAAAGCCTGATCTTTCGGATCCCCTCTGCCACTCGAGCTCGAACGTGTTGCTGAATGTGCCCTCTAGGTTCAGGTTGCCGCTGACCGCGAAGGCCGTGAATACCTTTCCGCTCGACTGCTTCAGCGGCGCGAAGTGGATGCACGACCCATCCGGGGCCGGCTTGCAGAGCTCCACGTGGAACTCGCGTTGCGCCGGGATCGACGGATCGTCCCCCTCGATGTATTCACCCTTCGGAATCGACCATGCGCCATCGTCTTTGCGTGCCCAGAACGGGGCGGTCGATGAGCACTTCGACACCAGCGTCGGGAGCCCGGTACAGCAGCAGACCAGCGCTGAGTGTGGGCATCGCCCAAGACTAGTCGTCGCTGGGTGAGTAGCCCGCCAGGGTGAACAACCTGGGCATTGCCCTGGCAACATCGACAGCGGCGGTCTCGGCACTCTTGAATACTCTGCCGATGCCCCGCTCGGCATACCACCGGATCCGGTCGAGCGCGCGAAGTTGTGCGACGACACCCGGCTCATACATTTCGAAGATGTAGCAGGGCGGCTCGTTCGACCCGGATGCCTTCAGGATGCCGTTCACCGCGCGTCGCGCCGCCTCGTTCGCCGCCTCCATGGTCGCCAGATCGGTGTTGGTCTGCACGAAGTCAGCCGCCAGGAAGAGGTTGCGGATTTTCGTCACCGCGTCGGGTCGGTCCGTCCACGAGCCCGCGGTGTTGATCAGGAGCGGTTCCGCGTTGGTGACCTCCGAGGGATTCGGGAACTCGATGGCGGGGTCGATGAACTGATACAGAACGTTCACCGAGTCCAGCGAGCCGTCGTCGATGGCGTCGAGAATCTGGCCCCACACTTCGGTGAAGATTTCGTCCCTGTTGCACTCCATCGCGCACTTCCCGGTGCGATGCCCGGGGCTGTACCAATCCGACACGTCGACGGAGAGGACTCCCTGGACCTTGCCGTCGCCGTACTTCGAGAGGTCGACGTCGGGCCAGAACTGGGCTTGCGAGATCGCGGTCAGCGCCCACTCGGAGTCGACGAACAGGACGTGACCGCGCTCAAGTCGAACATTCTGGTCGAGGTAGAAGATCACGCCGTTCATCCACCGCGTAATCAACCGTTTGAGCTTGGTCAGCTGCGGATCGGCTGCGCGCATTTCGGGTGTGACCAGGGGATCGAGCCGTTCGACCGGCATCGCCGCCACGTAGTAGTCAGCCTTGACCGTCTCGGTCTTGCCCGTTCTCTCGGTACGCGTGCCGGTATGTTCGACCTCAGTGACAGTGACTTCGGTGATAACGCCATTGCGGCAATGGATTTCGGTCACCTCGCGGTTCTTGTGGAACTTCACGTCGCGCGGGGCCGTCTGGAGGTAATCGACCCAGGGCTTGATCCACACTTCACTGGTCGGGCCGTCCAGCACTTGGTCGGCGCGGTTGCCGACCCTGGCCATGTCGAAGACGATCTGCCAGGCGATCAACCCGCCGGTACGAGCGGACATCAGCTTGGCCTGCGCGGCGACCAGCGTTCGCGTCATCCCGTCAGCGAGGAATTTTCGGTACTTTTCCGACCTCTCTTCAGCCCCGATGAAATCCCACCAACTCAACAGATCCCACTGCTGCTTTCGCCGTTCGTCGCACGACAGAAGGAGGGTCAGCATGCGCTGCAAGAAGTAGGCCACATCGATTGGCGAAACGCGAACCGCAAGTGCGTAATCCCAGATGAACTGGGCCAGGACCGCGAGGTCGGGAATGGTCGACGGAAATTCGGTGGTGTCGACCAATTCGTTGCGTTTGCCTGCCTGGGCAATCAGGATGCGGGTCGCCCGCACGAGGTGATCCTTGACCGTCTTGCCCGACCCGGACGGGATGTCCTGCATCGTTAAGATGATGTGCTGGTAGAACCCGGGGAAGAACCGGAAGCCGTGCTCGCCGGGAAGGGGCTTCCGTTCACCCGTCGGCGGGTCGGGGACATCGATCGAGCGTGCCTTGCCGCCGAATGCATCTCGCATTTCGTAGACGTGCACGTCGAAACCTCGCGTTGAGAGTTCATGGGCGGCACTGAGTCCTCCGACCCCGCCCCCCAGTATTGCCACCGTATGCATCCGTCGAACATAACCGGACGTTGGCGGTAGATGCGGCCGAATCGCCGCATGGCTGGTCAGGCGCGGTACCAGATGCGAACTGAAGCAGCGGGTCACCGCGAATTGGCGCGGTACGTCGCACCCGGCCACCACCAAGATCGTGGTGCATCCGTACCTGCACGGCGACAACGGAATCCACTTGGGACTCCCGCAGAGCCCGGTCACGGTCGCCGATCTCGTCGACGCCGACATCGTCTTGGTCACTCACGCCGGCTACGACCACCGCGCAAAAGCCATCGACTTCGCACAAGCGGGTCATTCCACGTTGGTCTGCGGCACCGCAGTGTCTCAAGCGGCAATCCGTGCCGGGTTACCCGCCAACCGCATCGCGACAACCGTGTCCGGCGTCGAGTTTCGCTGGCGTGACGTGACGATCAAGTCGCTTCCAGCGCGACACGAATCGACCATGACCATCAACGAACAGTTCGTCGCCGACCAGCCGGAAAGTTTCCTGCTGTCAACCACCACGGACAGCCGGATCTCCTGCGGTGACGACGTGTCGATCTCGCAGGACCTGAAAACGTGGGCGGTCGTCGCAGCCCAACATCACCGTCGTGGAACGCCGCCGGGCACCCGAGTTCGTCCCGACGACCATCGTCAACGACCGCCCGGTCACGCCGCCGTCCGCGGGCCTGTCCGCCACAGTGGTGACACTCGGTCACGCCGACTGCGGACCCGCCCCTGACATCCGGTTCGTGCAGACCTCCGACTCCACGGTCCGGATCACCTCTGGCGCTTCCGTTCTCGAAGTCGCGATCGTGGCGTTCCGCCAGGAACAGGCGTGAACGGGGTAGGCATGGTCGAGAGCCGACCCATCGATGACTACACCGACACCGTTGGCCCCGCCCGCGCGATGACCAAGGGTATCGACGGCACCCAGTCCGATGATCGCGTGGCGGCTGCTGCTGGCATTTTGACCGCTTCGTCAGCTGATCCGACACCGCTGCGGCTTCCGCTCGGCGACCATGCCGTCGACGCGGTCCTTGATCACCTACGTACGGTCGAAGCCGAAATCCGACAGTGGGAGCCCGTATCCACACCACCATCGGCGACCAAGGAAAAGGACTGGAATCCGCCGCGTAACGAGTTATGCTGACAGCACCGCGTCACTTTTTGTGATGCTATGCTGTCACCGTGAGGACCACCGTGACGCTCGACGAGGATGTGCTGCAGATCATCCGTCGGCGGATGTCCCAGGAGCATGTGTCGTTCAAGACGGCCCTCAACGACGCCATCCGTGATGGAGCTACTGGACGGCCCTCACCGCAGAAGTTCCGCACCCAGACCGCCGACCTGGGTGTCCCGACGGTAAATCTCGACCGGGCGCTGCAGCTGGCCGGCGAGCTGGAGGACGAGGAGCTGATTCGGCGGCAGCGACGGCGCGCGTGAAGATCGTCGATGCCAATGTGCTTCTGTACGCGGTGAATTCGGCTAGCGAACATCACCGCGCGTCGCTGCGCTGGCTCGACGGCGCGCTGTCAGGGGCCGATGAGGTGGGTTTCGCGTGGGTGCCGTTGCTCGCCTTCGTCCGGCTCACTACCAAAGAGGGGCTGTTTCCCTCACCGTCGCCTCCGGGCCAGGCCATCGGCCAGGTCGCGGACTGGCTGTCGGCGCCGAGCGCGACGCTGGTCGCCCCTGGCGGCCGCCATGTCGACATCTTGAGCCGACTCCTCGACCAGCTGGGGACCGGCGGAAACCTCGTCAACGACGCGCATCTGGCCGCGCTGGCCGTCGAACAACGGGCTGGCATCGTGTCCTACGACAGCGACTTCGGACGATTCGACGGAGTGAGCTGGGCGACGCCCGATGAGCTGCTGGCGTGAGCGTGAAGTCGCGTGCCAGGGCTCTGCCCCACGCCGGCCGCCGGGTGAGGCCAACCCGCGTGCGCGACGAACACTACGCAGATTTGCTCTCGGGAGATACCAAAACTCGCGTAGTCGGTTACTTCCGGCGACACGACGGCCGCGGAATAACTTGGGCTTGAGGAAAACTGAGGCGGCGCCCAGGTTGAACCGGATCGTTCACCGGAACGTTGAACTCGACAGCGACGCCACCTAACTGAATCGCCCGACCCGGGCGCAACAACAGGATAGCCCGACAGCAAATCCACCGCCGCAGGGCGCGTGGGCGCGTTGGTCAAACACGTAATCGCCGATCCGGAGCTGACGATCTCTTCGGTTTGATTGCTGCGCCGCCCAACAAGTGCGGGGCAACCGAACCGAGTTTTATCCCAGCATCTTAGAGGATCTTGGCGATGCGCTGACCTTCACTGGTGTGTGCTTGGACCAGCCTTTTGTGGTACCGGGTCAGATCGCGTAGCTCGCGGATCGGCCGCGGTGGCACGAAGCTGCCCCGTGGGAGGCCGTGCTCGAGCAGCTCGGCCAACCTGGTCGCGTCAGCCACATCCGTCTTGCGGCCGGGCACCATCTTCACATGTAGCGCATTGACCATCATCAACTCAAAATCCTTCTTGGCCAACACATCCCAGACCAGTTCCCAATACTGGCCAGTCGCCTCCATCACGACGTGACTGACCTGGTGTTCGGCCAACCAATCCGCCAGCCGATTCATCTTCCCGGCGACCGCCGAAACCGTCCGCACCTGCGATACCCGCTCTCCCTCGCGACCCGGGAATACCCAGGCAAGCAACAACTTCCGCCTTACCGACATCGACACCGGCACACCTACTGACCATCACATCCATACCCGGCCTCCGTCCACCGAACCCGTATCCGACGGTGCAGCCGGGTGGGATCACCCGAGTAAACGACGCTGTCAGACGTGCTCACGGCAATCATTTTCGCGGTGCCGAACGCGATCTCAGGCCCGGTCTTTACTGCGGACTCCCAGCACCAAGAAAATCCGAGCTCACCTGAGCCCACCAGGCACCATTCTCACGCCGTCGCGGTGGCCACTAGCCATACCAGTCTTTACTGGTATCGAGGACAGCAGGATGTTCCGGAAGCTGCGGACCCGCTGTGCCGCTCGGCGGTCATCGCGTGTACCACGGTGAGCACCTGTGCGGTCAATTCGGTGCCGGCCCGGTCCGGTGACGGGGGCTTCGTGGCCGCCCGCGGCGCAGCCACTCGTGAATCGCTTGTCCCAGAACCAGCTCTGCCTCGGCGAGGATGCCGGGCACTCGCGCGGCGAGCACGGCTGGCCCCGACAGCCGGACCAGGGCGACCTCGACGGCATGGACCTCGGACCAGACCCGTCGGTTCCCTGCCACAGCGACAGGGGTGTGGGCCATTTGCGGACGGTGTCGGCGACGGCGGCGAGCCGCGCCTTGGCCTGCAGCCGGTCCGGCAGGGACGCGTCGGGGCCGCGATGCTGGACCCGGTCCAACTCGCGTCGAGGTCGAGGATGCGCGCGTAGATCCACTCCCGCCTCCCGGAATGTAACCGGCTGCGCAGCAGCGGAATCGGGGTAGGCGCATCTCCAAGATGAGGGTCGCAACCATGCTCCGACAGGAGGGCATCACGCTCCGCCGCCAAGGTCTCAACGACGAACAAGTTAACGAAGCGGCCGCGCTCTACGCCGCCGGCAAATCGCTTGCCTGGCTTGGCGCCCGCTTTGGCGTCTCACATACGAGCATCGCTATCGCGTTGCGACAACAAGGCATCCAGTTGCGGCCGCGCCCAGGGTGGCGTTAGACCCTGTCGCGCCATGGCATCTCCCCCACGATTGTCTCCAAAGCGCTGAAACGCCATGGCGTGACGATCCGGCCGCGTCCGGGGCGGCGGTCTCGTAGCACCGCATATACCACCGCACACCGAGCCCCCGCTCCGTGAACCGAGGGGTTTCCAGTATCCCGACACTCGAACCTGTTGTGGGAATTGCCCAACGGCGCCTTGCTTCACTCACCATCTCGGCGGTTGTCGCTGGCTCTCTTCTCGTTGTCTGCGGTGGTTCCTGCGGCTGCGTTGGCAGTCGCTCTGTTGGTCTTCTTGTGGCTTGTGGTGGGCGCTCCGGCTGCGTTGACTGTCGCTCTGTTGGTCTTCTTGTTGATTGCGGTGGGCGCTCCGGCTGCGTTGGCAGTCGCGCTGTTTGTCTTCTTGTTGCTTGCGGTGGGCGCTCCGGCTGCGTTGGCAGTCTCCACACTATCGCCCGTCGTGGTAGTAGGCGCCGCGAGTGCCGAGCGAACGGTTGCGCTTTGGATGCCAGTCGAGGTCGCTCCATTCGCCCCACCGATGCGGTCGCCGTTGATCGCGATGCCGAGGTCCGTCTGCGTGACGGTTTGATCGTCTTTAAGGACCGAACCGGCAAGCGTGAGCGGACCCGGGCCCGCTGAGACTGTGTTTCTGGCGCCGAAGAAGTTGAACCCGGCGTTCAAGTTGCCGGGCACGGAACCGATCTGACCGGCGCGGATAGTGTTACCTTGGCCGCCGGCGTTGAGGGCAGCGTTCAGGCTGCTGTTTACCCCACCTGCGGACAGCTCATTGCCGCCGCTGATCGTGTTGATGACGAAGTTCAGGTTGCTACCTGGTCCCCCGACGGACAGCGTATTGCCGTTGCCGACAATGTTCCTCGCACCATTGTAGTACCCGCCTTCCGACGTGATGGTGTTGTCGCTGCCCCAGAAATTCGTGGTCACGTTTGAATTACCGACCTGTGCCGTGAAGGTGTTTCTGTCGCCGAACAGATTTCGAGCAAAATTCCCGTAGCCGCCTTGCATCGTGAAGATGTTGTCGCTGCCGAAGATGTTTTGGGCCGTGTTTACATTGCCGCCTTGTAGCACGATGTTGTTGTTGTCCCCGAACGCGTTTCGCGCCCAGTTCGCCACGCCTCCGTTCACCGTGATGACGTTGTTGTCGCCGAACACGTTTCGAGCCCAGTTCACATAGCCAGCCCTTGTCGTGACAGTGTTGCCGCTGCCCAGAATATTGGTGGCGGTATTAAACAGGCTGCCTGCTGTCGCAACAGTGTTGCCGTCGCCACCGATGTTTGTGGCAAAGTTCGCTATGGCGCCTTCTGCCGTGGCGGAGTTGTTGCTGCCAAAGGCGCTGATGGCCAAGTTAAATATAGATCCCGCGCCTGTAGCGGCGGTGTTATTCTCACCGATGACGAAAGCCCCGCCGAGCGTCCCGTTGGCGTGGGCTTGCGCTCCGTCGCCGATGGCGATGGCCCAACTCAAGAGGTTGCTGGTGCACTCGGCGCTGTTGCCGATTCCGAAGAATGACGCGCAGGTCGCGTTCGCGGTGGGGGCTACCCCCAATCCAGAGGCTGCGAATAATCCGCTTGCGACGGCGCCAGCGACGAGGGCACCAGGGATCTTGCGGCGTGAATTCACGATGCTGACTGCGGACATATTGCTGCTCCAACCACGACGGGAACGCCTCGTACCTCTAGTGTTATACAGCAACGTTGCGGATCGCAGCAAATCTGCGCTTCCTCAGATCGCGGCCGTGATTGAGCTGCGTTCGGTTGGATGGCAACGATTTTCTCGTACTTGTCCTGTCGAGCAATGCCGCCGAGATGCGACGTCGTTTGGTGACCGTCAGTTTCGTGCTCCGGGACCAAATCGATTGGTGTGGCTGACTTTACGTTCACGTCGACCTGGACGGGGTTCGCCTACCTAGCCGTCGTCATCGATGCCTACAGCCGAAGAATTCTGCGCTCGCGGGCGACCAGATCGATGACCGCAGTCCTGAGATGACATCCCATTGGCAACTGTTCGTCTTGCCCCATCCGCGAGTCCGAAGCACCGATCCGCCGGAGCATCGACGTCGTCGGCACTTCCCCGACCGCACCGCCTGATCCGCCACGTCGGCGCCGCGCTGGCAAATCAACACGACGAAGGGCCGAATCGCGGCGGTACCTCGGCCTGGACGTCGCCAGCAAATCCCGAGCCGGACCACATCCGGTCAACAGAACAGGAGGACACCCCCGCGGCACTGACCGCCTGACCCACCGCAACGGAGAACCATACGACGACGATGTACACCAGGTCACTGGGCTTGACCGACTGCAACGGAGACGGACCAGTAGTCAATGAACGGGTTCAACGCGAAGCTCAGCGAAGACACCGCGGCGACCGCGGAACTCCGACAAGTATTCAAGGAACTCCATACCGACTACGGAAAGCGGCGGACACTGAGCTTGAGCGTGAGTATCGAACGTCCCTGCTCGCCGACGCCGTTTACGCGCTGGAACTCAGAGTCGCAGCCTTAGCTTAGAGCGCGAGAAACGTTGAACGCTGGTCTGATCACGTTGACCGTCAACGAGTTCCGCCGACTCTTCGACGCCCTGCTCCTCGTGACCAAACACACCATCACCAGCCTGCTGGCCTGGTCACGATGGCGACGACAACACCAACACCGAGCCTGCCAATCCCACTACCGACGACGCGAACACCAATGATCACGAACTGCGGCTGCAGCACTAGCCACCTGAGACTTGTTAG
>Ga0207693_10003166_pt1 | contig 14136 bp, 15 predicted proteins | sample LARL81metaG_FD_184347 | JGI IMG/M metagenome (GOLD analysis project Ga0207693, IMG submission 184347) | Corn, switchgrass and miscanthus rhizosphere microbial communities from Kellogg Biological Station, Michigan, USA - LAR L8-1 metaG... | ecosystem: Host-associated > Plants > Roots >...
GTGCGCGCCGCCGTTGAGGACGTTCATCATCGGCACCGGGAGCGTCTCGGCGGCGCCGGCATCCTTGGCGCCGGTGGCGGCGTAGAGAGCGTGGGCTGCGGTGTATTCCTTGCGGAAGCGGAACACGGCGTAAGCGCCGAACAGCGTCACCAGCAACAGCCCGGGCCCGATGCCGGCGAGGAACAATCGTCCCAGCGATTTTTCCGCGGCAACCGCGAACAGGATCATGGTGATCGAGGGCGGCAGCAGAATGCCAAGCGTGCCGCCGGCCGCGATGATGCCCGCGGCAAAGCCGCCCGAATAGCCGCGCTTGCGCATCTCGGGGATTCCGGCCGAGCCGATCGCCGAACAGGTGGCGGGCGAGGAGCCGGCCATGGCGGCGAACAGCGCGCAGGCAAAGACATTGGCGACACCGAGCCCGCCGGGAACGCGATGCAGCCAGGCATGCAACGCAGAGTAGAGGTCCTGGCCGGCTCGCGACCGCCCGATTGCGGCGCCCTTCAGGATGAAGAGCGGAATCGACAGCAGCGTGATCGAGGCCATTTCCTCATAGACGTTCTGCGTCACCGTATCGAGCGAGGCGGCGGGCATGTAGATGCCCATGAACACCACCGCAACAGCACCGAGCGCAAACGCGATCGGCATACCCGAGAACATCGCAAACAGCGTCGCCAATCCATAGCTGACGCCGATACCAAGCACCGTCATTTGCGTGAAGCCCCGGTCAAAGGAATAATCAGTTGCAGGAAGATCTGCACACAGAGCAGGGTCATGCCGCAGGCCATCAGGCCATAAGGAATGTCCAGCGGCGGCGACCACATCGAGTTCGACACCTGGCCGTCGTCCCAGGCTTCATAGGTCAGTGTCCACGACTTCCAGGCGAAGAAGGCGCAGAACAGCAGGCTGGCGACATCGACAAGCCAAAGCCGGATTCGGTTTGCAAGCGGTGACAGCAATCCGACGAAAGCCTCGATGCCGATGTGACCGCGTTGCTGCTGTACATAGGCGGCTGTCATGAAGGTCGCGCCGACCAGCAGGAACACGGCTGCCTCGTCCTGCCAGTAGTTGGCGGCCTTGAACAGCGCGCGCCCGATCACGCTGTAGCTCAGGACGCAGCAGGCAGCGATCAGCGCAAGCGACGCGAAGACGACGATGACGTTGTTGAGGAAGGCGAGGGCACGTCCGATCGACGCCACGAGCGGATGGCTCGCGGCGTCGATCGTTAGCCCCTCGCGATCCTGGACAGGACCGTGCATCATGCGGCGACGTCTGACGCCAGTTTCAGAAGATTGGCAGCGGTCTTGGTCTTCGCGCCGTAGTCCTTCCACGCGGTGTCGCGGGCGATGTCACGCCATTTGCCGACGATTTCGATGTCGAGCGCTGCGACCTTGGCGCCGGCCTTCTCATAGACCTTGGCAACCTCGGTGTCGTCATCCTGCGCGCCCTTTTGGCCGAACTTCTCCAACTCGCTGCCCACCGCCAGGATGATGTCCTGGTGGTTCTTCGGCAGGGCGTCGAACACGGACTTCGACATCATCAGCGGCTCGAGCATGAACCAATAGGATGCGCTGGCGCCCGAGGTCAGGGCCTTGGAGACTTCCTCGAGGCGGAACGAGATCAGGCTGGTCGAGGAGGTGATGCCGGCATCGCACGCGCCGGTCTGCATCGCAGTGTAGATTTCATTCGAGGGCACCGAGAGCACCGATGCGCCTGCGGTCTGCAGCACCATGTCCATCTCGCGGGAGCCGCCACGGACCTTCATGCCCTTGGCGTCTTCCGGCGCGACGATCGCCTTGGAGCGGCTCGCGACGCCGCCGGCCTGCCAGACCCAGGTGAGCAGGATGATGCCCTTGTCGGCGAGAAAATCCGACAGCGCCTTGCCGACCGGCGCGGTCTTCCACTTCATGCCCTGCGCGTAGGTTTCAACCAGACCGGGCATCAGGCCGATATTCGTCTCCGGCAATTCGCCGCCCGCATAGGGCATCGGATAGAGGCTGATGTCGAGCGCGCCCTTGCGCATCGCGGAGAACTGCGCGTTGGTCTTGATGAGCGAGGAGTTCGGATAGATTTCCGCATTGATGTCGCCGTTGGAGCGTTTCTTGACCTCTTCCGCGAACATGCGGCAGAGACGGTCGCGGAAATCGCCCTTGTCGATCGTGCCACCCGGAAACTGGTGCGAGATTTTCAGCGTGGTCGCGGCCTTGGCCGTCCCCATTCCCAAGCGCAAAAGCGCGGGTGCTGCGAGCGTTGATGCGATGACGTGACGACGTGTAATCATGGATAATCCCCTTGACTCTGGACTGGGTCTTGCCGGCGTTAAGCCCATACTAGCCGGTGTTACCAGATGCTTTCTCTAGTCTGATAGTCGATCCCGATCTGGTGACGATTGCTGCGACGCACGCCTGGCCCAATCCCTCAGTCGCGCGGCGCGGCACTTACGCGCTTTTCACGGGCGAAATTGTGTCCAATTCCTCCACGTAGAACCCCGGTCCGGCGGCGATACGCCTGTCGCGCGAAAATTTTTTCGCGTCAACCGTAACAACCGGAGGTTTGGCAGCGTCGGACACTATGGCGGCATCCGTCGCTCCCAATGCCAATTATCGGAGGATTTATCCATCATGACCATTCGCAACCGTGTCGCACTTGGAGTTTCGGCTGCCGCTGTCGCATTCAGCCTGGCGCTTGCTCCCGCAGCCTTCGCCCAGGACAAGATGGGCAAGGACGATGCCATGAAGAAGGACACCATGTCCAAGGACGGCATGAAAAAGGACAGCATGTCGAAGGATTCCATGTCCAAGGACACCATGTCCAAGGATCACATGTCCAAGGATGGCATGAAGAAAGACGATGGCATGATGAAAAAGAACTGAAAAAACCGTCATTCCGGACCGGTGCGTCAGCACGAGCCTTTGAGATGCATTGTCGTGCATCGGCCGGCGGCGCTGCGCGCATTGTCCCGGAATGACGTTCGTTCGTTACTTCTTCTTTCCTCTCGCCTTGCGCGCAGCATAGCGCGCATCGCGTTTGGCCTTTTGGTCGGCCTCCATTGCGGCGAGCTGAGCGGCGTTCTCTTCCTGCTCGCGCGCGAGGCGCGCGGCTTCGGCTGCGGCAGCTTCCTGCTCGCGGCGCTTCTGTTCGGCCTTCGCAGTTTCCCGCTCCAGCCTTGCCTGCTCGCGCCGGGCCACGACGGCCGCACGCTCCGCGCGGCGCTTGGCAACCTCGGGATCGTCAGGCCCGGGCTGAGCGCGAAATTTGTTCAGAAGATTTTTCTTTGCCTGCCGAGCCGCTTTCTGCCGGTCAGCAAAGTCGGGTTCCTTGAATCCACTCATGGAGTGAGCCTGTCGCTACATCTTTCGTTTTGCTTGATGTTTTTGCGTCGTCACGTGCGCCGCGACCGGTGCTCGCGCGATTCGCAAGGGATGTACAGTGCGAGGCACCTGTAAGTCACCCCAAAAGTGACCGTTTACCGCCAGGGAGCCCATGAAAAGTTGGGACGAAAACCTGCGATCCAGAATGAGGTGGTCGGCGGAACTATTTGTCGCACCTCGAAGAAGCTGCATGTGATTGGCTTCACAAGCGGTCCGCGAACCCGGCCCTATTGTCTGCACCTGAACCGGAGAGACGCCAATGACCATCGGCTGGCGCAGATATCGGATTCTCGCGATCGCCTCTGGGACAATCGCCTGCGTGGTCGTGTTGCTGTCAATAGCATTGACCGAACCGCAGGTCGTGACCGATCCAGCACTGGGCAGCGGCTGGGAATGCCGCAGCGGGCTCTTTGTGACGAGTTGCACGAGGGTTGAGCCGGCCCCGCCCACCACTCAGCCCGCCACTCAAACTGCGGCCTTGGAAAAGGCCTGTCCGCTGGTGCTGGACGAAACCGCCAAGGATGCTAGAAGCGCACCCTTCAATTGGTCCTTGGTGAGCAAGTTCTTCGATGACCGACCCCGAGCAAGGCGATAACCGGCGCGGTGCGGTCGCAGGCCTGATCATTGCCATTGTTCTTCTTGCAGTCGGCGTGTGGCTCGCACACGATCTCACCGCCGCCAGCAGGATGCAGGACTGCGTCATGTCGGGCAGGACGAACTGCAACGAGATCGAGCCAGCCCGATAAATCGTCCGATTCCAGTATGATTCTGTCGTTCAGGTCGCGTCGGCCGACCCCAAAATTGTCGCGATTACGCATTTGTAACAGGACAATCGCCAGGGCGCGGGTCAGCAATGTTGCCCGTGTCGCCAATTGGCGCAAAAATGGGCGGAGCGTCTCGTGTCGGCGCGACGTCCGAAAGGGGTTTGCAGAATGAACAGATCCAGCCGGTTAAGGATCGTCCTTCCATTGGTTTCGGTGGCATTTGCCTTCTCAGCGCAGGCCCAGGAGCCCAACCATCAGCCAAATCATCAGCCCGGGCAAAATCATCCGCCCGCTGCGCGAGGTCCGGCGCCGGGCCCGCGGCCTGCCGTGCAGGGGGCTCCCCGTGCCGGGCTGCCTCAGGGAGGTTCCGCTGCCGCGGTGCATGGACCCGGTCCAATGCATGCGCAGGGCGTTCGGGGGCCGGCCGGTCGCGGACCGGACGCGAGATTTGCGCGAGGCGCGATCGTGGCGCGCGACTTCGGCGGGCACCATTATCGCGGCCGTATGGCCTGGGAAGGCGGCCGTTGGCGGCATGAAGTCCACGACGGCCGTGACGGATGGTGGTGGGACGTCGGCGGCGTCTGGTACTACTACCCTCAGCCGATGGATGGTCCGCCTGCCTACATCTCCGAGGATTTCGCCGACGACGTCGTCTACGCGGATGCACCTCCAGTCGCCGCCGTTGGCTATCCGGCTCCGCCGCCCGATCTGCCGCCACCGCCGCCCGATCCGGGTGCCAGCGCGGTGGTGGGTGGGGCCATCGTCGGCGGCGTACTCGGCGGGCTTCTGACGGGGCGGGCGAGCGGTGCCGCGGCCGGTGCCGTCATCGGCGGTGCGACCGGCGCGATAGCCGGCGCCACCGCCGCAGCGCGTCCTGGCTACTATCTCGCGCAAGGCAGCTGCTATTACCGCTATCCGTCTGGAAATTACGTGGTGGCCGATCCGCGGTGGTGTTACTGAGTTCGTCGGGATCTCCGACATCCGACCCCTGGAGCCGAAGCGCGGTTATCGCGCTTCGGCTTTTCCGTTTGTGCCGCGCGCCGGAAAAATCCGGCGAAAAACGGACTTCAATTCATCTTGTCGTGATCGCTTGGCCCACGTCGCCCACGATTGTGGGAACCTAGCTCCGCCTCTCGCGATTAGCCCGGCGCCGCTGATTTCGCGGCATTGGACTCATTTGCCGAGGTATTCGCATTGGATGCTCAAACCCGGGCACGTGGCCCGTCCGCCGAACAATCCCCAGAACGCCGTCAGGAGCAGCGTCCCGCCTCGGAGCGAGCTCGCAAGGCGGATGAGAAGGCACAACAGACCGACAGCAAGTCATCGCCGTCGATGCGCGACCGGCTGCGCGAACACTGGTTACTTGCCGGTGTGGCGGCGTGCGTTCTGCTGATCGCTCTGATCGGCGGCATCGCCTATTGGCTCGAGGTTCGCGATTTCGAGACGACGGATGACGCGTTCGTCGCCGCACGCAGCTTCTCGGTGGCGCCGAAAGTCGGCGGCTATGTCACCGACGTCCCCGTCACCGACAATCAGCATGTCAGTGCCGGCGAGACGTTGGCGCGGATCGACGAGCGCGACTACAGGATCGCGGTCGATCAGGCGAAAGCCCAGGTCGCCGTCGGGCAGGCGAATATCGACAATGTGCAGGCGCAGATCGACGGCCAGCGCGAACAGATCAAGCAGGCGCAGGCCCAGGTCGATCAGGCCCAGGCGCAGTTGCAGTTTGCGCAGGAGGAAGAGGCGAGGGCTCGCGATCTCGTCGAGAAGGGGGCGGGCACGGTTCAACGCGAGCAGCAGACGCGTTCCGATCTGCAGTCGCAGCAGGCCAACATGACCCGCGCCAAGGCTGCGCTGATCGCAGCCCAGCTTGGCATCAAGACGCTCGAAGCCCAGCTCGAAAGCGCGCGCGCCCAGCTTCAGCAGGCTCAGGCGCAGCTCGACCAGGCCAACCTGAACCTGCAATACACCAATCTCGTCGCCGCCCAATCCGGGCGCGTCGTCAAGCTCTCCGGCGCGGCCGGCACGTTCGTGACCGCAGGCCAGAGCCTGATGATGTTCGTCCCGGACGAGGTCTGGGTCGTCGCGAATTACAAGGAGACGCAACTCAGGGATATGCGGCCGGGCCAGCCGGTCGACGTGCGGATCGATGCGTATCCGGGCCGCAAGTTGACAGGTCATGTGGCGTCGGTGCAGCCGGGCTCCGGCACGGCCTTCAGCCTGCTGCCGGCCGAGAATGCCACGGGCAACTACGTCAAGGTCGTTCAGCGTGTGCCGGTGAAGATCACGATCGACAGCTGGCCGGACGATCTACCGGTCGGACCCGGCATGTCCGTTGTGCCCTGGACCAAGGTGCGATGACTGACGTCGCGGCCGAAGACGGTGCGGGCGACTGGTCGCCGGAACGTTCGGCGGCCGGCGGACGCAACCCCTATCTGATCGCAGTCGTCGTCTCGATCGCGACCTTCATGGAGGTGCTCGACACCACAATCGCGAACGTCGCGCTGCGCAATATCGCGGGTGGCCTGGCGGTCGGCATCGACGAGAGTACCTACGTCATCACGAGCTATCTGGTCGCCAATGCGATCGTGCTGTCGATCTCGGGGTGGCTGTCCACGGTGATCGGCCGCAAACGCTTCTACATGATGTGCGTCGCGACGTTCACGGTCGCCTCGCTATTGTGCGGTTTTGCCTGGAGCCTGCAGTCGCTGGTGATGTTTCGCATCCTGCAGGGCATCGGCGGCGGCGGCATGGCGACCAGCGAGCAGGCGATCCTCGCCGATTCCTTCCCCCCGGCGAAGCGCGGACAGGCGTTTGCTATCTACGGCATCGCTGTCGTGGTTGCGCCGGTGATCGGGCCGACGCTCGGCGGCTGGATCACCGACAGCTATTCGTGGCACTGGGTGTTCCTGATCAACGTGCCGATGGGCCTGTTGTCACTCATCCTCGTGGGCACGCTGGTCAGTGAGCCCTCAGGCGCCGAAGAGGAACGACGGAAGCTGCTGAGCAAGGGTTTGCGCTTCGACTATCTCGGCTTCATCTTTGTCGCGGTCGGGCTGGGTGCGCTGGAATTCGTGCTCGACGAGGGCCAGCGCAGCGATTGGTTCGGCTCGAACATGATCGTCGGCTTCGCAATGCTGTCGGCCTTTTGCCTGCTCGCATTGATCCCTTGGGAGCTCACGCGGGAGGATCCGATCGTCGACATCAGCCTGTTGGGGCGGCGGCAGTTCGGCGCCTGTTTCCTGGTGATGCTTGGTACAGGCGCTGTTCTGATCGCGACCACGCAGATGTTGCCGCAACTGCTGCAGACCGAACTGAACTACACGGCAACGCTGGCCGGCCTTGCGCTGTCGCCCGGCGGGATCATCACAATGATCATGATGCCGGTCGTGGGGCGGCTGGTCAGCGTCGTGCAGCCGAAATATCTGATCGTGGTGGGAGCAGCCATTGTCGCCGTGACGATGTGGCATCTGACCGGCCTGACCGGGGACATCACCTATGGCTACGCGGCCGTCTCCCGCATCATGCTCGGTGCCGGCCTGCCGTTCCTGTTCCTTCCGGTGACTACGGCGTCTTATGACGGAGTGCCGCCCGACCGCACCAATCAGGCATCTGCGCTGATCAATGTTGCGCGCAACCTCGGCGGTTCCATGGGCGTCGCGCTGTCGCAGACCATGCTGGCACAACGGCAGCAATTTCATCAGAGCCGCCTGGTCGAGCACATCGCGCCATCCGATGTCGGCTATCAGCAGACAATTGATGCCATGACACGTTTCTTCCGGGCCCAGGGCTCGAACGCCTCGGACGCAAGCGCCCAGGCGATCGCCTGGGTCGGACAGACGCTGCAGCGGCAGATCGATCTGCTCGCCTATATCGACGTGTTTTGGCTTCTCATGCTCGTCGGTGCGGTCCTGATTCCGGTCGCGCTGATCATCAAGCCAATCGACCTGAAGGCGCCGGCGCGGGGACACTGATCCCGATCGGTCAAAACAAAGCCCTGGGCAAAGAGCCCAGGGCTGCGAATTTCATGCTCACGGGCGCTGGTTTAGGCCGCGACGTCCTGCTTTTCGGCTTTCTCTGCGGCTGCCGTCCCGGAGCGGCGGGTCAGCCAGCTCGGGATCTCGCGATAGCAGGAGCCCTTTTCATTCATCTCCGCCACGGTCCAGCGGCTCGGGTGCCGCTCCTTGCCGACAAAGACCCAGTCGTCGGCGGCGGCCGGAGGCTCGTTGGGCCGGGTTCGCAACCAGGCCGACCCGGCTCCCTGGGGCAGGCGATCTGGCTTCATCTGATAGAGGTCATAGACCGGAGGACGCATTTTACTTTTCCCACGCAGAACGGAACCCAAGCGTCGTTTGAACTCGCGGCAGAATTATGAACTGCGTGGGTCGAGGATGTGCCCGACTTGCAGCAACGCGGTGGCCGAGTAGGGTTGGTGCGGTGCAACGAAATGACACGAAAAGGCGCCGCTGGCGGCGGGTTCGCCGACGGCGCCTCCGTAATTCCCGGGATAAGTCGATCGCGCGAAGACCCTAATAGTAGATGCCCGCGAGCGGCAGCACGCGCTGCAGGATCGCGCCGAGGCAGATCAGGATGACGAGCAGCTTCAGAAGATTGGCCAGCCGGCGGTCGGTGGCGAACTTGTCGATTGCCCAGAAGCATATCGCCCCGACCACAATGATGACGAGTACGCCGATCAGTGCCGAAATCATCTTGATGCCCCCTTGCGCCCGTTCTTCCGCTTTCACCTTCCGCAAGCCCGATCCGAGGTCAAGGCTCGTCGTCGCCAAGTGGCGGCGGATCTTGCCGAGTGTGGCTGAAAGCATGCATGGCGATAGATCCCGCAACGCGGGAGCATCCGACGCCGGCTGAAGAGGATACGATTGTGTTACCTAGATCACAGCCGAATCCCACGATTGCCTATAAAATCGACAGGGTATGGCCGCAAACAAGGTAACGGCGGTACACAGGCGCTGGAAGATTCGGTTTCCGAGCGGACCACTCTGGAGCCGTTGGGGAAAATCCTCGACGGCTCCTTTTATTTGTTTAGGCACGAGCAACGTCTGACGCTCATCGCCACATGCTGCGCATGCGCGCGCCGACGTCGATTTTCGGCGCCTGACCCGGCGCACGTGCGGAAGAGGCGGGCGCAACGACCGGCCAGTTCGTGCGCTCGAACTGTCCAAGCAGACGATCGGGAATGAACCGCGTGCGCGCGGCATAGACGTGGCGGTCTCCCTGCGACCTCTGTCCATGCGTAAAGAAGCGCTGCGGCACCACGAGATGCAGATCGTCCTTCGCGCGCGTCATCGCGACATAGAGCAGGCGGCGTTCCTCTTCGATTTCAGCTGATGTGCCGGCTCCGAGATCGGAGGGCATGCAGCCATCGACCACGTTCAGCACATAGACGGATTTCCACTCCTGTCCCTTGGCGGAATGGATGGTCGACAGGATCAGATAGTCCTCGTCGCGCAGCGGCACGCCGGCCTGGTCGCTGGTGGCGTCGGGCGGATCGAGCGTGAGTTCGGTCAGGAAACGTTCGCGCGAGGGATAGCCGCTCGCGATCTGTTCGAGCTGGATGAGATCGGCCCGGCGCGTCTCCGCATCCTCGTGGATGCGATCAAGATGCGGCTCATACCACAGCCGCGCGCGCTCGATATCGGCGGGCCATTCCGAGTAGCGCAACTCGCCGATCGTCCGGACGAAAGTCTTCCAGTTCTCACCGGCGCGGGGCGGTGTGGGCAGTACGCACAGCATGCCGATCGGATCGGCAGCGTCCGCCATTTGATCCAGAACGCGCTGGGCGGATGCGGGTCCAACGCCGGGCAGGAGATGAAGGATCCTGAAACCGGCCACGCGATCGCGCGGGTTTTCCGAGAAGCGCAGCAAGGCCAGCATGTCCTTCACATGCGCCGCATCGAGGAACTTGAGTCCACCGAATTTCACGAATGGAATGTTGCGCCGTGTGAGCTCGATCTCGAGCGGCCCGCTATGCGAGGAGGTTCGAAACAGCACTGCCTGCTGCTTCAGCAGCGCTCCTTCCTCGCGGTTTGCCAGCACCTGCTCAACGATGTATCGCGCCTGATCGGCTTCGTCACGGACGGCGACGAGCTTCGGTTTTGCGGACGAGGCGCGGTCGGTCCAGAGATTCTTCGTGAAGCGCTCGCGCGACAATTCGATCACTCCGTTCGCGGCCGACAGGATCGGCTGCGTCGAACGGTAGTTGCGGTCGAGCGTGATGATCTCGGCCCGCGGCGCGAACTCGTCCGGAAAATCCAGTATGTTGCGAACGGTCGCGGCGCGGAATGAATAGATGGATTGTGCGTCGTCGCCGACCACGGTCAGCCCGCGCCCGCCGGGCTTCAGCGCCAGCAGGATCGAGGACTGCAGGCGATTGGTGTCTTGATATTCGTCGACCAGAACGTGATCGAAGCGATCGCCGATGTCGCCTGCGATATCGCGATCCGACATCATCTGCGCCCAGTAGAGCAGCAGGTCGTCGTAATCGAGCACATTCTGTTTCTGCTTGGCCTCGACATAGGCCGCGAACAATCCGGTGAGCTGCTCGACCCAGCCCGAACACCACGGAAAGGACTGGCCCACGGCCTGCGCGATGGTCGTCTCCGCGTTGACGCAGCGTGAATAGATCGCGAGGCAGGTGCCTTTTGCGGGAAAGCGGTTCTCGGTCTTCGACAGGCCGAGATCGTGGCGAACGAGATTCATCAAGTCGGTTGAATCTTCGCGATCATGTATCGTGAAGGCAGGATCGACACCGATCTGACCGGCATATTCGCGCAGTAGCCGCGCGCCGATACCGTGAAACGTGCCGGCCCAGTTCAACGCGTCCGTCATTATACTGGCTTTGTCACCGAGCACCTTCCGCGCGATGCGTTCAACGCGTTGCGCCATTTCGCCGGCGGCGCGCCGCGAAAACGTCATCAGCAGGATTCGGCGCGGATCGGCGCCATGGACGATAAGATGCGCGACGCGATGGGCCAGCGTGTTGGTCTTGCCTGACCCGGCGCCCGCGATGACGAGAAGAGGCCGACCGACATGGCTGTTCGCGTCCACGCCGTGTTCGACGGCGCGCCGCTGTTCCGCATTCAGCGTGTCCAGATATGACGCGGCCGCCATTGCCAACACGAATCATCCCCCTGCACGTCCGGCACTAGCTCTGGCAGCTCTTTGAGAACGGTTCAAGAACGTTGGGCGCTTGCCGGCGCGGCTGTTTGAGCGGAGCGCATTTTGGAACTCCGGGATGCGCCGGCCATTGCTTATGCGGGCTTCAGGATACTGCGAGGGACGGACAGCGATGCCGAAGGAAAACGATCTGGAAGGTGCGCAAGATCAAGGCGGCAAGCATGGCGGACAGGCCGGCGTGCCAAAGCCACCGCCGCGACCAGCCGATACAAGACGCGACAAGGATGCGCCCAAGCAATCTCATGGTGATCGCTGACGTCGGCTGCTCATTGTGTGCCGTCGCACCACCTGCCACGTCAAAAAGAAGTTCCAAGAAAAAGAAGGTTCAAAAAAGAAGGCGGCCAATTGGCCGCCTTCTCGAATGATCCAGATCTTTTATTCGCTATTGGCAGATGTGTCGCAACCCGTCCTCGCCAATGAAGGTCGTGCCGGGCTGGCAGACAAAGCCGCTGCTATATCCATATGGTCCGTAGTAGCCATTATAGGCGTAACCGTCATGGCGAAACGGCGCCGTAGCTATTGCGCCGGCCGCACCGATCGCACTGCCAACCACACCGGCCGCGACGTCACCGGGCCAAAACTCATTATGTCGTTGAGCCTCGTGGCGTTGAACCTCCGCGCGCTGCTGCGCCTGAGCGCGTTGCTGCTGAAGCTGAACTGCTTCCGATCGCGCGTGTGGACCCATCGCCGAGGCGGGCGACGCGATCGCAGTCGTCAATACGGCGGCTGCGGTCAGGAGCTTCAAGGTCATGAATTGTCTCCGTTGTAGTGACGAGGGCCAACGGATGACGTGCGCATGCGTTTCCGAAACTCGCGAAGTTTCACCTCAAACGGATGTGAGTTCGGGTTCCTTTCCGAATTAACTTTCGAAATTAACCAGATCTGCGCGTGTTGCAGGGCTGATGCGCAATATGCGGGCAATATCAGAGACATAGCGGATACCCTTGCCACATTCTGACCACATCTGGTGACTTAAAGCCATGGCGTCGGACGTTGGTCCGAACACTTCACGAGCCGCCTGGGCATTTCAACTTCGCCCCTTCGTTGTGCGGCTTTCCTGATCGCAGAAGCGATCTTTCCTCCTTCAGAAATCTCATCTCAGGAAGAAGAAGTAATGATGCGTAAACTCGTAACTGCAACGGCCGTGCTTGTCGCTTTTGCATCGAATGCGGAAGCTCATGGGCACCACCGGCATCACCGGCACCATGCGAGGGGGCACTATCATCACGCTGGATATTCGGGACGGCCTGCTGCTTGGTGCGGTTGGTACATGCGTACGCAAGTCGGCAGCGATCCGGGCCCGAACTACAATCTGGCTCGCTCATGGGCTCATTATGGATCGAATGCCGGCGTCCCGTCCGTTGGCGCGATCGTCGTCTGGCGTCACCACGTCGGTAAGATCGTCGGCCAGCAGAACGGCCAGTGGATTGTCCAGAGCGGCAATGACGGCCATGCCGTGAGAGCGCGACCGCGTTCGCTGGCTGGCGCCATCGCTTTCAGAAATGCCTACGCGTCGTTCTGATTTCGGATATCGCGCTCGTCGCGAAAGGCTGATTGAATCGGAGCAAACCGCGCTGGTCGAAGTTACGACCGGATGCGGGGAGCTCCGCTTCTTTTTCGGAACGCAGGCGGCAGTCCGGTCTTTCGCTTCAAACATATCCGGTGCGAATGCTGGTCGAGAGTTTCTCGATCAGTGCGCGCGTCTCGTTGCGTGATAGACCTATATGCCGGGCGCGTCAGCTTCCGCCGAACGAATCTGCTGCTGCGGAACTGGAACCTTTGCGTCCCAATCGGCGTAAAGCAATCTGTCGATTGAGAGATTGATCGTCCAAATCATCAGGCAACCGGCGATCGCGAATGCCAAAATGAACAGCGCCAAATCGCGCCTCGCAAAATTCTCTATCACGCAACTAATTCCCTGCTTCACGCGAGAACGCCGATCGTTCGACTTGGTTCCTGGCAAAAATATCTCGCCGTTGAATTTTTCTCTGTGGCGCCGCTCACAACCGCGTCAGCGGATCGATCTGGCTGTGAATAGCGGTAACATGACGCCGATCCGGGTCGGGTGACGGCTAATGAAACCTGATCGGGCATACCTACATGCTGTTCATGAGCAGAGCTTTCACCAAGGAAGACGATTTCGTCGACGATCTTCCCGATCGGCCAATCTCATCACACCCGAATCAAGTGACCGGGCGTGGCCTTCAGTTGATCGAGGCGGCGCTGGAGCAGGCACGACGCGCTTACAGTGAAGCGCAGGCCGCCGGCGACCGCGAGGCGCTCGCCAAGGCCGGCCGTGACGTTCGCTATTGGAATGCGCGACGCGCCAGCGCGGTCGTTATGCCCGTGCCGTCAAGCGCGGACATGGTGCAGTTTGGCCACGCGGTCAGCATCGTGCGCGATGACGGCCGCGAACAGACGTTCCGGATTGTCGGCGAGGACGAAGCGGATCCCTCGCAGGGATCAATCTCCCACGTGTCGCCATTGGCGCGGGCGCTGATCGGCAAGCGTGTCGGCGATACGATTCATGCTGGCAAGGATGAAGCCGAGATCGTGAGAATCCGCTAGCGCGAAGTCGCGGCAATGCGCCTTGAGGCGGTTGGTGATCTCGGCAAGAAGAGGATGTCCTGCCACAAATATTCGGCGTAGCCAGCCTGGGAGGGAATGATTTTGAAATTCCTCATGAGCATGGTCGGCACTGCGAGCTTGGCGATCACAGCGGCGTTGATGAACGGACCCGCCAGCGCCCGCGCGCTTGAAGCCATCAAGGCCACGCACACGCTGAAGGTCGGTCTCACTGGCGATTA
>Ga0207693_10003168_pt1 | contig 14132 bp, 11 predicted proteins | sample LARL81metaG_FD_184347 | JGI IMG/M metagenome (GOLD analysis project Ga0207693, IMG submission 184347) | Corn, switchgrass and miscanthus rhizosphere microbial communities from Kellogg Biological Station, Michigan, USA - LAR L8-1 metaG... | ecosystem: Host-associated > Plants > Roots >...
GGATCGCGCGGAGTCGCCTGATACACGATAAAGGCTAACACTCGGGTCGCCAGGATCCCGAAAACCAGTCCGGCCACTGATCCGACGGCCAACAAAGTAACGGCTCGCCCCAGCGCGGCATGCAAGACTTCCTTTCTTTGCGCTCCCAGGGCAACGCGAAGTCCCAACTCCCGCAGACGTTTGCTAACGGAATAGGCTGCCATCCCGAAGATGCCAGTAATCGATAGCATGGCACCAATCATACCCATCACTCCTAGCGCAATCGTTGCCACGCGCGAGGGAAACAAGGCTACATCCAGAAAGCTGCTCCACGTGCCGGTGTCAACGGGTAATCCCTCGTCCATCTCCCGCAATTTGGCCCTGATAGCCGCAGAAAGCTCTTGCGGATCGCGATGTGAGCGCACTACCAAATCCGAAGTACTAGCCGGTGACTGCAGGAAAGGAAGAAACATTGCGGGCTGTTGATCCTCGGTAACACTCAAATACCTTCCGTCTTCGACGACCCCCACGACTTGGATGCGTCTTCCGTCCTGCAGTTTGTAGTACTTGCCGACTGCCTCGGAAACTGAGCCAAAGAGCATTCGGGCAAATTTACGGTTCACGGTGGCGACGGGAGGCGCGTTCTTGTCGTCATGCCAGCTGAAACCTCTTCCCGCTAACACGCTCGTACCCGCCGCATCGAAATAACCGGGGGAAACGTCGTACTTGTAGGGCATGGCGGCAATGTTCGATTGCTTGAAATCAGTGGTTTCGTCTTTGAATACATTCTCACGCCGCCCGGCTGCGTACACCAGCGGCGGATAATTATTCACCAATCCCGCATGCTCTACGCCGGGAATCGCCTCCATGGCTTCAATCATGCGCTTCTGCATTGCGGGCGTTTGCTCGATGCTATAGTTCGCCATGGCCAGGTTCGTACCGGCCAACATTGCCTCACTCGGTTCGAAACCGAAGCTGCTGTGCAGCGACCGTACCAGGCCGCGTACGGCAACCATCGAGGAAGTGACCAGCACCGCACAGATCGCAATCTGGAGAACCAACAATGCGTCGCGCAGCGTGAGACGCCGCCCGATCTGAGCACTCGAACCCGCTTTCACAACCTCATATGGATTCGAGCGCCATACCTGCCGCACTGGAATGATCCCGAAAAGACTTGCGCTGAGTACGGCGAGTAACAAAGCGACGATGTAGAGTCTCGCGTCCGGATTGACCGGCACTTGCAGGGGAGCGTCCGAAAAGGGCTGCCACACACTCAGTTGGCGTAACAGAAGAACGCTGGCCAAAAGTCCGGCGGCACCACCGACTAGCGAAATCAGCCCAGCTTCGGTCAGTAATTGCCGGAGAATACGATTGCGGCTCGAGCCGAGCGCGAGCCGGAGAGCAACCTCGCGGGAGCGATCGGCGGTGTGCGCCGCAAACAGGCTGCCCAGATTGGCGCATGCGGCCAGCAAAATCAACCCTGCGAGCAGCATCAATCCAGCAACGAAGGCTTCTGTCGGACGACGGAAGGAAGTCAGGCCTTGCAAAGACAGCGTCGAGCCCTTATGGCTCGACTCCTTGGGATAATTTTTTCCGATGTATGCCGCCACCTCGTTCATGTCGGCGACCGCCTGGGCTTCAGTGACTCCGGACTTCAGATGTCCCAGAACTTCAAAAATTCCATGGTCGTTTCCACGCGTATTGAGATCAAATCCGGCAGATACCTGGCCCTGGTTCACGATCGGCATGAAAAAATCGGGCGAAATAAACAACAGAGTTCCCTGGAAACCCGGCGGAGCTACACCAATGATGGTGAAATTATGTTTGTTCAGGCGAACGACACGGCCCACTACACCAGGATCGTCCTGAAAATGGGTGTGCCAATACGCATGGCTGAGAACCATGTAGGGAGCACTGTTTGCGCCATGCTCATCGGCGGCGTGAAAGAATTGCCCAAGATAGGGTTGGATCCTCAGCACGTCGAAGTAGTTTCCGCTGGTTGCAAAACCCGTGGCTACCGAAAGATCTTTCCCAGTATCCAGTCCCACAAAAGCGAAGTTAAAGGCCGCGAGAGCATCAAAGCTCCGGTTGCGATCTCGCAAATCGACGTAGTTGGGATAAGATTGCCACCCGGCATCGTCGCCATACTGGCTCCCGTATAGCGTATCCGCCTGAGGCACGTTTATCGGACGAAGGATTAATCCGTTCAATACACCGAAAACTACAGCGTTTGCGCCAATCGCCAATGCCAAAGTGACAACGGCAGCGAGGGCGAAGCCGGGAGATTTGCGCAGCACGCGGACAGCGAACCGCACGTCTTGAATGAGGGTGTTCATGTGGTCCTCCCGGCCGAAAAAGCTCCGTTTCGCTCAACACCCTCTGAGAGCAATTTCACGACCAGCATGGTTGGGAGGCAACTTTCTGAAAAAAAAGTGCCTTGTCTCCATTCGGGCGGTTCTGCAACGGTGGCAGTGTCCGCTTTCGCGGAGCGGTGTCCATTCATGAACATCGGAGCGGGCCTGGAATTCTTACCGGAATAGAAGTTCCGAGAACTCGGCAAGATTCCGGCGCCACACCATCCAGGTATGCATGCCGGGCGTTTCGATGTCGGTGTGCTGCACGCCTTTGGTCTTGAGCCATTCCCTGAAGTTCCGGTTCACGGTGATCAGACGATCGTCAGTGCCGCAAGCAATCCAGAGCAGATGAAGTTGCTGGTTCGACTTTGCGTCGAGGCCGGGGAAGTCCTTCTCAAAATCGTCGGGAATGCCGCCCGAACTGAAGGCGCCGACCCAGGAGAACTTGTCGAGATTGTTTAATCCGGTCAGCAACGATTCTGATCCACCCATCGAAAGACCAGCGATGGCACGCGAATCGCGATCGTTGGTGATCCGATATTGGCTTTCAACTTTCGGCATAACTTCGGTCAGTAGAGCCTGGCGGAAGTTCGAGAAATTCTTGTCGCGTAGGTCGGTGCGGCCCCACACGCCCCATCCCAGCGTAATCATCTCCATGGTGCCGTAGCCGAGGGGCATGACTACGATCATGGGCTTGGTTTTGCCTTGTGCAATCAGGTTGTCGAGGATGACGTTTGCGCGGCCGACCGCGGTCCATCCGCTGGCGTCGTCGCTGTAGCCGTGAAGGAGGTAAAGAACAGGGTAAGTTGTCTTCCCTGCCGGATCGTAACCCGGGGGCGTGTACACGTAGTAGTCGCGCTGATCGTCGGCAACGCTGGATCGATAAAAATGATGATGAATCTCTCCGTGCGGTACGTCGTTGAGTTCCCACGGCAGCGAGGGTGGACCTTGCACATGAACCATGTTTTCGGTCGAGAGCAAGTTCGTCTTCATCAGGTTGTTATACGGATCGATCATGCGGATGCCGTCAACAAGGATGGAGTACCCGTAGTAGTCGGGAGGCAGCGGCGGGGTGTTCACGGTCCAGACGCCCTTGTCGTCTTTCTGCATGGGCAGCGGCTCGGGGGTGCCTTCACGCGTCAGTTTCACTTCCTGCGCGTTGGGAGCAAGGAATTGGAAAGTGACGCTATTGTCAGAGTGGACCTGAGGGGTATTGAGCCACGGCGGTCGTTGTGCGGGTTGAGTTTGCGCGGGCTTCGCCTGTTGAGCAGTTAATAGCGCAGACGTGAATACAAAGAGTGAGAGTAAGACGACGAGGGATTTCATAGCTTCTCCGGAAACGAGGCTATTGTAAGCCAGCGAGCGGCAGCGCTTCGCGGCTTTGTTTCCGGAATGAGGTGCGTTCGCCCGGATTTGTGGAGAATTACTTCTTCGCGGCAACTTCCAGGCGGGTTTCGGCGCGGTGGAGCGCATCGAGAGCGCGGTCGACATCCACCGTGGTGTCGCCGCTCGCCAGTCGTTGTTCGGCGCGCTCTTTGGCTTTGCGGGCGCGATCGACATCGATTTCTGAGGGGCGCTCGGCGGACTCTGCGAGGATCGTGACTTTATCAGGCAGGACTTCGGCAAATCCCCATGCGACTGCCAAGCGCAGCTCGCTGGCGTTTTCGCAATAGATAATTTCGCCGACGGAAAGTTCCGTGATCAGCGGGGCATGCCCCGGAAGGACGCCGAGATAGCCGTTCCTCGCGGGGATCTGGACTTCCTCCGCCGCCGTATCGACAACTTTCTTTTCCGGCGTGACGATCTCGAGTTTAAAAGTATCTGCCATTGCAAAGGCTTTCGGCTTTCGGCTTTCGGCTTTCGGTTTCCGGTCTTGTGTTCCGGAAGACCGACGCCGGAAGCCTGTTCTTACGCTGCTGCTTTCATCTTCTCCGCGGCTTCGAGGACTTCCTCGATGGGGCCCTTCATGTAGAAAGCCTGCTCGGGGACGTCGTCGTATTTGCCTTCGACGATTGCCTTGAAGCCCTTCACGGTGTCGGCGATTTTGACATAGCGTCCGGCGGCGCCCGTGAACTGCTCGGCGACGTGGAAGGGCTGCGACAGGAAGCGCTGAATCTTGCGGGCTCGGGCCACCGTCAACTTCTGATCTTCGGTCAACTCGTCGATACCGAGAATCGCGATGATGTCCTGAAGATCTTTGTAGGTCTGCAGAGTTTTCTTTACAGTCTGCGCGACATCGTAATGCTCCTGGCCGACGATGCGCGGATCGAGAATGCGCGAGGTGGAGGCTAGGGGATCGACTGCCGGGTAAATTCCAATTTCTGTCAGGGCACGAGAAAGCACCGTGGTCGCGTCGAGGTGAGCGAACGTCGTCGCCGGAGCGGGATCGGTCAAGTCGTCGGCGGGCACGTAGATGGCCTGCACCGAGGTGACAGAACCCTTCTTGGTGGACGTGATGCGCTCCTGCAGTTCACCCATTTCCGTTGCGAGGTTGGGTTGGTAACCGACGGCGCTGGGCATGCGGCCCAGCAGGGCGGAGACTTCCGAACCGGCTTGTGTGAAACGGAAAATGTTGTCGATGAAGAGCAGGGTGTCGGCGCCCTCGGCGTCACGGAAGTATTCTGCGACCGTGAGTCCGGTGAGCGCGACGCGGAGACGGGCACCTGGGGGCTCGGTCATCTGGCCGTAGATCAGCGCGGCCTTCGACTCCGCCGGCTTGCCGGGCTTGATGACGCCCGACTCCGACATTTCCAGCCACAAATCGTTGCCTTCACGGGTGCGCTCGCCCACACCCGCGAACACCGAGAATCCACCGTGGTTCTTGGCGACGTTGTTGATCAATTCCATGATGACGACGGTCTTGCCGACGCCAGCGCCCCCGAACAATCCGATCTTGCCGCCCTTCAAGAACGGCTGGATAAGATCGATGACCTTGACGCCGGTTTCGAACATCTCAGCGCTCGTCGCCTGCTCGTCGAAAGCGGGGGCGAGACGGTGAATCGGCATTCTCTCTTTGTACTCGACCGGGCCGAGTTGATCGACAGGCTCGCCGATCACGTTCATCACGCGACCCAGTGTGCCGCGGCCGACGGGAACAGAAATCGGTCCACCCTGATCGATGGCCTTCATTCCGCGCACCATGCCGTCGGTGGGCTGCATGGCGATGCAGCGCACGCGACCTTCTCCCAGGTGCTGCTGCACTTCGAGAATGACGCTGATCGGACTGGGCACGGTGAAGCCGTCGCTCACAACCTTCACGGCCTCATAGATGGGAGGCAACTTGCCCTCCGGGAATTGTACGTCGACCGCGGGGCCCGCGATTTGGATTACATGTCCTACGTTTTCAGGCATAAATTAGCTTCTAGCTACTCGCTGCTAGCTCCTAGCTTTCGTCAACACCAGCTCTTGTCAACTTCGTACTTCGCCGGGTTGACCTTACGGAAATTCAAATCTCTCAAAATCTGTCTTGCTAGAAGCCAGTAGCTAGAAGCTAGCAGCTTCTTTACATTGCGGCGGCGCCGCTGACGATCTCGATAATCTCTTTCGTGATCTTTGCCTGCCGGGCGCGATTCATGACCAGCGTCAGCGAATCGATCATATCGGTTGCGTTGTTGGTGGCGGAATCCATGGCGGTCATGCGCGCGGCGTGCTCGGCGGCCACCGATTCCATCAGAGCACGGAAAATCTGGATGCTGACGTACTTGGGGAGCAGGGCGCGGAAGAGTTCCTCGGGCGTCTGCTCATAAATGTAGTCCACTTGCGCGGTGCCAAACTCCGTTGCAGCCTCTTGGCCGGCACGGTCGGGACCGCGCATGCCGACACCGGCGCTGATTGCCGCCTCTTTGGCTTTCTTCTTCTCTTCTTCCGTCATCTCCTCGACGAGCCGGACGGTCTGCTCGCCGATCTGCTCGATGGGAAGAATCTGCTCAACGATAAGGCGCTGCGCGATGACCGACTTGAACTCGTTGAACACAAGGTACACAGCGTCGATCTCTTCGCGTTTGTAACGGGCGATTACGTTTTGTGCCAGTGCGGAAGCCTGCGCAAATTCTACCTTCCCGAGAATGCCAACGTGCTCGCCAGTAATCTCTATTGCTCCGGCGCGCTCGGCTTCTTTCGGCTCAACCTCGATCGATTCGGCCAGATCCCCCAGGCTCTGTGTCTGGACTTTGGCGGCGGGAAAGCGGCGGCGCAGAAAGTCGCGTCCCTTGCGGCCAATGGCTTCGATGTCAACGTTCTTGCCAGCCTTGGACTCCAAAAAACGCGTCGCAGCTTTTGTGATGTTCGCGTTGAAGGCGCCGGCGAGGCCTTTGTCGCCGGTCACAACAACCAGCAGGATTGTTTTTTCTTCGCGCTGCGCCAGTAAGGGATGCTTGGGCTCACCGGTCTCGGGATCATAAATCTCCGCGCGTGCGACCAGCGATTTTAGGACATTCGTCAACATTTGCGCATACGGACGAGCCGCGAGGGCACGCTCTTGGGCGCGACGAAGCTTTGCCGCCGAGACCACCTTCATGGCCTTGGTAATCTGCCGCGTGTTGATCACGCTGCGAATGCGACGACGGATGTCGAGAATGTTTGCCATTGAAAACCAGTACTCGGTACTCAGTGGTCAGTACTCAGTTGAAGCCAACGAAAATCTTAGGCAGCACTGAATACATATACCGACACTACTTTGCTACGGCCTGTCTTGATGCTACGAATTGCTGCTTCGCTTCTTTGATCAAGTTTTGCAACTGGCTCTTCAGCGCGTCATCGAGAATCTTCTTCTCCATGATGGTGCGCAGGATACCGGGATTCGTCGAGTCTACGTACTTGAATAGTTCAGTTTCGAAGTCGCGGACCTGCGCAACTGGCAGGTCGTCCAGGAATCCGCCGGTGCCGGCCATGATGATAAGAATCTGCTTGGAGAACGGCAGCGGGGAGAACTGATTCTGCTTGAGCAGTTCTACCAGGCGTTGGCCGCGATTCAACTGGGCTTGCGTGGCCTTGTCGAGATCGCTTCCGAAGGCGGCGAAGGCCGCCAGTTCACGATATTGCGCCAGTTCCAACTTCAACGTGCCGGCCACCTGGCGCATGGCTTTAATCTGCGCACTGCCGCCGACGCGGCTTACCGACAGGCCGACGTTCACCGCGGGGCGGACACCCTGGTTGAACAAGTCGGTTTCCAGATAGATCTGGCCGTCAGTAATCGAAATGACGTTGGTGGGAATGTAGGCGGAAACGTCACCCGCCTGTGTCTCGATGATGGGGAGAGCTGTCAAGGATCCGGCACCGTTTTTATCGCTCAGCTTTGCCGAACGTTCCAGCAGCCGCGAGTGAAGGTAAAAGACATCTCCGGGATAAGCTTCGCGTCCCGGGGGACGGCGGAGCAGCAGGGAGATTTCACGATACGACGCCGCGTGCTTGGAAAGATCGTCGTAAATGACTAACGCGTGCCGCTTCGTGTCACGGAAATATTCGCCCATAGCGGTTGCTGCGTAGGGCGAGATGTATTGCATGGGGGCGGGCTCTGATGCCGATGCGGCGACGACGATGGTGTACTCCATCGCTCCGGCGTCTTCCAAAATCTTGACGACCTGCGCGATCGAGGAACGCTTTTGGCCGATCGCGTTGTAGATGCAGATTAAGTCGTTGCCTCTACTGTTGATGATGGTGTCGAGAGCAACGGCGGTCTTGCCAGTCTGGCGGTCGCCGATGATAAGCTCGCGCTGTCCGCGGCCGACGGGAATCATGCTGTCGATCGCCTTTAATCCGGTGGCCATGGGCTCGCGCACCGGTTGACGGTCGATGACGCCCGGAGCAATGCGTTCCAGTGCGATGAACTGATCGGTGGCGATGGGGCCCTTGTCGTCGATGGGCTCGCCGAGCGAGTTCACGACGCGCCCGATCATAGCGTCGCCGACGGGAACGCTCATGATGCGCCCGGTGCGCTTGACCTCGTCGCCTTCTTTAATCTCGGTATATTCGCCGAGCAGCACGACGCCGACCTGATCTTCTTCCAAGTTCATGGCGATGCCAGCCACGCCGTGAGGGAAGGCAAGTAGTTCGCCGGCCATGACCTTGTCGAGTCCATAGACGCGCGCGATGCCATCGCCCAAGGTGATGACGGTACCGGTCTCGTCCACAGAGATCTGGGTGTCGTAGTTCTCAATCTGCTCGCGGATCAGTTTCGAAATTTCGTCTGCTTTAATTTGTGCCATAAAATCAGCTCTTAGCCTTTGGCTGTTAGCTCTTAGCTTTCTTTCCAACGATTACTGTTGTTGCTTCACTCTGCTCTGCCTTGGCACCAACACTCGGCCCGGTCAGGGGTTCGAGCTAAGAGCTAAAGGCTAAGAGCTAATCGCTTCTTTAATCTTTTCCAGCTGGCCCTTCACGGAGCCGTCGTAGATCGTGCTGCCTACGCGGACGACCGCGCCGCCCAACAGAGATGGGTCGAGTCCGAATTGGGCGCGCACTTTCTTGCCAGTAACTTTTTCGATCTGCGCTTCGAGCGATCGCTTTTCATCGTTGCCCAATTCACGAGCACTGGACACCTGAGCTTCGGCGAATCCCATGCGGGCATCGAGTTCCTTTTTCAGTTGCTCGGCGATGCGTCCCACGAACTGCACGCGGCGGTGGTCGATCAATACTGCTACCAGGTTGCGGGCATGTGGCTCAATTTCTTCGCGTCGCACAATCGCATCCAGCAGTTTGCGCTTCTGCTCGGCGGGGACCGCGGGGTTTTCCCAAACACGCCTTAAGTCGCTGCTCTCCTGCAGCAGGTCTGCGATGCGATTCAATCCACCTACCGCGCGATTGGCGTCGAGATGGGCAGAAAGGATGACATCCGCGAAGGCCCGGGCATAAGTGCTGGCGACAGACGACACGAGTTAGTTCCTCTCCTTTCCCGGATGGTCGGACGACGCGCCCAGTTCCGCTGCAAAATTGCGCACCAGGGCCTGATCGGTGGCGGCGTCGACATGAATCTGCTTGCGAGCCAGTCCGACCGCGAGGTCTGCGGCAAAAGCGGTGAGCTGGCGACGCGCGGCTTTCGCTGCGGCGGCGATTTCCTGCTCTGCAGTAGCGACAATTTTGCGAGCATCGTCCTCGGCCGCGGCTTTAATCCGCGCTTCTTCGGCCGCGCCTTCTTTCTCGGCGGCGTCGCGCATCATGCCTATCTCGCCATCCAGTTTCATCAGGCGCGATTCGATATCGGTCAACCTTCGGCGTGCCTCTTCGCTGGCCTTCTGGGCCTCCTGCATTGCTTTCTGGATCGAGGCGCTACGATCGCGGGACCATCCTGGCAAGTTCTTACGGCCAAGCCAAATCACTACACCAGCAATCACGACAAAATTCAGTACGACGCTCGCCCAGTAAGCTTGCTGGAGGTTCAGTCCCGTGATCCGGGAGATGGCGCGAACGGAGGCGGAGTGCTTGAACTGCTCGTTCTCGTCCTTTTCTTCTCCGGCGGCTTCGTTGCTCTCGTGAGCGATCTGACCTCCCGGGCCTCGAGCCTCGGAGGAATTGCTCTGATCGGGAGCGGCGGGTGGCTGCTGCGCGGTTGCCGGCAGCGAGGCAGCGCAAGTAATCATCAAGAACACAAGCAAAGCTGCACAGGCGATCTTCTTGGCCTGCATGGGCGAATATGTCATCGGGTGTGCCATGGCGGGAATCATCGACCGGCTCCGGCGGGCTGCAATACGCGGCGCGCAATTTCTTGCGCCAGGGCCGCGGATTCAGCGGGCAACGCCTTTTCTGCGGCGGCCCGATCACGCTCGATATCTGCCTTTGCGGCCTGCACCTGCACTTGGGCCTTGCTGCGCGCTTCGTTCAACGCATTGGTGCGAGCTTGCAACGCTGCCTGGCGCCGTGCTTCTTGCGCGCGGAAGACTGCGGCCCGGGCTTCCCGCAATTTCTGTTCGTACTCACTTGTGCGCGCCTCGGCCGCAGCTATATCGGCGCGGGATTTTTCTACCGCTCCCTCAGTCTTGCTGCGCCGCTCGGCGAGCACACGCTGCAAGGGCTTATGCACGATGGCGGTGTAGAGCGCATAAAGCAGCGCCAGCAGAATCACCGTCGGTACTGCTCCGAGCAGTAATTCCCCTAGTTGTTGGAGCGTCTTATCCATGTGATGCTGATAGAGATCGGAAAATGAGGGCTATGAAAACTGTTAAGTCTAGCGTCCTCGTCAATTTATGTCAACGCGAAGCAGATGGTTTGGTCGGACCACTCTGGCTTTTGACGGAGCAGTTTTCCCGAAGCGAAACGCAAGCCGAAGGACTTCTGCAAGCTATTGGAAATAGGTACCTTACGGTCATCAATCTCGCCGGACGATTTACCACGCAGATTTCTGCACATAGCGCTTGACTTCAGCCAAAAGAGGATTAGCATTAAATCATCACCTCCGATCCAATTCAGGATCGAATGGGCCGATAGCCAAGGAATGTCACCGCTTCTTGGTTGCCGGCCCATTTAAATTGTCCTCAGCGGTCGCGACTTGCGTGCGCTAGACGCCCCCAACCAATCAAGTTCAGCGGGGTGAGGTGCAATTCTCCGTCTTCGCCGCCGGAAGGATGCGATTCACCAGTTCTCTGCTCTCCGTCTCGTCTTTCAGAATATTCCATCCGGTAAGCACGGCGATCAAATTTTCCTCGGGGAATACCATGAGTTCTTGCCCGCCGAAGCCGCGCGCCATCCAGACATAGCCTTGGCGATCGGTTCGCGGCAGGAGCCACCACTTGAATCCGTATTTGAAGCCCTCTTCCGCGTCGATGAACGGAGTCAGCGACTCTTTCACCCATTGTTTGGAGACGATCTGCTTCCCGTCCCAAATGCCGTCGTTGAGGTAGAGGTATCCGAGTTTCGCGAGGTCGGGGCCGCTGAGGAATAGGCCACCTTCGGTATCGACGACGCCGAGCGGAGTTCGCTTCCAGAAGTACTTCATGCCCAGCGGGGTGAATAGATACTTTTCACCGTATTTCTCGATGTCCTGCCCCGTTTCCTTTTGGAAGACATAGGCGAGGAACATCGATACGCCGCTGCTGTAGTTGAAGACTTTGCCGGGTTCCTGTGCCATGGGGCGGTCGATTACGTACTGCACCCAGTCGTCGGAAGCCTCCATCAAGCTGGAATCGTTCTTGGGATCGTCATACGCGACCTCTTCGTTCCAGTCGAGGCCGGTGGTCATGGTCAGGACGTGACGCAGCGTGATGCGCCGCTTTCGGTCGTCGACGTTCTTAACTTTTGCAACGTCGAAATACTTGAGCAGCGGGGTGTCGAGGCTGGCCTTGAAGTCTCCTCGGGTAATCGCGATTCCGAGAATGATCGACGAAGTCGTCTTGCTCACGGATTGCATGCTGTGCAGTCCGGTGCCGTGATAGTAGGGGTGCCAGGCTGGATCGAAGTAGTTGTAGGGGCCGGTCAGGCGCGCGTTCAGCGGTCCGCGGGTTTTCGCTTCCTTGCCATAGATGGTGGCGTAGTCGTGCGAGTACGTTTTTTCGAAGACTTCGGTGCCGCAACGAATCACGGTAAGGCTGTCGACCAGGTAGTATTTTCCGCCGGCCAAATCCGCATCGAATGCTGAGAGAACCTTTTCGTCGAGGCCAACCGCAGCGGGTGTGCCCTTTGGCCATCCGTGGGTGGGCCATTGGGGAGTACTTAGCTGCGGGGAATTACTGCTCTGCGCCAGGACTGCCTGTATCGTGAGTACAAGACCAACGAAGACGGCAGCTTTCCAAATTTTCATTGTCGCCCTTAGTGCGCGGGAAGCTTCGCGCGGAGCTACCGTAGCGACAAGACCATACGGTCGCGGTGGCCAGAGTGTCAAGACCAAGACAAGGGTCGAGTTATGGGAGACCTACTGACGCAAGTCGGCTGAACTGGGGCGTCACTTTCCTTTCAGTCCGATTCCGGTGCCAACCCCGGTCAGAAAGTCCCACCCGGGTCCAGCGGAGATTCCGAACGCTTGTCCCTTGGTGATGTCGCGAAACACGCTCTTGTCGCCGATGCTGCCGTAGAATTTTGTGAGTTCGGCTTGCGTATTGGCCGAATGACTGTTGGCGCGGTTGATGATTCCCGCCCATCCTGCTTCGCCGACGCCGACATTCCCTTCGTAAATCCAGCCGACAAAGCCATCGACGGAAACACTGGTGTAATAGAGAATCGCGCCGGTAATGGGATCTCCGGCAAAGGCTGCGTCGGGGATGCCTCGGCTGTTACGGACTTTTCCTGCAATGCCGTCTTGATAAGAGGGACGCGCTTCGTAGAGACTTCTTCCGCCTGCCCAGAAAGTCGTCGCTTCCTCTCGAACGAAGTTGCCATTCGCGTCCCGTACGAATCCGGTTCCGCCCAGCGCGATCACGTTGGGAGAGGTTGCAGGATAATCAAAAATTCCTAACGAGCCCTCGTTGCCGCTGATGTAGATGACGCCGGGGGTCGTGAAAAATGCATCGAAGTTTGTCTCGTCAGCTTCCTCGAGAATGCTAAAAGGCAGGATCATTTGCCCGCCACCGTGGCTCGCGAGAATTGTGTTCGCGACGCCCACGGCGAACCACATGTCGTCGATGGCGGAGCTCGCGGCTTCCACCAGCACAATCTGGGCTTGCGGAGCGAACGCGTGCGCATACTCCGTCACCACAGAGGCGCTCTGAGCCCAGAGACCGTCCGGTGGAGGCTTGACGCCGGTTGCGTAGACCTTGCTGAAACATCGATTGGAGGAATTGCACTCGGGCAGCCCGAAACGCCGCGAAAAAACGTTCAAGTCGGCGAGCGCTGGAGGATTGTCGAATGCGTCCACGATGGCGATCACTCCGCTACCGCCAGTTGGCACCGCGCTCGTACCCAACACCGGGCATCCGGGAACCAGGGGTTGGGCCAGCCGGTAAACGCATGCCAGTGACGCCGGCGTCTCGAAGGGAGGCGGCGTCCGAGTTGCGGTGGATTCGAACTGCGGGTGGCCGCGATGAGGGCGGGCTGTGATTCCGGAAGCAGAGGCGGCATCAATCTGGGCGTGAACCGTGCACGACACGCAACAGGCTGTGAGCAGAAGAAGTAGACGGATTTTCATGAGGTTCTCCGGAGTGGTTTGGATCGGCGCTTGCCGGCAGTCAGGCCTGTCAGCATGTCCAAGGAAGGCTAAGTCGCCTGGCGGATTGGATTGTCAACGGCTTGTAAAATAACGATTTTCTGGGCGAATACTGCCGTGCCGGTTATGCGACGACCCATTCCCTGAGCCTGCGCACGACTGACGCCGGAGCCTCGACGTCCAACTCCACCGCGCCATCTTTGTACTTTCGCGAATGAATGCGGGCCTTCGCTTCGAGCATCGCCAGCGTTTTTCCCTCTTTTTGTGGGACCCGCACATGCACGCGACTGACGCTGTCTTCCTGGATGAGCGAGTCGATGCGCTGGAGCAGGCGGTCCAGACCGGTGCCTTCCACGGCAGAGACGTACACGGTTTTCGAATCTTCCCGCAGTGAGTCGGCGAACAACGACTGCGCTACTTCTTCGTCGAGCAAGTCAATCTTGTTCATCACGCGCAGGCGCGGTTTCTTCTCGGCCTCGAGCTCTTTCAGGACGATTTCCACCTGGGCATCCTGCTCGGCCGAGAGACGGCTGCTGGCGTCGGAGACGTGGAGAATCAGCGAAGCCCGCTGCACTTCCTCCAACGTCGCGCGGAAGGCGGAGACCAAGGTGTGCGGCAGGCTGCGAATGAATCCGACCGTATCGGAGAGAAGCACTTTGCGTTTCGAGGGCAGTTCCACGCCGCGAATCGTGGGATCGAGGGTGGCGAACATACGCGAAGATTCAAGGACTTTG
>Ga0207693_10003170_pt1 | contig 14130 bp, 17 predicted proteins | sample LARL81metaG_FD_184347 | JGI IMG/M metagenome (GOLD analysis project Ga0207693, IMG submission 184347) | Corn, switchgrass and miscanthus rhizosphere microbial communities from Kellogg Biological Station, Michigan, USA - LAR L8-1 metaG... | ecosystem: Host-associated > Plants > Roots >...
CTCGGACCCGCACCATCAGGGGGACGGCCCTCTTGCGGCGTCAGCGCTTCGAGAATTGGAAGCTGCGGCGGGCTTTGGCCTTGCCGTATTTCTTGCGCTCTACGACGCGGCTGTCGCGAGTAAGAAACCCTTGGCTCTTCAACAACGGCCGTAGGCCGGGCTCGTACCGGGTCAGCGCTTGGCTGATGCCGTGGCGCACGGCGCCGGCCTGGCCGGAGAGCCCGCCGCCCTTAACCGTGCACCACACATCGAACTGGCCGAGCCGGTTGGCGGCGACGAGGGGCTGGTTGATCAGCATGCGCAACACCGGCCGCGCGAAATATACAGGGCTTTCCCGCCCATTGACGTCGATCCGGCCATTGCCGGGCTTCAACCAAACCCGGGCGACCGCGTTTTTGCGCTTGCCGGTGGCATAGGAGCGGCCGAACTCGTCGAGCTGCGGCTTGACATCCTCCGGCATCGAAGGCGTCGGAACCGGCGCGGCCGGCGCGGCGCGCGCTTGTTGCAGCGCCTGCCGGAGGCTTCCCAGGCCCTGGAAGGTCTGCGGGCGCTGCGAGCTCGGTGGGTCGTCGTCGGCCATGGTCACAACCTGTTCTTGCGGTTCAGCGCGGCGATATCGAGCCGGTTCGGCTGCTGCGCTTCGTGGGGGTGATCGGCTCCGGCAAAGACCCGCAGGTTCTTCATGACCCGGCGGCCGAGCGGCCCGCGCGGTACCATGCGCTCGACCGCCTTGATGATCACGCGCTCCGGGTGCTTGCCTTCGAGAATGGCGCCCTTGCTGCGCCCTTTGATGCCGCCGGGATAGCCGGTATGCCAGTAGAAGATGTCGTCGCTGCGCTTGTTGCCGGTCAGCTGGACCTTCTCGGCATTGACGACGATGATGTTGTCGCCGCAATCCATATGCGGTGTGTACGAGGGCTTGTGCTTGCCGCGCAGCCGCATCGCGATGATCGAGGCGAGCCGGCCCAACACCAGACCGTCGGCATCGATCAGCAACCATTTCTTGTCGATGTCCGACGGTTTGGCGGAAAAGGTCTTCATGGCTCGACGGAAATGCCCAGCGGCCCGGAACCCCAGCCCGCGAAAGCGCGTCATGTAGGCGATCGTGCATCCGGGGTCAAGGAATGCTTAGCAAAGGAAAGGTCCCCTATGACGGCAATACTGTTGGAGGAGGGCTCGGATGGCGTTCTGCGCCTGACGCTAAATCGCCCTGAAGCGCGCAATGCGCTCTCCGTCGCTCTGATGACAAAGCTCGTCGAGGCGCTGGGACACGCCGCGACAGATCGCAACACTCGGGTCGTTGTCATCGCCGGCGCCGGCGCGGCTTTCTGTGCCGGGCACGACCTGCGCGAGCTCCGCCAGGACCCACGGCGCGAGACCTATCAGCGCATCTTTGCGCTGTGCAGCGAATTGATGCTGACGATCGTGCGGTTGCCTAAGCCAGTCATCGCCGAGGTCCACGGCGTCGCCACAGCGGCGGGCTGTCAGCTGGTCGCGACCTGCGATTTGGCAGTCGCCGCGGAGGAGGCGCGATTTGCGACGCCCGGTGTCAATATCGGCCTGTTCTGCTCGACCCCGATGGTGGCGCTCTCGCGCGCCGTCGGCCGCAAAGCGGCGATGGAGATGCTGCTGACCGGCGAGCTGATCGATGCGGCGGCGGCACGCTCGCTGGGGCTCGTCAACCGGGTCGTCGGGCGAGAGGGGCTGCGCGAGGCGGTCGACGGGCTCGCCCGGCAAATCGCCGGCAAATCCGCGCTTACCGTAAAGATCGGCAAGGAGGCGTTCTATCGCCAGGCCGAGCTCGACCTCGCCGGCGCCTACCGCTATGCGGCTGAGGTCATGACGACCAACATGTTGGCCGAGGATGCCGGCGAAGGCATCGATGCCTTTCTCGCCAAGCGCCCGCCCCTCTGGCACGACCGGTGACGCGCAAAGTGAACCACGACAGCTATCCGGACCCTCATCTGCGCGACATCCTGACCGGTGTGCGCACGATCGCCGTCGTCGGCGCGAGCCCGCGGCGCGAGCGGCCGAGCCACGGTGTGATGGCTTACCTCCAGCGGCACGGCTACCGCACGATCCCGGTCAACCCCAACGCTGCCGGCGGCACGATCCACGGCGAGACCGTTTACGCGAGGCTCGCGGATGTGCCCGAGCCGATCGACATGGTCGATGTATTCCGCAGGCCCGAGGCGGCCGGCGACGTCGTCGACGAGGCGATTGCGGCCGGTGCCAAGGTCGTATGGATGCAGCTTGGGGTACGTGACGACGCCGCGGCCGCCCGCGCCGAGGCCTGCGGCCTCAAGGTCGTGATGAACCGCTGCCCGGCCATCGAGATCCCCCGCCTGGGACTGTGATCGCCCGGCGCTTCGGCGATCCGCCTTGCCGGGAGACCCGGAGAGGCGCACTTTTGGAACGGGTTACCAGGGAGGCAACCGATGCGCGTCATGATCAAATTCGCGATTCCCATCGATGCAGGCAACGAAGGAAATCGGAGTGGAAAGCTGCAGAAGGTCTTTCAGCAGCTGGCGGAAGATCTCAAGCCGGAAGCTGGCTACTTCTTTCCGGAAGGTGGAGAACGGGCCGGATTCTTTGTCGTTGATATGCAGGAATCGTCTCAGGTCGCGGAAATTGCCGAGCGCTTCTTTTACGGGGTGAATGCCAAGATCGAGATGACGCCGGTAATGAACGCCGACGATTTGCAAAAGGCGTTGTCGGGCGTGCAGCAAACCGTCCATCGCTACGGCTGAGCCGCCGCGTCACGGCGCTCCGAGCCAGCTCAGATCCTCTTCTTCCTCCAGGCGCTGGAGGCGCTCGTAGAGTGCCGTGGCGGGGCGCGCGCCGAGCGCAGCTCGGGTCAGGCGCTGGAATTTGTCGGCCAGTTCGCCGGGTTCGAGCATCCCGCTCTCGCTGCGGCGTTCGAGGCGGCGGCCGTCAGCGAGCGCGATACTGACCGTGCTCGCCATCCCGCCATGCTCGCCGCCCGGATCGGGCATTAGTTTGACGAGGCGGCAAAGCGCACGGATCTGCGGGTCTGCCAGCGCCGCCTCGTCCCAGGATTCGGGGTCGCGCGCCTCGCGGCAGAGCGCCAACGCGACCGAAAACGGGATGCTGTACTGCGCGAGCATCTGATCGGCCGGCTCCAGAATGTTGTGGCGCTCGACCATGCGCGGGGTGCCGGTAACGGTGGTCGCCTCGACCTCTGCGCCGGTAAACCCGTTCTCGGCCTGCAGCTCGCGTACCGCCCTCACGGCGGCATGGGCGGTGGCGTGGCAGGGATAGCGCTTCAGCACCGTGGTCGAAACGACATAGTCCTCGCCGAGGCCACGGGTCAGCTCGGCTGTGTCCCATTTCGTGCAAAAGACCCTGAGAAACCCGAACTCGCCTTCGAGCACCGTGCGCGGCCCGGCGAAGCCGCCGGCCGCGAGGCTTGCCGCCAACACGCCCGCCTCCGAAGCGCGCCCCAAATGCAGCCGCTTGACCATTCCGCCGTCGCCGCGGGCGAATTCGAGTAGCCCGCCGCACAGCGACCCGGCGATACCGAGCGCGTTCGTCATCGCGCCGGAATTCAGCCCCAAGAGGTGCCCGGCGGCGATCGCGCCGCCGAACGGACCGGTGGTGCCCGGCGCGTGAAAGCCACGGGCCTCGTTGGTGTGACCGGTCGCGCGCCCGATCCGGATCATCACCTCGTTACCGGCGACGAAAGCGGCGATCAACGAGCGGCCATCGGCGCCGCGCTCTTGGGCGATGGCGAGCGCCGGCGGCAATACCGTTGCACCGGGATGGGCGCCGGCGCCGGGCCGCGTCAGGCTGTCGAGCTCGAACGCGTGGGCGAGCGCGCCATTGGCGAGTGCCGCAGCCGGCGCCTGCACGGCCGGTCCCGTTTGGCCGAGGATGCGGCAATTGCCGCCGGGGCCGGTGCGCTCGGCATATTCGACGACGATGCGGCTCCAGGGCAAGGCGCTGCCGCAAATACCCGCTGCCACGGTGTCGATGATGCATTCCTTGGCCTGCTGCACGACCTCGGCCGGCAAATCCGGGTAGCGAAGAGCGGCGGCGTACTCCGCTAGGCGGACGGTTTCCATTCCCGCAGATTTACTTGCTATTGCAATCGGCGGCGCGGACGATGCACTCGCCTGCCTTGGCTTTGGCACAACTCTTCAGGGCATCGATACGGGCGGTGTCGCGGTCCTTGCGCCAGGCGGCGCCTGCCTGCGTGCCGTCCTCGGTCGTCGCCAGCGCGCCGCACATCCGCGGACCGACCTTTCCGACGAGCTTGCACCCGGTGGTGCCGCATTCGCCAAGCGCCACTTCCTCGGCGCGTTTCCCAGTCGGCTGGTTCCAGCTCGCGCCGTATTTGCCGGTTCCCTTGTCCCATGCCATGGCGCCGTACCCGGCGGCAGCAGGGATCGTCGGGAGAAGAGTGTACCCGAACGCCAATAAGGCAACGGCGATCCAGAGGCGGCGCATCGAATGTTCTCCTTGAGGGTCCGTCGCCTGGGATGGGGTTTACCCACCCCAGGCCTGAGGGATGAAACCAGCGGCAAACCGCCGGCGGCTCAGCGCAGGGGCGAGAAGGCGGCCGGGACCACCAGCATGTTTTCCTGCTTGAGCATCATTCCGGGCTGACCTCCCCTGGGCGGCCAAATCCCCTTTGCTCTGGCCTCCTCGCGGATCGAGAAGCGCTGCGCGGCATCCTTGTAGGCCCAGATGTGCACCCATTTGTTGAGGCCGCCGAGCTCCGAGTACCAGGCGCCAGCCAATGGCGAGAGCTTCGTGCGTTCGGCAATTTGGGTGCTCCACCGGTCGATCGTGGCGGGAATGCCGCCCGGCTTGAAGGTATAGGTTCGGATTTCATAGAGGTTGCCGAGCTGGCGTGGTTCGAGCTTCGGCGAGAACGGTGCCGGCAGATATATTTCGCTCTGCTGCTCGACGACGAATTCGCGGGTATTGGGTGGCCAGCCCTGAAGCTTGGTCGCCTCGGCCCGTAACCGGGTGCGTTCTTCGAGGTTCTCGTAAGGCCAGACATGGATAACCCGGTTGAGGGGTCCTACTTCGGTGTGCCAGAAGGCGGCGAGCGGCGACACCTTCGCTCGCACCGGCAGTGCCTCCGCGAACCGCTCTTCGAACGTGGCAACCGTCCCCGGCTGCAACGTGTAGGTGCGCATTTCGATGATCATCGGGTTCCTCCGCTTCGGGGATCAGCGGCGGGACGCTAGACCCTCACGCCGAAGTGTCAAGCACGCTATTGGAGCGGCGAATTCGACGGCCTCAATTGGAAACTTGGCTTCTTCAAACACCGGCTTTTATCTCGGAAAGGACTGGGCTTCCCTGACATTCCCGCCCATCAAATAGATCAGATACTCGATTGCATTACGTTGCTCTCTAAACGGGCGAGTTTGCGCCATTATGCTGTTCGCGATCCAGCTGCTGTCATCGAGAAGATTGGGAAACCCGGTCCGCCGCGCACATTGCGGCGCTTCCAGCACGCACCATAAGCGGACCGTATTCACATAGCTGATATTGTCCTCGAGCGCTTCCACATTGTTTACCGCCGTTGGATACATGCACCAATAATTTTGGTAATTCTCGAATAATGCTGCCTGACGGTTGACCAGCCCGCGGAAACACATTTGGCCATCGAAAGAGATAAAGAACTCGGCGAACGGGTCTATATACTTAACGCCATTATCGATATAGCGGATCGTGTCGAGATAGCCGGGCTGGCCGGGCGGCGGAGGCCGTTTGGCAAAGGTCGGAGAATTTATCGCCTGCGGATCGACCTCGCCGCGAAGCGATGCCAGCTGTGGTCCGAAGTACAACGGCGGCACTGGCGAACACGCGGCCAATAGGATCGCTGCGGCGAGTGCCCCGATTGTCGATCTCACGCTTATCCCCTCAATCTGAGGATGCTGATCCAGTCTAGCAATAAACGAAAACGGCGACCACGTCTAACCGGCCAAGCGTACAGCCGAAATTACCGCCCCGCCGCCCTCGGCGCCGCAAGACATCTCGCCGAGACCAGAATTTCGCCGCGCCGCAGGCGCACCGTGCCGCCGTGCCCATGCTGTTGCAATCCCTGTTCTCAAGCACCACACTCGTCCAGCGCACCAAAAGATCGTGCTACGTATCGTCACTCCGGACGCGCGGACGGGCACCGTGGCGTGGAATCCAGCAACACGGCCTTCAGCGGCTACACCTGGAATGACGGTCTTCGGAGAGGAATTTGCAAATGGAAATGACGGGCGAGTTTCGCATTCCCGCTCCCCGCCAGCGCGTCTGGGAAGGACTCAATGACCCGGAGATCTTGAAGAGCAGTATCCCCGGCTGTCAGACGATCGAGAAGCTGTCCGATACCGAGTTCACCGCCAAGGTGCTCGCCCAGGTCGGGCCGGTGAAGGCCAATTTCGCCGGCAAGGTGAAATTGTCGGATCTCGATCCGCCGCTGAGTTATACGATCGCCGGTGAAGGCAGCGGCGGCGTCGCCGGTTTTGCCAAGGGTAGCGCCAAGGTGAACCTCGACGAGGATGGCGGCGCGACGGTGCTGCATTATGCGGTCCAGGCGCATGTCGGCGGTAAGCTGGCGCAGATCGGATCGCGCCTGATCGACTCGGTCGCCCGCCGGATGGCCGAAAACTTCTTCACCCGGTTTGTCGCTGCCGTTGCGCCCGAACAGCCGGCCATGGCGGCCGGCGCGGCGGATTCCGAACCCGTGCCCGCGACCCAAGCTGGCGCTACGCCCTCGGTTCAGGGCGCCGCGCCGATGGCTTCGGTGGAGGCTCGACCAAATGCCGCCGCCGCGCCGGATGCAAAGAAGGATATCAGGCTTCCGCCGGCATTGTGGGTGACCGGGCTCGCCGCGATCATCGGCGCAATGCTCTATTTTTTCACAGGGCGGCGCGTAACCCGATAGGAAGCCGCACCGCGAAGCCTTGAGCCGGAAGCGGAGGCGGCATAAAACTCCGCCCGGACTTTCCGCCGTCTATGGCGGCCGGGTGATCGACCCGGGTGGCCTACACTGGGAGATCTCGATGCAGAAGACGGTAAGCCTCACTGTGAACGGCAAGCCGGTTTCGGCGACGGTCGAAGGCCGGACGTTGCTGGTGCAGCTGCTGCGCGAGCAGCTGGGCCTAACGGGCACCCATGTCGGTTGCGATACCAGCCAATGCGGCGCCTGCGTCGTCCATGTCGACGGCGAAGCGGTCAAATCTTGCACTCTCCTGGCTCTGCAGGCCGAAGGCCGCTCGGTGCTGACGATCGAGGCGGTCGCGACCGGTGACACCCTGCATCCAATGCAGGAAGCGTTCCGCAACAATCATGCCTTGCAGTGCGGGTTCTGTACGCCCGGCATGATCATGAGCGCGCTCGATCTGGTGAAAAACAACCCCAATCCGACCGAGCGCGAAGTCCGCGAGTATCTCGAGGGCAATCTCTGTCGCTGCACCGGCTACCATAACATCGTGCTGGCGATCATCGAGGGGGCGGCAGTCATGCGCGGGGAGAAGCCGGCGGTAGCGGCGGAGTAAAAAGCGATGGGCGTCATCGGAACACCGGTCCGGCGGCTCGAAGATTACCGCTTCATCACCGGACAAGGCACCTACACCGACGACATCAACCGCCCGGGTCAGCTCTACGCCTATATCCTGCGGAGCCCGCACGCGAATGCGCGCATCGCTGCCATCGACACCTCGGCCGCCGCGTCGGCGCCGGGTGTCGTCGCGGTTTTTACGGGCAAGGATATGGCCGCGGAGGGTATCGGCGGCCTCCCTTGCGGTTGGCAGATCCATTCGAAGGACGGCTCACCGATGGTCGAGCCGCCGCATCCGCCGCTTGTGGTCGACCGGGTCCGCCATGTCGGCGACCAGGTCGCCGTCGTCATCGCCGAGAGCCTCGCGCAAGCCCGCGACGCTGCCGAGCTGATCCAGCTCGACTATGTCGAGGAGTCGGCGGCGATCGACCCAGTCGGGGCGCTTCAGTCGGTCGCGCCGCAGGTGCACACCGAAGCGCCCGGCAATCTTTGCTATGACTGGCATTTGGGCGACCTCGCCGCGGTCGATGCCGCGGTCGCCAAGGCGGCTCGGGTTGTCAAGCTCGACCTCACCAACAATCGCCTCGTCCCCAATGCGATGGAGCCGCGCGCCGCGATCGGCGAATTCAACCGCGCGACCGGCGAATACACGCTCTACACGACGAGCCAGAACCCGCATGTGATCCGCTTGCTGATGGGCGCCTTCGTATTGCACATTCCCGAGGCGAAGCTGCGGGTCGTCGCCCCCGATGTCGGCGGCGGGTTCGGGTCGAAGATCTATCACTACGCCGAAGAGGCGATCGTGACTTGGGCCGCCGGCAAAATAAGGCGGCCGGTGAAATGGACGGCGGAGCGCTCCGAGAGCTTCATGTCGGACGCCCACGGTCGCGACCACGTCACGCATGTCGAGCTCGCCCTAGACGGGCAAGCGAAGTTCCTCGCGCTGAAGGTCTCGACGATCGCCAATATGGGCGCGTACCTGTCGACCTTTGCGACCTGCATCCCGACCTATCTCTACGGCACTTTGCTCGCCGGCACCTACACGACCCCGGCGATCTACGTCGAAACCAAAGCCGTGTTCACGCACACGGTCCCGGTCGACGCCTATCGCGGCGCCGGCCGCCCGGAGGCGACGTTTCTGCTCGAGCGCATCGTCGACCTCGCAGCCGACGAACTCGGCATGGATCCGGCCGAGCTGCGCCGCCGCAATTTCATCGCGAAGGACGCCTACCCGTATCAGACGCCGGTAGCGCTGCAATACGACAGCGGCGACTACTTTGCGACCCTGGATCTCGCGCTGAAGGCGGCCGATGTTCAGGGCTTCGAGGCCCGGCGGCGCGAGGCGGCGGGGCGCGGCAAATTGCGCGGCCTCGGCATCGCCACCTATATCGAAGCGTGCGGGATCGCCCCGTCGGCAGTCGTCGGCTCATTGGGTGCCCGGGCGGGGCTGTTCGAGTGCGCCGCCGTCCGCGTCCACCCGACCGGCAGCGTGACGGTGCTGACCGGCTCGCACAGCCATGGGCAGGGGCACGAGACGACCTTTGCGCAGCTGGTAGCCGACGGGCTCGGCATCCCGATCGACAGCGTCGAGATCGTTCACGGCGACAGCGCCAAGATCCCTTACGGCATGGGCACCTATGGCTCGCGTTCGGCCGCCGTCGGCGGCAGCGCGATCGTCAAGGCGATGGACAAGATCGTCGCCAAGGGACGCAAGATCGCCGCCCATCTGCTCGAAGCCGCGGAGGCGGATGTCGAGTTCAAGGACGGCAAGTTCACCGTCGCCGGGACCGACCGCTCGAAGACTTTGGCCGAGGTGGCTTTGACCGCCTACGTGCCGCACAACTTCCCGCATGAAGAATTGGAGCCCGGGCTTGACGAGACCGCGTTCTATGACCCGAAGAACTTCACTTTCCCGTCGGGAGCCCATATCGCCGAGGTCGAGATCGATCCCGAAACCGGGCAGGTCGGGGTCGTCAATTTCGCCGCCAGCGATGATTTCGGGCGCATCCTCAACCCGATGATCGTAGAAGGCCAGGTGCATGGCGGCCTCGCCCAGGGCATCGGCCAGGCGCTGTTCGAAAGTTGCGTCTACGACAAGGAAACCGGCCAGCTGCTGACCGGCTCCTACAACGACTACACGATGCCTCGCGCTGACGACCTTCCGTCGTTCAAACTCTCCACCAACGTAACCCCGTGCACACACAACCCGCTGGGGGTGAAGGGCTGCGGCGAGGCCGGTGCGATCGGCGCACCGGCGGCGATCACGAATGCCCTCGTCGATGCGCTGAAGCCGCTCGGCATCCGGCATCTCGACATGCCGGCAACGCCGGAGCGGTTGTGGCGCCTCATCCAACAGCACCGTTCGCCGCTCGCCGCGGAATAGGGAGAGCCCGATGTACGAATTCAACTACCACAAGCCGACGAGCCTCGACGACGTCGCGAACCTGCTGGGCGCCAACGAGGAGGCCAAGCTCGTCGCCGGCGGCATGACGTTGATTCCGACCCTGAAGCTGCGGCTCGCCAAGCCCTCGGATCTGGTCGACCTCGCCGCGATCCCCTCCTTGCGCGGGATCACCGATGCCGGCGACGCCATCGTGATCGGGGCGATGACGCGTCACGCCGAGGTAAACCGTTCCCCGGTCGTCAAGCAGGGCATTCCGGGCCTCGCCGCGATGGCGGGGATGATCGGTGACCCCGCGGTGCGCAACCGCGGCACGCTCGGCGGTTCGATCAGCAACAATGACCCTGCCGCCGATTATCCGGCGGCGGTCGTCGGGCTCAACGCCACCGTGCACACGAACAAGCGCGAGATCGCTGCGGATAATTTCTTTACCGGCATGTTCGAGACCGCGCTCGAACCGACCGAAATCGTCACCTCGGTCCGCTTCCCCAAACCACAGGCCTCCTGCTACCAGAAGTTCCGGAACCCAGCCTCGCGCTACGCGATCGTCGGCGTGTTCGTCGTCCGCACTGCCGGCGGCGTGCGAGTCGCGGTCACCGGCGCCGGACCCAGCGTGTTCCGCGTCCCTGAAATGGAAGCCGCGCTCGCCAAATCCTTCACCCCGGACGCAATCAAGGACATCGCGATCCCCGACACCGGCCTCAACTCCGACATCCACGCCAGCGCCGAATACCGCGCCCATCTCGTCGGCGTCATGGCCCGCCGTGCCGTCGCCGGCTGTGCCTGATTCAGGGCGATCGATAAAAGCGCTGCACGAGCGAGAGAACCGCGAGGACGAGCAACGACCCGGCGACAGCAGCCACAACATCTCTTAACGAGATCGCCACTTTGTCGAGTCCGGGGAAGAGGTCCAGAACGCGGAAAAGCAGACCGCCGACGAGAGCGCCGGCCAAGCCCAGCCCCAGGTTCCCGAAGATTCCGAAGCCTTTGCGTTCGCGCTTGATGATCAGCCCGGCGAGGCTCCCTCCGAGCAGGCCGATAATTATCCAAACGACGAGTTCGACGAACGAGACCATCTCGGCCTCCCGAGTTCAGCGGAGCCGCCAATCGGCTCCGTATTCGAAAATGATTTCCCTCCAGTCGACAAGAGAGCGCCATAATAGACCCGTCTTCGACCAGGGAGCCCGTCATGGCGTACAAGCTGGAGGGGAGCATCCTCGAGGTTTGTGATTGCAATGTGCTTTGCCCTTGCTGGGTCGGCGAGAAGCCGGACAACGGAACATGCCAATCCGCTCTCGCCTATCATTTCGACCGCGGCACGATCGATGGGATCGACGTTTCCGGGCTGACATTTGCGGTCAACGTATTCATTCCGGGGAACCCGCTGGAGGGTAACTGGCGGGCTCATCTCTATGTCGATGACCGCGCCAGCGCGGAACAGGAGGCGGCGCTTCTCGGTGTGTTCACCGGAAAGCAGGGCGGGCCCGTCGCCGATCTGGCTGCGCTCGTCGGGGAAGTCGTCAAAGTCGAGCGCGCGCCGATCGTCTTCGCCGTCCACGAGGGTAAGGGCACCCTGCGGATCGGCGACACGACCGAGGCCGAGATGGAGCCGTATCGCGGACCTGGTGGCAAGCCGACAACGTTGGTCGACAGCATCTACTCGACGATCCCCGGCTCGCCGGCCTATGTCGCAAAGGCCTCGATGTTCCGGATGAAGAACCAGGCTGTGGGGGTCGACGTCGATCTGCGCGACCACAACGCGATCCAGGGCCAGTTCGCTTTCGAGGCCTAGCGGGGGCAACCCCATGCAGGCGGCTTCGCACCGCCGCCGCTTTTTGCCGCTGATGGCAGCGCTGACCGCCACAGCCTGGCTGGCGCTATGGGTTTGGGGACAGAGCCCCTATGCCCGCTATCTGGACCATGGCCACTGGGCCGAGGTCGGGGTCGCCGGCAGTCTTTGCCGGGCGCTCCCGGGCGGCGGCGAGGCGCTGACCGCATTCCTCGTCGTCGGTGGCTGGGTGCTGATGCTCGCTGCAATGATGCTGCCCACGACGTTGCCGCTGCTCGATATCTTCCGGCGTTTGACTATGCGGCGCACCGACCGGAGGGTGCTGACGGCGCTCGTCGTCATCGGTTATCTGGCGATTTGGAGCGTATTCGGTCTCACCGCCCATCTCGCTGATTGGGGCGTCCTGTTCGTCACGCGCCGGTCCGAGTGGCTGATCGCGAACGCCTGGGTGCTCGGCGCCGCCATCCTGGCGATCGCGGGGATTTATCAATTCACCGAGCTCAAATACCGCTGTCTCGACAAGTGCCGGGCACCGCTCGGTTTCGTTATCGAGCACTGGGGAGGTGCCGGCCAGAAATGGCAGGCCCTTCTCTTGGGCGTCAGACATGGCGCGTTTTGCGTCGGCTGCTGCTGGTGTCTGATGCTGCTGATGTTCGTAATCGGCTCCGCTAACATCGGCTGGATGCTGGCGTTGGCCGCGGTCATGGCCGCCGAGAAGAACCTGCCCGCCGGGCGCCGGCTCGCTCCGCCGATCGGCGCGGCCCTGCTGGTTGCCGCGGTCTGGATTGCAGTCGCCGCGATCGCTTGAGTGGCCCGCCTGTTCCTCGGGGTGGTGCCGGTACTGCCGGCGCACTAAATTCGTTTTATCGTGAGCACTCTTCGCCCTCTCCCCCTCGGGAGAGGGTTTTATTGATTGGAATTGTCTTCGGATGACTGCCCTGCCCTCTTCTGTCGACAAAACGCTGGCGTTGCTCGGCAGCGCAGATTACGTCGCCGATCGCAGCCTCGCGACGGCGGTGCATCTGGCGCTGCACCTGAACCGGCCGCTCTTCCTCGAGGGCGAAGCGGGTGTCGGCAAGACCGAGATCGCCAAGGTATTGGCGATCGCGCTGAAGCGGCGACTAATTCGCCTGCAATGCTATGAGGGTCTCGACGTCGCCTCCGCCGTCTATGAATGGGATTATGCACGGCAGATGATCGAGATCCGCCTCGCCGAGGCGGCTGAGGAGGACCGCGGCGAGATCGAGAGCACCATTTTCTCCGACCGGTTTCTGATCAAGCGCCCGCTACTGCAGGCGCTGGAGCCGGATGTCGCCGGTGCGCCGGTGCTGCTGATCGACGAGCTGGACCGCACCGACGAGCCCTTTGAGGCGTACCTCCTGGAACTCCTCTCCGATTTTCAGGTGACGATCCCGGAGATCGGCACGATCCAAGCCGACCACCCGCCGATCGTCATCATCACCTCGAACCGCACGCGCGAGATTCATGACGCGCTGAAGCGGCGGTGTTTTTATTACTGGGTCGACTATCCGACTGCGGCGCGCGAGCTCGAAATCCTGAAGCGCAAGGCGCCCGGCGCGAGTGAGCATCTGTCACGCGAGGTGGTCGACTTCGTGCAGAGGCTACGCACGATGGACCTGTTCAAGCTTCCCGGCATCGCCGAGACGATCGACTGGACGGAAGCCTTGATGCAGCTCGACGTGCTCGAATTGACGCCGCACGCGATCAACGACACGCTGGGTGTGCTGCTGAAATACCAGGACGACATCGCCCGCCTGCATGGCAGCGAAGCTGCGCGCATTCTCGAACAGGTCAAGGCCGAGGTTGCGGCCGCGCCGGAAGGCCCCTCACCGCGGCCCTCTCCCCGCGAGCGGGGGGAGGGAGGGGCCCGCGCAGCGGGAGGGTGAGGGGCAGCAACCCGCCATGCCGGAACTTGCCGGCCGACTGCTGGCAAACCTTATGCACTTCGCGCGTACCCTGCGTGCGGCGGGGTTGCCGGTCGGACCGGGCAAAGTCATCGACGCGGTGGCCGCGGTGAGGACGATCGGCATCACCGACCGCCGGGATTTTTACTGGACCCTCCACGCGGTTTTCGTGAACCGTCCGGACCAGCGGCTGATTTTCGACCAAGCATTTCATGTCTTCTGGCGTAACCCCGATCTCTTGAAAAAGATGATGGGTCTAGTGTTGCCGGAGATGCGGATCCAGGGGGTCGAGGATCAGGGAACCGCGATGGCTCGGCGACTCGCAGAAGCTCTGCATCCGGATATCGGCAAGGAAGGCGAAGCCGAGGAAACCGAAACCGAGATCGACGCCGCGATGAGCTTTTCCGATCGGGAGCAGCTGCGCGGCATGGATTTCGAGAAGATGTCGCTCGAAGAGCTGGCGCGCGCCAAGGCTGCGATCGCCAAG
>Ga0207693_10003171_pt1 | contig 14126 bp, 14 predicted proteins | sample LARL81metaG_FD_184347 | JGI IMG/M metagenome (GOLD analysis project Ga0207693, IMG submission 184347) | Corn, switchgrass and miscanthus rhizosphere microbial communities from Kellogg Biological Station, Michigan, USA - LAR L8-1 metaG... | ecosystem: Host-associated > Plants > Roots >...
TCCCACCGGCACCATCGGCTTCATGATGGACTGCGACACGACCGGCATCGAACCCGATCTCGCGCTGGTGAAGTACAAGAAGCTGGTCGGCGGCGGAATGATCAAGATCGTCAACAACACCGTACCCACGGCCCTCTTCAAGCTCGGATACACGCACGAGCAGACCGACGCCATCGTCAGCTACATCGACGCGACCGGCACCATCGAGGGCGCCGCTCATTAAAGAAGACGACCTCGCCGTCTTCGATTGCTCGTTCAAGCCGGCGAAGGGCACGCGTTCAATCCACTACACCGGACACCTCCGCATGATGGCCGCGGCGCAGCCTTTCATCTCCGGAGCCATCTCGAAGACCGTCAATCTTCCCGAGAACGCCACCGTCGAAGACATCATGGACGCCTACCTCCAGGCCTGGAAGCTGGGCCTGAAAGCAGTAGCGATCTACCGCGACGGCTGCAAGAAGTCGCAACCGCTAAGTGCCGCAGGCACGAAGACCGCCAGCGCCGGCAATCAACCAGTAGCAGCACAAGTCGTAGTCGAGGAGGAAGATCTCAACGCGCCGCCGCGCGCCGTCCGGCACAAGCTGCAGGAAGAGCGCATGTCGATCACCCACAAATTCAAAGTCGGATACCACGAGGGCTACGTCACCGTCGGCCTCTATCCCAACGGAGATCCCGGCGAACTCTTCGTCAAGATGGCCAAGGAAGGCTCGACCGTTTCCGGCCTGATGGACAGCTTCGCACTCGCTGTCTCGCTGGCGCTGCAATATGGCGTTCCGCTGAAGACCTTCTGCGAGAAGTTCGCCCACACCCGCTTTGAACCCAGCGGCTGGAGCGGCAATCCGGATATCGGCTACGCCAAGTCGATCATGGACTATATCTTCCGCTGGATGCAGCTCCGCTTCCTCACCGGCCAGCAGCAGATGCTGTTCGAGAACCTGAGGCCCAAGTCGTCGGTCGTCAGCCCTCAGTCGTCAGAAATCGCGGACCCGAACGAATCATCTACGCCGTTGCTGGAATCCGGAAGCCGAATGCCGAATGCCGGTTCCGTTCACGCCGCCGACGCACTGTCGAGCATCGTGGACCTCGGCGATGCCCCAAGCTGCAGCTTCTGCGGCAGCATCATGACCAGAAACGGCAGCTGCTACCGCTGCATGAGCTGCGGCAGCACCAGCGGCTGCTCGTAAGCAGATTTGTATTCGGCAGGTTCGTAATCAGGGCACGGCGACCGTCGTGCCCTTCCTATTTGTTCCCTTTTTGTAAAATCGCTCATTCGTCCTTGCACTCCGACCCCAGTCTGGATCAGACTCATGCTCTAGCTTCCCCCCAAACATAAGCGGCGTTCCCAGAAACGTTTTCGGCCCCAGCCGCACTATCCATTAAGGCGGAGTGTTTTGTCATGCCAACCGGACTCGATCAATTGCAGCACATCGTCGTGCTGATGATGGAAAACCGTTCCTTCGACCACATGCTGGGATCGCTGCCGGGTATCGGCGGAATTGACGATGCCGGCGCGTACACCAATCCCGACACCAACGGGAATCCAGTGAAGCCGCAGCCGCTGGCGGAATTCCAGGCACAGCTCCAGCCCGATCCCGATCATCACTTTCCCGCCGTGGATCTCCAGATTTTCGGCGGAGACACCAGCCCCAACCGCAAGCCCAACATGCAGGGCTTCGTGAAGAGCTACTTCCATCAGCAGGGCGATGTCGGGCACTCGCAGAAAATCTTGTACTACTTCCCAAAAGAGAAGCTGCCGGTCCTGACCACGCTGGCGCAGGAATTCGCCGTGTTCAATCGCTGGTTCGCCTCCATTCCCGGCCCGACGATCTGCAACCGCGCATTCTCGCACTACGGAACTTCCTTCGGACGAGTCGATCTCAACCCGCTCTATCCGCCGGAAACCATCAAGAGCATTTACACCCGACTGATCAACGCCAATCCCAAGCACACGGCGAAGGTTTATTACTACGACACGACGAGTTCCACCATGGAAGTTGCGAACCTCCTGCAGAATCAGCCCGAGCTCTTCGGAACTTATGGCCAGTTCCTCGACGACTGCAAGAAAGGAAATTTGCCCGAGTACTCATTCATCGAGCCTAATTACAGCGATCACCAAGGCGACAGCGGTGAAGAAGTCGCCAACGATCAGCATCCCGACCACCACGTGCAACAGGGAGAGGTCTTCATCGCCACGATCTATCAGGCGATCAAGAACAATCCGAAGCTCTGGCAGAACACCGCGCTGTTGATCACCTACGACGAGCACGGTGGCATTTTCGACCACGTCCCGCCACCGAGCTGCGTCAAAGACATCTTTACCGCCGACGGCAACGCCACCGGCACTGGCGTGCCGTTCCAGTTTGATCGTCTCGGCGTGCGCGTGCCGTCGGTGCTGGTGTCACCATGGATTCCCAAAGGGACCATCGTGAATCGAGTTTTCGACCACGCATCGATACCGGCGACAATCACGAAGTTTTTCCTCGGAGACGCCTCGCCGCGCTCACCGCGGGAGATCAACGCTGACGTATTTATCGAACCGAAAAGCGCGAACGTCGATCCCGCACGGAATGTGCTGTCGCTCACCGCGATGCGCACCGATTGTCCGGACTTTGACGTTTAGCCTTGCAAATCCCCTACAGTGCGGTGCGACATGCCGCGAAAGGAGCTTTCTCATGGCCCTCATTTCTGTTCCGAAGCCGCCGAAGAGCGCGTATAACCCGGACCGTCCCGCCACGTCGCTGCTGAAAGCGCATGTCGAACACATGCGCGAAGCGGAGAGCAAGCTTCCGATCAAGTATCGAAGCGATTTTTATGCCAAGGCCGTCCGCACCGAAGGCGAAGCCGCCGAGTACATTCGCGACGTCACCGAAGCGATTCACGAGGCGCATGCGGACGCTGAGAAGAGGCGAAGCACAGGGAAGAAGAAACGCAGACTCGAGATTGCCGCCGCAGCCGAGGAAAAACCGAAGAACTCTTCGGCAGCACGCAAGCGCCCTACCAGCTCTGGCAAGAAGAGTCGTGCGACCAAGAAACGCAGGAAGTAGCTGAAGCTTGGAGGCAGTATGCGCTGGATTGTGGCGGTATGTCTGTACCTGGTTTCGACCGCAGCTCTTGCTCAGGAAAGCTGGGTGCACGCCGACTTTCGCCGTGAGGGCGAACGCGTGCACGATGCCTGCACTTTTCACAATTTCATGAGCGTCGGCAGTTGCGCCTACACGCTGTTCACCGATCATCCTCTGCACATCGCTGCCGGCAGCATGCCTCCTCAAAACGGCTTCGGCCTTGGTCTTGCCTATGTCGCGAGTCGCAATACCGAGAACTGGCGCTTGAGCTGGGACATCGATGCCGTCGGCGCCACCACCGGATCATGGCGCGCTGGTGGATACCTCAAGCTAGTCCACACGCCAGTCCAGCCGATTCATGTGACTATGCCGAGCCCTTCCGGCGGAACATCGGCGCAGCCGAAGACGCATGAACCGCGCATCCATCCTTTCACCGTCTTCAATCTCTACGCGCAATCCATCTCGCTTAATAAGCTGAACTATCTCGGACTGGGCAACGATTCCTCGCTGCTCGGCGCTTCTGTATTCGGAATGACGCAAACCATCGTCGGCGCCAATGTCACGAAGCCGGTCTATGAGTGGGCCGCGATCAGTAAGCTGAACCTGTCTCTCTTCGGAGAGATGAATGGCAGATTTGTGGATATTCGCGGCGCAGGCGGTTCCGTCCCTTCTATTCAAACTCTCTATACAGATGCCACAGCGCCCGGACTCAGTAGCCAACCAGGATTCTTCCAACTCGCCCAAGGGGTCCGCATCAAGCCAGTCATAGGCGATCACCTGGAACTCAACTACTCGGGCGGCTTCCAGGAATATCTCGCGCCATCCAGTTCGCAGAACACCTTCGAACGATGGACGGTCGATCTGAACCACACCTTTCATTTGTACGGATACACGGAATCGGGCGTAAAGACGACGAATCTGGCGGGGCCTGATTCGTGCGCGCCCGCCGGACAAACATGTCCTCCGGTTTCTAAGTCGCGCAATCTGAATGGATCGATCGGCGTCCGTCTGATGCTCACGGAGTCCATGAACTCCGTCTCCAACGTTCCCTTCTATTTCCAACCGACACTCGGCGGCCAGGACATCAACAGCGCTCTCACTCTCGGCAGTTATCAGGACTATCGCTACCGCGCGCCAAATCTCCTGCTGCTCCAGGAAAATTTCGAGCACTCCATCTGGGGACCCTTCGGCGTGAAATTCATGGCCGACCAAGGCCGCGTCGCGGTGAACCGCAGCGATCTGGGCTTCGACCATTTTCGCCACAGCTACGCCGCCGGACTCACGCTGCGAGCAGGAGGCTTCCCCATGGTCCAGATGATGTTCGCCTGGGGAGGCCCCGAAGGCCACCACAACATCTTCAACATGAACTCATCATTGCTAGGAGGAGGCGCCCGCCCGCCGCTCGACTAGACGAGGCTGTGGTCGTCTTTCTTTGTGGAACCAAATCCTCATAGCCTTTATGAAAGGGATTTGACGCGAGATTAAGAGCCGCTCTTCCACGCGGGTGCCCATCCCTTGCGCTCTTTGCAAAGGGTGTGCCACCGCTGACACCCTCCCGATCAGCTTCGGCTGAAGTGCAGGCGCCGTGAGCCACTTCGGCGTCCCATCCGGTGTTACGATTTCCCGATGCGAAGCGTAAGCCTCCTCCTCTTTTCTTGCCTGATGCTTTCCCTGGGGCAGAGATCATCCGAGGATCCACTGCTGCACTTGCCTCCCAACATCGAAGTGCTCACTCATTTTGGCGAGCGCGCCGATATCTCTCCCGACAATCAGCGCGTGGCTTTCATGACGAAGAGCTTCGGCGATGCGATGGTGATCGACCTCAAGTCGCGCGCGATTCAATGTCTTACCTGCAACGTGCCTGCGGCTGTTTTCCTTCGGGTGATGCACCTGGCCACTGGCGACTACATCCTGATCGGTCCCGACCATTTCGAAGATATCCATACCAGCCGCACGAGGGATAACGAGCTTTGGTACCTCAGTAAAGAGCGCGGATCGAAGCCCGTCAAACTCGGCCAGAAGATGAGCGAAGGCGCGGCCATTTCCAAGAAGAGCTTGAAAATCGCGTTCTCGCAGACTGCGGCGCAGGCACCGGACCTCGCGCCCGAGGTCTCGCGACTGATCGTGGCCGATCTCGATCTCTCCGGCACAGCCCGGCTGATCAACAAGAAGACTGTCTATGAGAGCAAAGACAGAAACTGTACTCTCGAAGCACAGGATTTCTACGATGACGACCGCAAGATGACTTTCACCTGTTACGAGCCCGACGGCCGGGCGTCGGTGATGGGAATCGATTTGCAGACGGGCGAGGTCACGAATTTTTCGAAGTCTCCCGGAACGTATAACGAGGTCGAGGGAATCTTTCCCGACGGCCTTCACACCGCGGTCGAAGCCGATCGCCAGTGCGAACAACTTGGCGGACAGCGCGGATCGGGGAACATCGACATCTGGAAGCTGAGGCTGGATGGCACCGGGAAAGACTTCAGCCGTCTGACCCACTTCAACGACTACGAGGGCGGAAAAGCGTCGAACCCGGTGATTTCAACGGACGGCCGCTTCATGGCGTTCCAGACTGCGCGCACCACCGATCCCGCCGGCGTGGGATACGGAATCCTGTTGTATTGGTTCAACCGGTAACGGGGCCCACCAGTCCCGTCCGCAAAACCCCGAGTGGCTCCAACAGCGCCCGCCTACCACGAACCCACTGGACTGCTCCCCACCCACCCCCGAAATTCCGCGATTTAACTCTCCCCATTCCACTTACACCCAAAATCATTGCGTCCGCCCACACCCTCTGTTAGCCTTTTATAAGGACGTCCTCCCAGTGTGTCGCGCCGATCGCGGCCGCTTGGATTTCCGCTGGCCGGCAAAAACTATCTCCGGTCAGGCGTGTAACGACTTGCCCTGTGGCCCCCTGCCCAGTGCAATCTTAAGGAGACAAACCATTGCCATCGAAAAATCGTTTCTTGTTCACTTCTGAGTCCGTCACTGAAGGCCATCCTGATAAGATCGCCGACCAGATTTCCGACGCCATTCTCGACGCCTGCCTCACCGACGACCCCGTCAGCCGCGTCGCCTGCGAAACCCTCACCGCCACCGGCCTCGTCATGATCGCCGGAGAAATCACCACCAAGGCTTACGTCGACTTCCAGCAGGTCGTCCGCGGCACCGTCCAGTCCATCGGATACGACAACGCCCTCCACGGCTTCGACTGCAACACCTGCGCCGTCATCTCCAGCATCAACAAGCAGTCCGGCGACATCGCCATGGGCGTAGACACCGGCGGCGCCGGCGACCAGGGAATGATGTTTGGGTATGCGGTGAATGAGAATTCGGATTACATGCCGACTTCCATTTCACTGGCGCACAAGCTGACCATGCAGCTTTCGAAAGTGCGCAAGAATGGAACGCTTCCCTTCCTCAGGCCTGATGGAAAATCCCAAGTTACAGTTGAATATGACGCGAACGGAAAAGTGATCCGTGTTGACGCCGTCGTCATTTCCACGCAGCACGCCGAGACCGTCTCGAACGACGATCTCCGCGCCGGCATTCAGAAGCACGTGATCCAGGCCGTGATCCCGCCGCAGCTTCTCGACGAAGACACCAAGTACCACATCAATCCCACCGGACGCTTCGTCATCGGCGGCCCCATGGGCGACACCGGACTCACCGGCCGCAAGATCATCGTTGACACCTACGGCGGCATGGGACGTCACGGCGGCGGCGCCTTCTCCGGAAAAGATCCGACCAAGGTTGATCGCTCGGCTGCCTACATGGCGCGTCACATCGCGAAGAACGTCGTGGCCGGCGGACTCGCCGACAAGTGCGAAGTCCAGCTCGCTTATGCCATCGGCGTGGCCGATCCCGTCAGCGTGCTTGTCGAGACTTTTGGAACTGAGAAAGTCGATCCGGCGATCATTCCGGATCTCATCCGCTCGCACTTCAAGCTGACGCCTCGGGGCATCATCGACTCGCTGAATCTGCGCCGTCCGATTTATAAGAAGACGGCCGCCTACGGCCACTTCGGACGCACCGATCCCGACTTCACCTGGGAAGCAACCGACAAAGCCGCCAAGCTGGCGAGCGATGCCGGCGTGAAGGAACCAGCGTTAGCAAGAAAGTAAAAGGCCAATCACCACAGGGATCACAGGGAAACCCCTGTGAAACTCTGTGTTCCCTGTGGTGAAAGATTTTTTCTGGCCAGCAATCGCAAGTGCAATCGGGGCGTAGTCCCAAAGTCGCAACAAAATACGCGAATTCGGGACGTTATCACTATCGGAATTTCGCTGTTATCTGAGAAAATAAGTAGGGATCCACGAAGCTTTCATAGCAACGAAGCAATCATTCCCCCGAGCGCCAGGAAGCGCGCCACAATCACAAGCTAGCAGCTAGAAGCTAATAAGGAGCAGCATGTCAACCGCCGCCATTAATTGCGACATTAAAAATATTGAATTGGCCGATCTGGGAAAGAAACGCATCGAGTGGGCGAACCAATCGATGAAGGTCCTGCAGATCATCCGCAAGGAGTTCATCAAGAACCAGCCGCTGCAGGGCGTGCGCATCTCGGCCTGCTTGCACGTCACCGCGGAGACCGCCAACCTCGCCATCTGCCTGCGCGATGGCGGAGCCGAAGTCGTCCTCTGTGCCTCCAACCCGCTCTCCACGCAGGATGATGTCGCCGCCTCGCTCGTCCGCGACTACAACATCCCCGTATATGCCATCAAGGGTGAGGACAACGACACCTACTACCAGCACATCATCGCCGCCATCGATCACAAGCCGCAGATCACCATGGACGACGGCGCCGACCTCGTCTCCCTACTCCACACCAAGCGCACCGACGCCCTCACCGGCGTCATCGGAGGCACAGAGGAAACCACCACCGGCGTCATCCGGCTGCGCGCCATGTCGAAGGAAGGCGTCCTGAAATTCCCCATCGTCGCCGTCAACGACGCCGACACCAAGCACCTGTTCGACAACCGCTACGGCACCGGACAGTCCACCATCGACGGCATCATCCGCGCGACGAATTTCCTTCTCGCCGGATCGAAATTCGTCGTCGCTGGCTACGGATGGTGCGGCCGCGGCCTCGCCTCCCGTGCCCGTGGCGCCGGAGCCGAAGTCATCGTCACGGAAGTCGATCCCACGAAAGCCCTCGAAGCCGTCATGGACGGCTTCCGCGTGATGTCGATGGAAGAAGCAGCCAAACTCGGCGACGTCTTCTGCACCGTCACCGGCAACAAGAGCGTGCTCGCCAAGCAGCACTTCGCCCTCATGAAAGACGGCGCGATCATCTCGAACTCCGGACACTTCAACGTCGAAATCGACATCCCGGCGTTAGAAGCCATGTCGTCCTCGAAACGGACAACTCGTAATTTTGTGGACGAGTACTCGCTGAAAGATGGTCGGAAGATCAACCTCCTCGGCGAAGGACGCCTCATCAACCTCGCCAGCGCCGAAGGCCACCCGGCCAGCGTGATGGACATGAGCTTCGCCGACCAGGCCCTGAGCGTTGAGTTCATGGTGAAAAATGCCAAGACGTTAGAAAAGCGCGTCTACAAGGTCCCCGACGAACTAGACAAGCGCGTAGCGAAACTAAAACTCGAATCGATGAGCATCAAGATCGACAAGCTCACGCCCGAGCAGGAAGAGTACCTGGCGGGCTGGAGCGAAGGAACGTAAACAAGTATTCAGTACCCGGTACTCAGTACTCCGTGAAAACAAGTTAGAAAAAGATGGGTGCCCCACTTCTGGCCGGTTTTGCCAGAAGTGGAGGTTTTCGATTTTGACGAAGAGGGTCGATTGTCTGATGCCCTACCAATCTGGGGAAAATCGTTCGCGCGTGGTATATTCCCGCCGCGAAATGAAAGGTTCGATAAACCAACACAAAATCTGCTTCCCTCCACAATCCGATGAACAACTACGACAGTCAGAAGTGGTTCAACCTGTACAAAACGGCATTGCTGGAGTTGGAACGTGCAGCATTGACCGGTCGCATCGCTGATGCCCGCGCTGAGATAACCCTCCGTTTGGAAACCTTGCAACAGCACCCCGATCTGCACCATGCAGAAATGTCTGCTATTCAGGATGCCCTCAACAACCTGCGTGTATTGGAGCGAGAGGAACAACGCATGGCCGCAGAAGACAAGAAGCGTATCCTGCAACAGACTGTGCAAAGGCTCAAGACGATCGCTCCCAAGTTTGGGGAACCTGAGCAACAATAGCCTTCATTGTGGAAGCACCTTTGAAAACGCACGCAACTGGTTGGGTCTCACCTCAACTTATCGTTAGCCCGTCTTCTAGGCTCCGATAAGGGCGTCCCTTCTACCAACAACCTGGTTGCACTCTTCCTCATGTGCTCAACCGTTTCACGCAGGAGTTGCGATAGCTCTTGCAGAGTCGGTTCCAGATCACCATTCGTCGCAGACGCAGCCTCCGCACAAAGTTCGCGTATTCGGTCCTCGATCCTGCGCTGAGGGGGAGACATTTCTATGGATGTAAGCGTTACACAGAAACTGGCATTTGTAGGATGCTGCACAAACTGTAGTCGGTTCTACAGTGTTTACTCCACAAAACCCTCTTCACCTTCTGAATGTTGCGAAACCACAGCTTAGGTCTCCGTGTTTCCATAGGAGATGGCTCCTTGATGGGTGGTGTACGTGCAAGCAATCAAGTATGACATCAATGAGAGAGCACGAACGTCAGATGATCACCGCATTGTGCGCTCGAATTGTGGATGAGAAAAACCCTGTTGTTTTCGGGCAACTCTTGATCGAGTTGGATGCGTTGTTGGAAAAGCTGAACAATCCTCAGGCAGAGCGCACCGGGTTCGAAGGCGAAAACATGGCAACCTGAAGACGCACAAACTCTAAGTGTCTCTCCCTGAGTCTTAATGCGTTCCAATGGGGCATGTGCTCTTCTCTGCTAAGAGGCGACCTTTCCGGCCACCCGCCTTGTCATCCTGGGCGAAGTGGAAGCGAGCGAAGCGAACGGCCCCGCAGTCGAAGAGCCTGCCCTGAGGCGAATGCCGAAGGGATCCCTAAGCGCTCATCGGTGCCACAGTCCCAGCTTCTACTCGGAACAAACTGAGTACTGAGTACCGAGTACCGATAACTGGCTTCCCCCACTTACGTGCCCTTTGCATTCCTCTTACTCATGGAGTACAAAGGACACCGTCAGGGAGGGGTCCCGCGGCTTATGCCGTAGGACCCTTTTCATTAAACAGGAGAATGCGTTGGTTTACCGTCCCAGAGTTGATCCGAAGATGGCTTTTGTACTCATGCCAATTAGGCCACCCTTCAATGACTACTACGAGGACATCATTGAGCCGGCTGCGAAGGCGGCGGGAATGGAGGTTCGAAAGGCTGACGAAAACTACGGCACTGGTCCCATAATTCATGACATTTGGGATCACATCTGGAAGTCCAGCGTCGTCATCGCCGAGGGCGTATCTCTGGAAAACCGGCAGGTCTTCCGCGTCATCCGCGGAAAAGAAGTTAACGCACCCAGACACCCTCACCGCTGTAAGATCCCAGATTAAGTCCTTAATTTTGAAGAATTTACTTACAAACCCTTTCTTTGCAAGATTTTCGACCTCGTCATATCCACTTCTCCTAACTCCAATGCCGCCAAGATTTTCCGGCGCAACTACAAAAAAATTATCGACAGGATATCTACCATGCCAAGCACCAACACTTGCACTCATATCAAGGTCTCCGGAGTCCGTTGCGGCGGCCCCGCTCTTCGCGGTGAGCAGTTCTGCTACTTCCATCAGCAAGCCCATCGCAGCGTCCGACGGCCGCCCTTCTCGCGCCTCCATCCCGTCGCCATTATTGAAGATGAAGACGCTATCCAGGCCTCGCTCATGGAAGTCATCAACGGACTCGTCCGCAACACGCTTGACCCCAAGCGGGCTGCACTGATCCTCCGCGCCCTCCACATCGCCGTGAAAAACGCCGGCCGCGTCCGTCTTGACAGTAAAGTACATACAATAGTCCGAGAGATCCCCGAGTATGCGCAGCCCGCAGAAGAAACGCTAGACCCACTCACCAACGAAGGCGGACGCGCTGTCCTGGACGAAGAAGCCGAACTCCCCGCCGTATCCGCAAAAGAGCCCAATCGAGTCGACCCGCAAGACCCGAACTGGCAAGAACGCCAGGAAGAAGGCGGCAGAATCCTGGCAAGACAAACCGCAGTGCGTACTGCTGCCGAGTGTGGGGCGCGCGCCCCCGCGCGCCAAGGCGTCGCCACAGAATCCTCCGCTAGTCAAGCCAGTGTGGAGACGGGCGCTCTCGCCCGTCCAGGTCGCGCAGCGACCGCCGTTTCTGCTGCCACCACCACGAAATCCACTGAGAACGTGAATCAGCGCAAGCCACCCGCCCCGGTCAAACCGAACGGACACAACGTCGCACCTCCGCAGGAGCGAAAGAATGCAGCCCACCGCGCAACCGCTGGTTAGTTTGAGGTTAAGAACCACATCGAATGGGAGATTAAATCCGTCCCTCCGATTCGACCGGAGTGGACGCCAGCAGGTCGCGGAGCGACGACCGACAATAGCCCGGCGTTTCCAACGCCGGGTATGCGGAACGGCAAAGACCCGCGACCCGGAGGGGCGCCTGATCCCCATGCGTGGCCCAAATGGAAGGACAAACGCAAAACCAAAATCCCCACTTCTGCCAACACCGGGCAGAAATGGGGCACCCGGGCCCCTGATCACTTGCTGGGAAGAAACTTGCTGTCGCCCTGATGCGCGTCGACGGGCATCGTTGCTTTCGTCTTGCGCCAGACGTTGGCGACCGCGATCGTCCAGAAAGGAACGAGATCCATTCCCGGGACAAGTTTGGCGAAGAACGATGGCAGGAATTCCCAGTGCCATCCGAGCAGCTTGACCATCAGCGCCGCGACGCCGAGGTCGAGCAGGTCGTCGGCGGGCGAGAGCGCTCCTTCGACGAACAAGGGCAAGAAGCACAGTTGCAGCGCGTCGGCTGCGATGGCTACGAGCATGGCGAGCTTGAACTGCGGGCCGGGAGAGATGGTGATCGAATCGTCTGCCATGAGAACTCCGTTCGTTCAATTCTAGACGACGAGGCAAGATCCGCGCCGGATCTGGCAGGCGGCGATAGTATTTACGTTGTTCACGGAATCGTGGCGATGGTATGATCCCCCGCATTCGTTGAACGGCGCGAACGCCAGAACTGAGGACCTGATCGAGACATGCCGAGGCATCCGGACCCGGATTTAGAAGAGCGAGTATTGAATGCAGCAGACACGTTATGGAGAAAAGGCGGAGAAAAAGCGCTGACGATGCGCGCGGTCGCGCAGGCGGCGGGGACGAATACGCCGGCGGTGTACCGACGGTTCAAAGACCGCGAAGATCTGATTCGCGCGCTGCTGTTGCGGATCGCGGGGCGCATTGGAGTGTACTTCCAGCAGGCCAAAACGCTGGAAGGCATGGCGGAAGCGTATGTCGATTACGCGCTGCGGATGCCGAATGAGTACGAGCTTTTTTATTCGCATGCGTCGTTCATGTCGCCGCGGAAGGGCCGCGGGGCGCCGCGGCCGATACGGGAGTCGCGTCCGAACTTCGCGCTGACGGAGCGGCTGCTGGCCAAGGATTTTGGCGGCGCTCCGGAAGATCACACGCAGACTGCTCTTGCGCTATGGGCGGTGCTGCACGGGACCGTGATGCTGTTGCTGAGCAAGGCGATTTCCGAAGGACACGAAGAAGCGCTGCGCGAGGCTTGCCGCGCCGCGGTGAAGGCCATCTTGAAAGCAGCGGCATAGCTGCGCATCGACCACCGCGCGCAGAAGCCGCATCATTAGCGGTGTCTCATCCTTTTCATCCCCTGTTTCTATACTGGTCCGCGATTCTGCCGATAGAACAGGTGGAGTTAGATTACGTCCGCGGGAGCACGGCGGCACGGGCAAAGGTTGAGGATGACGAAGATTCTCTCGGTCGAGGACAGCAGATTTTTGCGGATCGCTATGGAGCGCGCGTTGGCTAGGGCTGGCTATAAGGTGGTCAGCGCGGAGGATGGTCTTCAGGCAATCGAGCTTGCGGGAAAAGAAAGGCCGAACCTGATTCTGTTGGACATGCTGCTGCCAAAAATGGGCGGGCAGGAAGTCCTGGCGGCTTTGAAAAAGAATCCGTCAACGGCGGGTATCGGGGTGGTGGCGTGCACGGGGCTGTCGCAGAAAAATGCCGCGCGGCTGAAGAAGGACGGCGTGTGCGCGTTTCTGGATAAGTCTTCCCTGGAACTGGACAAGGGTAGCGAGAAGCTGCTCGACGCTGTGGCCGGCATCTTGCGCGAAACTGCCAACGGAAGCTCCGCAAACAGCCGGTGCCGGGACGTGAGGCGTCCTCTTCTTCCTGACGTCGGTAACCACCGCAGGTTACCCTCGGTGATCGTCAACCGGCTGCACTCTCGTATGCCTTAGGAAATAAAGCGGTTCTGATGGGAACTCCTAACAGGCCGGCGGAGTCTATGTTTTGTGAGAGTCTGGCCCGGCGATGGGCAAGGCCCTCGTTGGAGCGTCAGTCTTCAGCCGCAGTTTTCAGCCGCAACAGGGGTGGAAAATCCTATAATTGGAGAACGCCATTATGGCGGGAGCAACCACCTTGGGTGATTTAGCGAGTGCGATAGGCGCACGGTCGCAGGCGGAAGCGGCGATCGTTGCAGAACTGAAGGCCGGTTCGGAAGCGGCGTACGCGTGGCTGATTGGAGAGTTTCAGCAGCCAGTGTACGGACTTGTATACCGTGTGGTGAATGATCCGGCGGATGCGGCCGATACAACGCAGGACGTGTTCCTGAAAGTGTTTCGTGGGATGAAGCACTTTCACGGCGAATCGAGTTTGAAGACCTGGATTTACCGCATCGCGCTGCATGAAGCGGCGAACCGCAGACGGTGGTGGTTCCGGCACAAGGCGAAGGAAACTTCTATCGAGCCGGCGGAGTCCGAAGTTCCAGGGCCGATGGAGAATGCGTTGCAACTGGCGCTAACCGATCCGGCGGAGTCTCCATTCGATAACGTTGCGCACCATGAGGTGCAGGAGCGAGTGGAACA
>Ga0207693_10003175_pt1 | contig 14119 bp, 14 predicted proteins | sample LARL81metaG_FD_184347 | JGI IMG/M metagenome (GOLD analysis project Ga0207693, IMG submission 184347) | Corn, switchgrass and miscanthus rhizosphere microbial communities from Kellogg Biological Station, Michigan, USA - LAR L8-1 metaG... | ecosystem: Host-associated > Plants > Roots >...
GGCTTACGGGCCCACGCCGACCTCGACGAGAGGCCGACGGTGAATAATTACGAGAGGAAATAGAGATGCCCAACCCCGCCCCAGGTTTTGCCAACCGCCCCGACTACCGTGTCGAGCTTTTGCCGGAAAGCCGGCACATCAAGGTCGTGTTCGGGGGATTGACCATCGCCGACAGTGATGCTGCCCTCCGTGTCGAGGAGACCGGTCATAGCCCTGTCTACTACTTGCCGGAAAGGCATGTACGAATGGACCTGATGCGCCGAACCGATCACCACACGCGCTGTCCCTATAAAGGTGAAGCATCTTATTGGACGATCGAGGCTGGGGAAGCGGGCTCGTCGCGGCGGTCAGAGAACGCGGTCTGGGCCTACCCGACACCCTACGACGAAGTCTTGGGGATAGCCGGCTACTATGCCTTCTATCCTAACCGGGTCGACTCGATCACGATCGCGTGATCGGCCGGCGACATGCACCTGACGCAGAACTGGGAGGTCCGCAAACCGGGTGCGTCGTCCCGCGGTGGCGTCGTCGCGTCGCAAAGCGGCATGGCGGCGCGGGTCGGCGCGGAAATGTTGGCGTCGGGCGGCAGCGCGGTCGACGCCGCCGTCGCCACCGCTTTCGCACTGGCCGCGGTCGAGCCGTGGAACAGCGGCCTCGGCGGAATCGGGTTTATGGTGGTGCACCAGGCAGGCGCCGATCGTGCCGAAGTTGTCGATTTCGGTCCGGTCGCGCCGCACGGCCTCGACCCTGCCGCGTTCCCGCTCACCGGTCAAATGAGAACCGAACTGTTCACCTGGCCGCAAGTTGTCGCCGACCGCAACATGCACGGGCCGTACTCTTTCGCAATCCCGAGCGCGGTGCGCGGCTATGCCCTGGCGGTCGAGCGCTTCGGACGGCTGCCATGGCGCGAGCTGGTCAAACCGGCGGTCACGCTGGCGCGTGCCGGCTTGCCGGTCGACTGGTTTACGACCGTCAAGGTCGCGAGCGCCGCGGCCGATCTCCGCCGCTATGACGAGAGCCGGCGGGTGTGGCTGCCGGACGGTCTGCCTCCGGTTTGCCCTCCCGATGCCGACAGCATGAGCCTGCCTCTCGGGCGTCTTGCGGAAACCCTGGATCGGCTCGCCGAAGCTGGGCCTGACGATTTTTACGAGGGAGAGATTGCGCGGTCGATCGCCGCCGATGCACGAGCCGGGGGTGGCTTGCTCTCCCTCGAGGATCTGTCGAGCTGCCGCGCGCGAATCGTGGCATCGCTTGAGATCCCCTATCGCGGTGTGACCTTCCAGACATCGCCCGGCATGACGGCCGGGCAGACGCTCGCGAGTATCCTGCGGACCCTTGGTGCACGGAAACTCGCCGGCACACTCGACGCCGATTATTTCGAGACGCTCGTCGACGCGCTGCGATCAGCTTATGCGGATCGGCTCGAAACCATGGGGGACATCGAAACTGGTTCGCGGACCTCGACCACCCACGTGACCGCGATCGATCGTCACGGCAGCATTGCGGCACTGACGACGACGCTCTTGTCGTCATTCGGCAGCCGCTATGTGCTGCCCGGCACCGGCATTCTGATGAACAATGGTGTGATGTGGTTCGACCCCCGGCCGGGCAGGCCGAATTCGATCGCTCCCGGGAAACGCGCGCTGACCAATATGTGTCCGGTCGTGGTTGCGCGTGACGGGCGGCCGTGGTTTGGCGTCGGGGCGTCGGGAGGCCGACGCATTCTTGGGGCTGTTCTGCAACTGGCAGGCTTCGTGGTCGATTTCGGCATGAATCCGGAAGCGGCGGCCCATCACCCGCGTATCGATGTCAGCGGCAGCGACCGTTTGGGTATCGACCGTCGGCTTCCTGCCGAAATCGTCGAGCGTTTGTCGAGGCTGCCGGGGGCAACACTGGTGGAGCACACGGTCTTTCCGAGCCGTTTTGCTTGCCCCAACCTCGTTCTGCGGGGCGCCGACGCGATCAACTACGGGATTTCCGACGTAATGTCGCCGTGGTCGGCGGCCGTTGCCGAACCTGGCGCTGTGTGATCGCGCGGCTCACCGCGAGCGGGCAGACCACAGGAAGGCGAGTTGCTCTCCGGGCGTCATTCCTGGCGCTGCTTCTGCTCTGTGGCGCCGCGCCGGTTCTCGCCTCAAACATCGAGGCACCCGCACTCTCGGGTAAATGGACAAGAACCGACCCGCCGGTAAATCTGCTCCATATCGAGCTGGGCGAGATCGACCACCGCGGCGAGGCAGTCGGTTATCATCATCGGCCGAATGGACATGATCCACCCGGTGCTCAGGTCCTGCGGATCGTTCAGCCGCCAGATGCGAAGGGCGTCTACCGGGCGCGAGTGGCGCTGATCGATCCGGTGACTGGAGCATGGGTCCATAAGAAGGCGCCTTCGACCTTTTACCCCGACGCAATGAGCGCCGGGGATGTGGTCGAGGCGGTTCTGGCTGCGTTTCACCGTGCCGAAGCCGGCAACCGGGGTCAGTTCGTCGGCCCCTCGGGCCGCGGCTTCGTGATAGAGGGCTGGTACCAGAATGGCCGGATTAATGCGGCCTACCCGTTGCGCGGCCCATGATGGCGAAGTCCGAATTGATCAGCGCCAGACCGCACCCGGAAGGCTTTCTCGAAGCCTACCCGCGGCCGGGTACCGGTCATCATGGGGAAGTTCTCGCGAGCTTTCTGCAGAGCGATGTGCAGGCGGATCTCACGACGGCCCGCGCGTTTCTCGATGAGATTGCCGCGGCGGCACGGGGCGAGAAACCGCAGCCCGGCGGAGTCGGCAATGCCTTCTGGATTGCGATCGAGCCCACCGGCGCCATAATCCGTAGCGCCGTCGTCGAAGGTGCGAGCCCGGAGCGCTACAGTCTCGTTGAATTGCAGGAGGCGCTCGAAACCTGGATTGCTGGGATCGAGCGCGCCCGCCGCAACGGAGATGCGCGATCCGATCCGCCCGCGGGTGGCGGCGGGCCGGAGGCAGTTTTGGGAGCTTACGTGACGGCGGCCTGGACTGAGACCTATCGCGGCGTCGTGTCTCCTTGGGAGTGCGACGTAACCGAACATTTTACGATCGCCTACTATTTCGATCGGCTGGCGGACGCCGCCGCGACGATGGCGGAAATCCTCGGCTTGCGCGATAAGACGGGTTCGGCGCTCCGCGGTTTTGACGTCCGGTTTGTTCGCGAGTTGCGCGCGGGAGCCAGCTTTCACATTCTGAGCGCTCCTATCGCACTCGACGAAAACGCGATTCGCTTCGGTCACCAGATCGTCGACTCCGCCGACGGCGAAGTCACGGCCTGGATCGAGGAGACGTTGGATTACGCGGCCGCCCCGCTGCCGCGGGATCTTCGCGACGCAATCGGCCAACGCCTGTCGCCCTGGCCAGGACCTCCGGTCGAGCGTCGGCCGGAGCCCGCGACGACCGAAGGTTTCATCGTGACGGCGCGCGATCGAATCAAGCCGATGGAGTTGGACGCGGAGGGGAAGCTCGCATTGTCAGGATTTGTCCATCGTTTCACCGCCGGCTGCATCCAGGCGCTCGCCGCTATCGGCGCGACGTCCTCCTACATGGAGGCGGAGCGTCGCGGCTATTCGACCTTCGAGCTCGCTCTGCGCGTAACCGGCTTCCCGCGACTGGGAGTTCCGGTACTTGTCGAAACCGGTATCGTTCATCTCGGCAACTCGTCGATCCGCTTCGTTCATCGGATGTGCGACCCCGCAACTGGGGCCGAATACGCCCGGCTAGGGCAGTTCGGGGTTCAGCTCGATCTCGATGCCCGGCGTCCCGCGGCGCTGCCGGAGCGCCTCCGAGAGGCCGCGATGCGGCTGCTCGTCCCGACGGTCTCGCAAGGACAATGACCATGCCGGAAATGGGATCGCCGAACATTGGTTTGTTTGAGGCGATCTATACGGCGCGATCGATCCGCCGCCTCAAACCCGATCCGGTACCGGAAGAACTGATCACGAAGATCCTCGATGCAGCGACCCGAGCATCGTCGGGCGGCAATGCTCAGGGCTGGGCCTTTGTCGTCGTGCGCCAGCCGGACCTGAGGCGCCAACTCGGCGTCATCTACCGCAAGGCTTCGGATATTGCAGAGGCTATGTATGCGGCGCGCGGCCGTCCGCCCCATCTGACGGAGCAGCAATTTGCCCGGCTCATGGCCTCGGGCAAATATCTTTGGGACCATATCGGCGAGGCGCCGGTGCTCCTCCTCCCCTGCTCGCACCGTCCCGTCTTGCCTGCGCGCGAGGCGCTGCCGCCGGATGTCGCCGCGAGTTGGGACGAAGAGGTCGCGTATGCCGAGCGCATCCGCGGCGCCAGTGTCTATCCAGCGGTGCAAAACATTATCCTCGCCTGCCGCGGTCTCGGGCTCGGCACCGTCATCACCACGAATCACATCCGCCGCGAAGACGAGGTCAAGGCGCTGCTCGGGATTCCCGAAGATGTCTCGACGTGGGCGCTGATGCCTGTCGGCTGGCCCATCGACAAGTTCGGGCCGTTAACCCGCCGGCCGCTCAAGGAGGTCGTTCACTCCGACCGCTGGGGAGCCGCCTGGCCCGGTAATTGAGAGCGTGGTCTGGAGTGACCGTGGATCGTGCACAGATTTGCCACAACCATGCGATACTCTGATGCCCTAGCCGAGCAAAACAGAGGATCCGAGCGGTGGCCGAAAAGCAGCTGGTGCCCTTCCAGGTAACGATTTGCGGGATTGACGAACTGGAGTGCCATTGCGCGGGAGGAGTCACGCACGTTCTTTCGATCCTCGATCCCGGCTGGCCCGAGCCGGAATCCTTGAGCGGGTTCGATATCAACCGGCGCCTGCGGTTGCGCTTTCACGATGTGATCGAATCGCAGCCTGGCTGGATCGCACCCGAGCGCTGGGACGTCGAGCTGCTTCTTGCCTTTTCCCGTGACCTTGCCGTGTCCGAAACGGCGCATCTCCTCGTCCATTGCCATGCCGGCGTGTCCCGCTCGACGGCAGCGGCAACCTTGGTCATGGCGCAGACATGTCCCGACCGGCCGGCCGACGAAATCTTACGGGAGGTCGTTCGCCTGCGGCCGCGGGCCTGGCCCAACCTGCGCATCCTCGAGCTCGGCGACGATATCCTCTGCCGTAACGGCGAAATCGTCGAGGCCGCCCGAGCGCACTACCGCCGCGCATTAGAGCGGGAACCCTGGCTGGCGGAAGCGATGATCGACGGTGGACGCGGTCGCGAGGTCGCCGCCGCCGGCTTGCCCTGAATTTGCTGCGGTCCCCGCTCGGATTTCGCCGGGGATACCAATCGCAAGGATTTCAGCGCAAGTATTCGACCCGCAAAACGACAAAGTAATGGTGGTCGGGATCGATTACGACGCCATCGGGGCCGGCAAGATGGCCGTCGCCGGTTGCCGGGATGTGCTTCATCGCGACGGCATTGTCGACATTGCCGCCGATCACATCGAGGTAGCCGGGCTGCATCGCAACGACGATATCGCAATGTCCGGGAAAGCGGTCGGTCGGCAACTCGTCATAGGACACCGGCTGCCGTCCTCGCCAGTAACAGATCAAATCCCCGCGTTGCGGGGCGTACACCTCGACCCGCTCGGCGGAGAGCGCGGTTCCCGGCTCCAGCCCCAGACCATGACGCCGTGCCGCGTTGATGTAGTCCGAATGGGTTTCCGAATAAGGGAAGCGGCTCCCGGCTCCCGCGATCCGCATCACATATGAGACGAAAGCGGCCGACCAGGCGTAGTTTCCGTCCTCACTGGCCGGGAAGATAACACCGTTCTCGTCGTGAATTCCCGTCCAGCCCTGCTGTCGCCAGCTCGGGTCGAGACCCGTCCACCAATATTCGCCGACCCGCTGCCAGAGCCCTTCTTCGCGTTCCTCGTCTTCGGGTAGCTCGATATTTGGAAACACCACCGGCTGGCCGAACGCACGCCATTCGCGCAACGCAATCTGCACTGCCGCCTCGCGCGAAAACGCCTGATACGGCCAGCGCGCGAAAGGCGGGATGTGCGCATCCAGCGCCGCGGTGGGCGGCGGCCGCCCCGGGGCCAGCCCGGGAGGCGGCGCGGGACAGCCGGCAATGATCAACGCGAGCAGCAGCGAAAGCCGTCGGATCACGGCATAACCAAAGGTTGGATAACCAGAGAAAGGCTTCGACCGGTTTTGCTGGTCTGTCTTATGCCGCCGCTATATGCCGGTAATCAAGATGCGGCATTTGGAACATAGTGCGGCTCGGCATAGTCTCAGCGGCGAATTGATCGCTGGAAGGGAACTGGAGCAATGGAGTTTGGTCTGTTCGGCAGCGCGGCGGCGCGGCGCGGCGGCCCCGAGTTCGACAGCAGCGAGGGATTTCGCGATTTTATCGAGTACAACATCGAGGCTGAGGCGCTCGGATTCCACGGCACCTTTGTCGTCGAGCACCACTTCACCGGTTACGGTCAGGTCTCAGCCACGCTCAACCTGTTGACCTGGCTAGGTGCGCGTACTCGCTGGCTGCGCCTCGGAACAGCGGTGATCGTGCTGCCCTGGCACAATCCGATTCTGTTGGCGGAGCAAGCCGCAACCCTCGATCTGCTCTCCGGAGGGCGGCTCGATTTCGGCATCGGCAAGGGCTATCGGTACAACGAATTCGCCGGGTTCTGCGTACCGATGGATGAGGCCGACGCACGGTTCGACGAAGCGCTCGACGTCATCGTCAAGGCGTGGACTGCCGAAGAGCCGTTTTCGCACCGCGGGAGGTATTGGCAGTTCGACAACATCCTCGTGGAGCCGCCGACTGCACAGAAGCCGCACCCGCCGATCTGGATGGGTGCCGGCAGCGAACGCTCGATCCGTCGGGTCGCGCAGCAGGGCTACAATCTCCTGCTCGGGCAATACGCCTCGCCTGCTGACGTCGGCCGGTCAATCGCAGTATACAAGGATGCGGTCGAAGCGAGCTGACGCCGCTTCGATCCTATGCAGGTCGGTGTAACTCGCGCGTTTTTCGTCACGGCGAGTCAGGCTGAAAAAGATGCGGCGATGGAGCGGCGTCTGCAAAACCGCATGCGCCAGCTCAAACTGGCAACGCGACCGGACGGTACCGTTCACGGCGGGCCGGATCGCGCCACCGGCGATCCGCGAGTGGTCAACGAGACGAGCGCAATCTACGGAACATCCGACGACATCGCGCGGCGGCTCGAAACCCTGCGAGAAGCCGGGGCCGGTTACGTCCTTATTAACGGCGGCGGCTCGGGCGGAGGTGCGCGCGGCCGTGAGAGCCTTCGCCGCTTTGCGCGCGAGGTCATGCCATTGTTTGCCGACGCACCGCCAAAGCGGCTTGCGATTTGAGCCGCGGTTCCTCGATGCTCAGAAAGTCGGCAGACCGCCTTTCTTCGGATCCCACTCTTTGCGAACCTGTTCCTCGACCGGCAGACCGCTGTCGGTAGTGGGACTTTGTCGGTGCCCGTCCGCGGGCCGATCTTCGTACACTTCATCGACCAAATGGTCGATCGTCGCCTTGTCGCGGCGATGCTGTCTCTGCCTGGCTTTGTCGTTCGAAGTGTTCGTCATTTCCTATCCTCACCGATAATTTTATCTCACTTTGTCAATTGTTTTACAGGTGATCGATAGGAACGGTTCCTGTCCGAGATGATGTTGCCTATTCGCAGCGAACCGAAACGTAGACGATCTTCGTATGGGCCATTGGGCACGAACTCTCTCCGGAATTGCGGCGCGCGGCCGCTCACGGACAAAATGATCCGCTAGGCGCGCTAGCGAGCCTGGGCAGGCTTTTCGGCCGGTTCCACTCCCGCGCGGTCGAGATGCAGAGCGGCGCTGCGGAGACCCGGGATCCCGCGTCTGTTGAACGCCACCTCCCAACAGGCGAGTTCCTCATCGGAGAGCATGTAACGCTGGCAGGCCTCCGCCCGGCTGATGACCCCCAAGCGGGTAGCGACCACCACCGCGGCCTTGCGGCGAGACGACCATCTCACTGTATCGGTGGCCGGGAGTTCAAGGTTTGGTTCACCCGAATTCCGGGCGATTCGGGGGCTGGGACCCTGCATTGACTGTCCGTCTGGCACGAAGGGCTCGCTCGCTGCCTTGGGGCGACGACTCTGAGACTCGATCGAGGAGGGTTTATTCCAATGCCCATGCGGACTGCCGTCCCTTGTCGTGGGGCACGCCTCGCAAATCCCATTAAGCGAGCGGCGTTCCCCACCGATCTGTGTGTGGCAGATTGCCGCTGTCTCGCCCGAAAACCGCTGCCGCTCGACGAGCCCGATCGATTCGGCGCCCGGCCGGCAGCCGCCAAATCGGAGCGGGTCCCTTCCGCGATGCCGGCTCCTGATTTTCCGGCGAAAAGCTGCCCCGCGCCATCTCCTGCCAGCGGCATTTACGCTTCGCGCATCTCTGGGAGCTAAACTCCCCTTTTCACCTTTTTGACCGCCTCCCAACAGGAAAATCCCCGATGTTCGTCAGCCCTCCCGATCGACGCACCATCCTGCGTTTGGTGCTCTCCACCTCTGCTCTTGCTGTCGGATGGGGCCGTGCAGCGATCGCTTCCGAGATTACGGTCCCGGTCGAACAACTCCATGCCGGGCTGATGGCGATCATGAAGGCCGGAAAGACGGCATCATTTCGCCAACGCTATGAGACGATCGCGCCGGTGATCGGCCGGACTTTCGATCTCGAGATAATTCTGCGGCAGGTCATCGGCCCGCGTTTGGCCTTGCTGCCCTCCGATCAGCAGGCGGCGCTGGCAGACGCCTTCCGCCGTTACACGATTGCCTCCTACGTCGCGAATTTCGACAGCTATTCGGGGCAGCACTTCGAAATCGTGCCCGCCGTCAGGGCCGTCGGCAACGACCGCGTCGTAGAGACACGGATCGCCTCGCCTGCCGGGCGCGGGCACGAGCTCGACTACGTCTTGCGGCAGGAGGGTGGCGGGTGGAAAGTCGTCGACGTGCTCGCCGATGGCGCGATCAGCCGCGTGGCGTCGCAACGCTCCGAGATGCGCTCCCTGCTCGCAGACGGCGGTGGCCCCGGGCTGCTGGTCAGTCTGCGACAGAAGACCGCTGAATTGTCGGGAGGTATTTTGCAGTAGGTTACCGGTTCCGGGCGGGCTATCACCTGCCCGCGGCCGACTGGGGAAAGGTTGCCTCGCTAGACTGATCTTCCGATATAGGCCGAGACGGTCGCCCCTCGATCGCCGCATGCGACACCGCCTCGGATCCCTATGACATTTCCGGCTCTGCTCGTCGGCCTCGTCGATTTTTGCCGGCGCAATGCTCTCTCCGTGATTCTCGCGGGCATATTCCTGGTCATCTTTTCCGGGTGGTACGCGGCCGGTCACCTCGGGATCACGACTGACACCGACGAGATGTTCGCTGCCAGCCTGCCGTGGCGGCAGCGGGCCGAGATGTTCAAGAAACTGTTTCCCCAGTTCCAAGACCTCCTGGTCGCCGTCATCGATGCGAAAGAGCCGGAAGAGGCAGATGCCATCGCCGCCTCGCTCGCCAAGGCGCTGGCTAGCGACCATGAGCATTTCCTGAGCGTTCGGCGCCCCGATTCGTCACCATTCCTCGAGCAGGAAGGGCTGCTCTTTCTGGACACCGCTCAGCTCGAATCGCTGATCGAGCGAATGATCGACGCCCAGCCCTTTCTCGGCGAGCTGGCTAAAGATCCTAGCGCCCGGGGGTTGTTTGACGCGCTTTCTCTCTTGGGTACGGGCGTCGAGCAAGGGCAGGTCAATCTCTCCCCTTACCGGACGGCCCTGGACGGTTTTCACGATGCGATGACGAGCGCACTTGCCGGTCATCCGCATCCGTTGTCGTGGGTGCGCCTCCTCGGCGGCGAGCTCGCTGACCTTGGCGGTCGCTACAAATTTGTCCTGGTGCAGCCCAGGCTCGACCACACGAACCTCGAGCCTGGTGGGGCGGCGACGCGGGCCATTCGCGACGTCGCAAGCAATCTCGAATTCGTCAAATCGGGAGAAGCCAGGGTGCGCATCACCGGCAATGTGGCACTCGCCGACGAAGAGTTCGCCTCGGTGGCCGAGGGTGCAGCAACGGGGCTGATCGGGAGCTTCTTGCTGATCGCGTTGTGGCTATTCCTCGCCGTCCACTCCTGGCGGCTGATCGCCCCGATCCTGATGACGCTCGCATTCGGCTTGATGCTGACCCTGTTGTTCGCCGCCACCGCGGTCGGGACCCTGAACCTCGTCTCCGTCGGCTTCGGCATTCTGTTCGTCGGCATCGCGGTGGATTTCGCGATTCAGTTCTCGGTCCGCTATCGCGAGATGCGCCTGCTGTTTCCCGATCCTGCGCGTGCGTTGGCCGAGACCGGCCGCCGCGTCGGCGGGCAGATCCTGGTGGCGTCGGCGGCCACGGCGGCAGGCTTTCTCGCGTTCGTACCGACCGATTTTCGCGGCGTGGCGGAACTCGGGTTGATCGCCGGCATCGGCATGCTGATCGCGTTCTTGTGTACGATGACGTTCTTGCCGGCGGCGATAACGCTCTTTCGGCCGCACGGCGAAAGAACCGAGGTCGGCTTCCATTGGGCGGCGCCTCTGGACGAAGTGGTCCGCCGCCGCCGCACCCCGCCGCTCGTCGTATTCGGAATACTGGGTTTGCTTGGCCTCATCCTCCTCCCGCGGATCGGCTTCGATGCCGACCCGCTGCATACCAAGAACCCGAATACCGAGGCGATGCGGACCCTGTACGACCTCGGGGATTCATCGCTGACCAACCCGTTCACGATCGACATTTTGTCGGCCGACCCGGCCGCTGCCGCAAGTTTGGCGGAACGGCTGAAAAAGCTGCCGCTGGTCTCCGGGGTGCTGTCCATCAACAGCTTCGTACCGCAAGACCAGGAGGCCAAGCTGGCCTTGATCGCCGATGCGGCCACCCTGATGGGTCCGAGCCTCGCGCCGCACGACACCCCCCCGCCGCCGACCGCGGGCGAGATCCGGGCGGCTGCCAAAGGCGCGCACGACAAGATTGCGCCAGCACTGGCGAAACTGCCCGACGATAAGGTCCTCGCCGCGATCGACGAGGATCTGGCCCAACTGGACGCCGCGCCTGATGCGGTGGTGAGCGCGGCCGACCGGGCGCTGACCCGTTTTCTGCCGACGCAGCTCGACCAGCTGCGTAGGTCATTGGAGGCCCAGCCGGTCACATTGCAGACGATCCCGGTGGATCTGGCCCGCGACTGGCTCCTGCCTGACGGGCGAGCCCGCGTTCAGGTGTTACCGAAGCCGGAGGCAGGCAACACCAAGGGGCTCGCCCAGTTCGTTGCCCAGGTGACCGCGGTCGCACCCGACGCCGGCGGCTCCGCCGTCACGATCGAGGAGACCAGCGCGACGATCGTCGGCGCCTTCCGCTCGGCCGCGATCTACGCCGTGATATCGATCGCGATCATCCTGTTCATTGCGTTGCGCCGCTTGGTCGATATGTCGCTGGTGCTGGCGCCGCTCTTGCTGTCTTCGCTGATGACCGTCGTGATCATCGTCCTCGCCGGGCTGCTGCTGAACTACGCCAACATCATTGCGCTGCCTCTGCTGCTGGGTGTCGGCGTCTCCTTCAACATCTACTTTGTGATGAACTGGCGGGCGGGTCAGACCTCGGTGCTGGGATCGGCGACGGCGCGGGCGATCCTGTTCTCTGCGCTGACGACCGGCACAGCGTTCGGCTCGCTGGCGCTGTCGGCGCATCCGGGCACGGCGAGCATGGGCGTCTTGTTGCTGATCAGCCTCGGCTGCACGCTGGTGGCGAGCCTCGTCTTTATCCCGGCCCTGCTCGCCGCGGTACCGAGGCCTCGCCTCCCCTGCCATGAAAACGGCGGCAGAAAACCGTGACCTTTCAATGACCCCGAGCGATGAGCTGTTTGCATCCCAGATGGCGCACGCCCTCTGCGCGTTGAGGGTCTCACCCTGACCCCGGTTCGGCGCTAAGCAAAGCGCGAGACGTCGACCGCCTTCTCGGTGATGAACTCGAGCAATGCCGGGGTGCCTTCGCGGGTCTTCTCGATGCCGCGCCGGATTGCCGGGACGATCTGCTCGGGCTCGGTGACGCGCTCGCCGTACCCGCCCAGCGCCCGCGCGAAATCGGCGTAGTTGCCGCTGATGTCGGTCGAGCGGTACTTCTCGGTCGCCACCGGCATTACCTTCAACTCGATCGCCATCGAGAAATTGTTCATCAGGATCGAGAGGATCGGAATGCGCTCGCGCACCGCGGTCTCGAAATCCATCCCGGTGAAGCCGATCGCCGCATCGCCCCAGACATTGATGCACAGCTTGTTCGGCGCGGCCAGCTTCGCCCCCATCGCCAGCCCGAGCCCGTAGCCCAGCTGCGTGGTCTTGCCCCAGCCGATATAGCTGAGCGGCGTCTCGCTGACCCAGAACGGCGACAGCTGGTCGCGCGGGCTGCCGGCGTCATGCGTGATGATCGTCTCCTTGACATCGACCGCGTGCAGCAGTTCCCAGATGACCCGGTAGGGCGACAGCGGCGTCGTGTTCTGGGTCAGCCGCGGCATCCATTGCTCCATCCATTCTTTCTTCAGCGAGCTGATGCCGCGCGTCACACCGTCGAGCCGGCCTCGCGGCTTGCCGTGCAGGCGGTCCTTCACTTCTTCGAGCAATGCGTCGAGCGTCAGCCCAGCGTCGCCAACCGCAGCCAGTTCGACCGGCACGTCCTTGTTGATGTCGGTCGGGTCGAGCGTCGCATGGGCGATGCGCATGCCCTTCGGCATCGCGGTCGCAAAGCTGGAACGGGTGAAGCTGCAGCCGATGCCGAACACGAGATCGGCGTTATGCAGGAAGGTGTGCAACTGCTTCGAGATCCCGATCCCGCCCGATCCCAGCGCCAGCGGGTGGTTCTCGGGGAACGCGCTCTTGCCCGGCAACGTCGTCATGACCGGCGCCTCGAGCAATTCGGCGAGAGCCTGCAATTGCTTCCACGCCTTGCCGTAGTGGACGCCTTGGCCGGCGACGATCACCGGGCGCTGGGCCTCGACGAGAGCGGCGGCGATTGCCGAGACCGAACGCGGGTCGGGGCCGCTCTTCAGCCGCGGCGTCTTCTGGTACTCGATCGGGCCACTGATTTCTTCGCGCAGCAAATCGGACGGAAACTCGATCAGCACCGGCCCCGGCCGCCCGTTCTTGACCTGGGTGAAGGCGCGGCGCAATGCCTCGACGGTGGCGTCGGCCACCGTCACCTGCTCACACCATTTGGTGACGTTGCGGTAGTTCAAGGCGGCATTGAAGTTGGGGCGGACCTGATTGACGTTGCGGGCATAGCCGGCCGGGAGCACGACGACCGGACAAGAATCCCCATAGGATTGCGCGACGCCGCCAAACGCATTCTCGGTGCCGGGTCCGTGCTGCATCGCAAAGACGCCGATGCGGTCGCCGGAGGTCACCTTGGCGATCGCGTCGCACATATGCAGGCCGATGCGCTCCTGACGCACCATGATCGTGCGAATATCGGCCTCGGCCGCAGCCTCGATGATCGGGTTGACCGGGTAGCCGATCAGAAACTCGATGCCCTCGCGCTTCAGGATTTCGGCGACGGCGTTGGCGACCTTCATGGGTGTCCTCCTCGGTGCTCAGCGGTGGTGACACGATTGTGGCACAACCGACGCCTCGGTGCGTCGAAAACCCGACGCGCTTGGTCGATAAACGCCAAGACGGCGCTCCTGGCCACAATCTTAAATTGTCCCTATTATCACACCCCGCTGCACCTGCAGCGGGTCTGCAGCGGGAACTCCCTTACAGGTTGTATTGTGGTCCGACCCCGCCTCATCAGCAACGAGCAATCCGCGCGCAGAATGCAATACCAAATAGGCAATTTTATGATGCTAGCTTCAAGGGGCGGTGATCATCGGCCAAAGGGCATCGGCGCCGGCTGCCATCACCTGCCCCCCAAGCTCGCGCGACCAGTGGCTCTCGGTGCCGAACTCGTCGCGCCACGACCAAAGCCGCCGGGTCAGGCGGTGCAGGCTGTGCTCATGGGTGAAGCCGATCGCGCCGTGCACCTGATGCGCGATTTCGGCGACCTTGCCGGCGGCCTCGCCTGCGCGGATCTTGGCCGCGGCGACGGCGAGGGCCGATGAGGGACGACCCGCCGCGACGGCTATGGTGAAGGATTCGACCGCCACCG
>Ga0207693_10003176_pt1 | contig 14116 bp, 12 predicted proteins | sample LARL81metaG_FD_184347 | JGI IMG/M metagenome (GOLD analysis project Ga0207693, IMG submission 184347) | Corn, switchgrass and miscanthus rhizosphere microbial communities from Kellogg Biological Station, Michigan, USA - LAR L8-1 metaG... | ecosystem: Host-associated > Plants > Roots >...
TGGCATCCTACCGGCGGATCGAAGTCAAGCCTATCGCAGGAGCGCTCGGCGCTGAAATCGCCAACGTCGACCTGAGTACGTTGGATGATGAGACGTTCAGGCAAATAGAGGCCGCCTGGCTCGAGCACCTTGTGGTCTTTTTCCGCAACCAGACCCTCATGCCCGAGCAGCAGATCGCCTTTGCTAAGCGCTTCGGTGAAATCCACTATCATCCGTTCATGAAAGGCATGGACGAGCATCCCGAGATCCTCGAAATCATTAAGGAGGAGGGTGACAGCAGAGCATTCGGAGAGGTCTGGCACACCGACCAGATATTCAATCCGAAGCCCGCAAAGGCGACGATACTTTACGCCAAGGAGACGCCTGATGCGGGCGGTGATACGCTATTTGCCAACATGTACCTCGCTTACGACGCGCTATCCGATCCGATGAAAGAGATGCTCAAGGTTATCAAGACCTGGAACGTCGGGGACCGCAAGAAGCTGAGCCGGAACGATGAGATGGGCTCCACGAGAGACGGTCGTTACGCCGGCAACGAGAAGATGGCCGCCAAGGTCCGCGACCCTGGCGACCAGCAGACGGAGTCCGCGCATCCGCTTGTGCGGACCCACCCTGAGACCGGCCGCAAAGCGCTCTACATAGGCAATCACACGCAAACGCTCGACGGTTTCAAGAGCGCCGAGGCGCGGCCGATTCTCGATTTTCTGATGACGCATTCCGTTCAGCCAGAGTTTACCTGCCGATTCCGCTGGGAGGTTGGCTCGCTGGCGATCTGGGACAACCGCTGCACCCAGCACCGCGCGCTCAACGATTACCCGGGCAAGCGTCGGCGCATGCATCGGATCACCATCGCGGGTGATGCGCCGTTCTGAAGGTCGGCAGCGTGCGATTAGCTTTGGCGCCAGCAAAAGTAGCACGCTCTATTCCAGGATTTCGACGTCGTACTTGGCGATAAGCGCTTGAATGCTTGCCATGTCGTCATCATCCATACCATCCACATCGATGAAATAGTTGGCAAAGCGCCCTGGAATAACAGTGAGCAATAAACGCCCGTCTTTCGATCCAGTATTGCGAAACGTATGCGGAACATCACGCGGACCCACCACCATCGCCCCGGAGAGAGCCGTCACCTTCTGGTCACCAATGGTGATTTCGAATTGTCCTTCCAGAACGTAAAAAGATTTCCGTTTCATGGCGGTGGACATGAAGCGGGGGGCCGTGGCCGGCAGGTATCTTCTGCTCCAAAATGGCATAAACTCCACCCGTCTGCTCGCTTAGCACCTTAAAGGTGCTTTGATCGCGAAGCACGCTGACCACTTTGCCGTCCCCAGGGGTGCGAATGATCGGGACGGTCGTTTCGGTCTCAGGGAGAAAGTCGTGGGCCTGGTTCATTTTCTCACCTTTCCAATCGGGCTATGCCCGCGAGAGCTGCGAGGCCGACCAACTCGACCCCCTATTGCATTGCCGCTTGGCTGCCGCGGGGACGCACGAATGAACTGCACGTCCAGTTGCAGTGCATGAGTCCAGTCATGGCCATGGTTGCCGTGCGGCAGTGCCAGCGTATTTCCGAAGGTGGCGAAAGCTGACATCACGAAATTCGGGATGGGTAAAGCGCACACTTGCGCCGTTCCCTACCTTCGTGGTCTGGGTCAAACCCGCGCCCCGAAAATATTGCGGCGCCGCCTGCGCATTACGCCGCTTGGGCGGCGCGGGCCTCCTGGATGGCGCGCCAGACCCGATAGGGCGTGGCCGGCATATCCAAATGATGGATGCCGAACTCGGAGAGCGCATCCGCAATCGCATTCATCACGGATGTCAGCGAGCCCGCGCAACCCGCTTCGCCGCAGCCTTTGACCCCGAGTACGTTGGTTGTGGCCGGTACGGGGTGATGGACGACGACGACTTGCGGGCTATCGGCGGCGCGCGGAAGCGCATAGTCCATGAATGAGCCGGTCAGCAGTTGGCCGTCCTCGTCATAGGCCGTCATCTCCATCACTGCCTGGCCCACTCCTTGTATGACCCCGCCGTGCAGCTGGCCTTCCACGATCGTTGGATTGATCACGGTGCCGAAGTCGTTCACGGAAGCATATTTCACGACCTCGATGATGCCGGTGTCGGGATCGAGCTCGACTTCGCAGATATGACAACCATTGGGGAAGGTGGCGCCCCCGGGGCCCTCGCTCACGTGGCGCACGTCAAGGGTCGAGGGCGTACCTTCGGGCAGATTGATCCCGGAGCGCAGCTTCTCCGCAAGCTCCATGATCCCGACGGAGCGGTCGGTTCCGGCAATCACGAAGCGACCCTGGGCAAACTCGATATCGCTGACCGCGGCCTCGAGTACGTGTGAGGCGATCTGCTTGCCCTGCTCGATCACCTTTCCCGCAGCTTCGACGATCGCGGTCCCGCTGTGCATGATCGATTTCGAGCCGCCGGTGCCCCCGCCCGCAAGCAGCTCATCGCTGTCGCCCTGGATGAGCCGAATGCGCTCGAACGGAATGCCGAGCTTCTCGCTCAGCACCTGTGCAAATGGCGCGGCGTGCCCCTGGCCGTAATCGAGCGTTCCGGTAATGATGGTCACAGTCCCGTCCGGCTCGAAGCGGATGCCGCCCATTTCCTTGCTCGGAGGAGCCGTGCATTCCAGATAGCTGCCGATGCCGAGCCCACGCAGCTTCCCGCGCTTGCGGCTCTCGCGCTTCCTGCGCGAAAACTCCTTCACCTCCGCCACATCGAGCGCATGCTTGAGAACCGCGGGGAAGTCGCCGCTGTCATAGATGCTCCCCGACGCCATCTTGCGCGGGAGCTCCCGCGGCTTGATCTGGTTGCGGCGCCGCAGCTCGATGCGATCGATCTCCATCTCGTCGGCGGCGACATCGACAAGCCGCTCCATGTAATAGTTGCCCTCGGGGCGGCCGGCACCGCGATACGCGGATACGTGCGTCGTGTTGGTGAACACGCACTTGGTCGAGACCTCGAGCAACGGGGTGCGATAGAGGCTCTGCACGTTTCGCACCGCGTTGAGCGTCGAGGGCATTGGCGCGACTTGCGAGAGAAAAGCGCCGAAGTTTGCAAAGCTGGTGAGACGCACCGCTAGGAAGCTGCCGTCGGCGTCAAGCGCGAGCTCGGCGGTGACCTCGTGATCGCGGCCATGGCTGTCCGAGACGAAGCTTCCGGAGCGCTCGTCGGTCCATTTGACCGGACGGTCGAGCATGCGCGCTGCGTGCAGCACGCAAACATATTCCGGAAATGGAGCAGCCTTCATGCCGAACGAGCCGCCGACGTGTCCGGTCAAGATGCGAACCTGCTTCGGCTCGACTTTGAGAATTTCCGCAATGTTGCCCCGCATGCCGAACACGCCTTGAGTGGGCACATGCAGCGTGTAGCGCCCGCTCGCCGCATCGTAGGCGGCCAGCGCCGCGCGCGGCTCCATGGCATTGACCACAACGCGGCTGTTGATGAGCTTGACCCTGGTGATGTGTGCGGCCTTCGCAAAGGCCGCGGCAACTGCATCGGCATCGCCGTAGTGATAATCAAGCGCAATGTTTCCGGGTGCTTCCTCGTGCAGCAGTGGCGCATCGGTCGCTGCGGCCGCCTTCGGGGTTGTGACCGCGGGCAGTGGATCGATGTCGATCTCGACGGCTTCGGCCGCGTCTTTTGCCTGCAACGGCGTCTCGGCAACGACGAAGGCGAGCGGGTCGCCGACGAAGCGGACCTTGTCGGTCGGAAGCGCCGGGCGTGGCGGCATCCGCATCGGCGTGCCGTCACGATTCTTGAACGGCACGATGCATTTCAACGTGCCGTATTCGGCGAGGTCGGCGCCGGTATAGGCGCCAAGCACGCCGGGCATCTGGCGCGCGGCCGACGTGTCGATCCTCTTGATGATGCCATGCGCGATGCGGCTGCGCACCATCACCGCATACGCTTCGCCGGCGAGCCTGAGGTCATCGGTATAGCACCCCCAGCCGCGCACCAGCACGGGGTCCTCGGTACGCGGCACCGGTTGCCCGATGCCGAACTTCATCAGCGCGAGACTGTGTGGATCGTCGTGCACGTTCATCTGATCAAATCGGCGCGGTTGGGATGGAAACTTCGCATGGCCTTGCTGGAATTGGATGAGTGGATGGTATAGGCAGCCGCGAAGCAATTCTGCATATAGGACGGAGACCGGGGCTACAAGGATATCGCCTGCGGTATGCCCTCTGAGCGGATCTGTTACGCGCGGGTCCGGCGTGATACATTCGACTCGATCGTAAATTTGGACATACCGCTGCCGTCGAGCCACATGAGGCTTCGGCGCGGAAGGAAGGACGTTCGATGACGGACGAGGGCCGGGCAACCGGCAGCCTCGAGCGCGGCCGCGGCGGTCGGCCAGGTCGGGGCGCGCCGGACCGTGCAGGGCCGACCTATGCCGCGCTGGATCTCGGCACCAACAACTGCCGGCTTTTGGTAGCGCGACCTGCCGGAGACAGCTTTCGCGTCATAGATGCGTTCTCCCGCATCATTCGCTTGGGTGAGGGCGTTTCGCGCTCAGGGCGCATCAGCGAAGCTGCGATCGAGCGCGCAGTGGACGCGCTTGCGGTCTGCCGAGACAAGATGCGCAACCGCGGGGTGACCCGCGCCCGCCTAATCGCGACGGAAGCATGCCGCGCGGCGGAAAACGGCGCCGAGTTCCGTGCGCGCATTGCCGAGAAGGTGGGGCTGGATCTCGAAGTGATCGACCGGCAGACCGAAGCGACGCTTGCCGCCACCGGCTGCACGCCGCTCATCGATCCCTATGCCGACGGAGTGATCCTGTTCGACATTGGCGGCGGCTCCTCGGAGCTCGTTCGTCTCGATCGTTCTCCGCCATGTCGGCGAGGTCCCCCGCTGCCGAAGATCAGAGCGTGGATTTCGCTGCCGCTAGGCGTGGTCACGCTGGCCGAACGCCATGGGGGGCACGTCGTCACCCCCGAGATTTATGCGGCCATGATCGCGGAGGTGGCGACGTTTGTCAGCCGGTTCGTGGCCGAGCATGGCGGGGTTGGCTCCGGGCATATGCATCTCCTGGGCACGTCGGGGACCGTGACCACGATTGCAGGCGTGCACCTGGAGTTGCGCCGCTACGAGCGGCGTCGGGTGGACGGCTGCTGGATGGGCAGCGACGAGGCAACCCGCGTCATCCAGCGGCTGCTTGCCATGAGCTACGAGGACCGCGTGGCCAATCCCTGCATCGGCGCCGAACGCGCCGATCTCGTGCTGGCGGGCTGCGCGATTCTCGATGCGATCCGCAGCGCATTTCCGTGCCGTCGGCTGCGGGTTGCGGACCGCGGACTGCGTGAAGGCATGCTGGTGCAGATGATGCGGGAGGACCGCGTATGGGGCGGCTCCGACGAGAGCCGGGATGACGACGACGGCGGCGATGTCCCCCGGCAGCAGGCAGCGGAAACGTGAGTGGCCCGCGCCGCAAGGCGTCGCGGAAGATCACCTCCGGTCGTACGCTCTCTTCCAGGCTCTGGCTTGAGCGCCAGCACACCGATCCTTACGTCGCGCGCGCGCGCCGGGAGGGCCTACGCGCCCGCGCTGCGTTCAAGCTCATGCAAATCGACGACAAGCAGCACGTGCTCAGACCAGGCGGGCGGGTCGTCGACTTGGGCGCGGCGCCCGGGAGCTGGAGTCAAGTCGCGGCCCAACGCGTGGGAGCGACGCAGGGCAAGGGGCGCGTGATCGCAGTCGATGTGCTCGATGTGGCGGCGATCCCGGGGGTCGAGTTCCTGCGCCTGGACTTCCTCGACCCTGATGCACCGCAGACGATCAAATCACTCCTCGCGGGCCCTGCGGACGTGGTCCTCTCCGATATGGCGGCGAACACCACAGGCCACAGCAAGACCGATCACCTGAAGATCATGGCCCTCGCCGAGGCGGCGGCTGAGTTCGCGTGTGAAGTGTTGGCCCCCGGCGGAGCATTTATATGCAAGGTTCTGCAAGGCGGCACCGAGGCGAGACTGCTCAGTGTGCTCAAGCGCAATTTCGCCGTTGTCAGGCACATCAAACCGCCGGCCAGTCGCGCCGAATCCGCAGAGCTCTATTTGCTCGCTACCGGTTTTCGCGGATACAACTCAGGTATGAAGAAGATTCCAATGTTCTAACAAGCAGCCTGTTGTCATGAAGACCGCCATTCGCAAAATGGGAAGCTCCCATGGAGTGATCATTCCGAAGCCGTTGCTTGCGGAGGTCGGGGCCAAGGCGAACGATCAGGTCAACCTGGGCGTCGAGAACGGCAGAATTGTTATTGCGCCAATCCGCAAGAGGCCGCGCGCCGGCTGGGCGGAGGCGAGCAAGCGGTTGGCTGCAGCACGCGATGGCGGCCTCGCATGGCCCGAATTTGGCAATGACGCCGATAAGGACCTAAGATGGTAAGTGTTTGAGCAGATCAGAGCTCTCGACCAGCGGCGCCTGGGGACGGTAGGAAAGACAACATTGCTCGCAGTCCTCGGGACGTTACAGGAGATGTTCGCGGTCTAAGCTCAGGACCCCTGCCAGCGGCAATTATGGCTTCAGGCGAGACCCATCAGGGTTCCGAGGTGGACGACGTACCGGCTGAAGTCGGGACGGCTCTTTGTGCCGCTCGGATCACGTGGTCGCGGGAGATCGACGCGCAGGTCCTCGATCACCCGTCCCGGCCGATCGGACATCACCAGCACGCGGTCGGCCAAAAAGACCGCCTCCGCAATCGAGTGCGTGACCAGGATCACGGTTTTCCTGATCGCCTGCCACAGCCGCAGCAACTCGACATTGAGCTGATCTCGCGTCAGAGCATCGAGCGCGGCAAATGGCTCGTCGAGCAGCAGCAGTTGGGGCTGGCAAACGAGCGCCTGTCCGAGCGCAGCCCGTTGGCGCATGCCGCCGGACAGCTGATGCGGATACGACTTGCGGAACGATTCGAGCTTCAAGACCGGCAGTATGGCTTCTACCCGCTCGCGGATTTCGCCGGCATCGATTCGCTGGACCTCGGCTGCAAGCCTGATGTTGGCCTCGGCCGTGAGCCACGGCAGCAGGTTGTGGGTCTGGAATACGACGCCGATATCGTTCGACGGTGCAGTCTGCAAACGACCAAATACTTCTGCCGTGCCGCCGGGGTCGGGCATGATCAGGCCGGCGACGATTCTCAGCAGCGTGCTCTTCCCGCACCCGCTCGGACCTATGATCGAGACGAACTCGCCGCGCCCCACGTGGAACGAGACGGTGTCGAGTGCGCGCACTTCGTTTGCGTCCACGAAGGTCTTGGAGACGCGCAGGACGCGAACAGCGGCTTCCAATGGGTCGGCTGAGCCTACAATGCCCGCCACCACACCCGCCTTGCGAGCAGCTCGATCGCCCAATACAGCAGCCCGGCGAGCAACGAGATTGCGACCAGCGCGGCGAAGAGGAGATCGGTACGTGCCTGCGCATTCGACTCGAGGATCAAATACCCAAGTCCGCGCTGCGAGCCGACGAATTCACCCACGATGGCGCCGATTACTGCCAGCGGCATCGCGGTCTTGCACCCATCCATGATCGAAGGCAGCGCGGCGGGCAGCCGCAGGCGGCGGAACATGGTCCAGGGCGAAGCCCTTATTGCCCGGAAATGCTCCACCAGGTGCTCCGGGGTACCGGCAAGGCCTCCCAGGGTCGTGATCATCACGGGGAAGAACGCAAACAGGAAGGCCATGAGCACCTTCGAGGAGGTGCCATACCCGACCCAGACAATCATCAGAGGCGCAAGCGCGATCTTCGGCAGCCCCTGAAACACTACGAGCACCGGATAGAACATGCGGTAGGCAAGCGGCCAGGTGAAGATCGCAAGCGCCATGAGCACGCCGCCGATAACGGCGGCCGCATAGCCCAGGACGATCTCTCCGCCGGTGACCAGCGCCTGCTCGAGCAGCATCATGCGATTGTGCCACAAGCTCCGCAGTACACTCGAAAGAGCCGGCAGCAGGTAGGGCTTGATGGCAAAGATATCCACCGCCCACTCCCACAAGGCCGCGAGCACGATGAAAACAGCGACACGTTCCAGCGTAGCGCGCAATGGTCTGACCCTGCTCGCTGCGTGCACGGGTCGGCTCCTGCGCTACTTGGTCAATAAATCATTGGTGTAAATGTCCGGGAGCTTGATCTTTCCATGCAGATCGAATGCCTTGTCGAGGAACGACAAGGTGCTGCCCATGCGATCCTCACGCAGATAGCCAAGGCCTTTGCTCGCAACCTGGGGATCCGTGATGAGATCGTTTATTTCCCGGATCTGCTCCAGCACGACGGCGCGATCGAGCGTCGGGAACATTTGTACGGCGATGTCGGCCGCTTGATCGGGATTGGAGCGCGCGAAATCGAACCCGCGATAGGATGCGAGGAGGAAATTGCGAACGACTTCGGGCTTCTTGCTGATGTACTCCTCGCGAGCGGCAAAGCCGCTGCCATAGGCATTGAGGCCGAGATCGCTGTAGCGGATCCAATCGAGCGCTACGCCTGCCGCCTTGGCCTGTTTGCGCAGCAATGGCCAGTTGCTGGCGAGCCAGCATTCCGCCAGATCGACCTTGCCCTCGATGAGCGAGATGTCCACCACTGCCGGATCAAGCCGCACGAGTCGGATGAAATCGCGCGGCTTGCCGTTCATTTCGAGCCATGCGGGAACCACGTTGTGCACCGGCGAAGCGGAACCGCCGCCGAGCTGCAGCCCCCGCATATCGTCGAGCGATTTCTTCTGGCCTTGCTTCAATACGTAACAGATGCCACCCGGCCACTGAGTGTTGATGGCGCCGACGAGCCGGATCTTGCCGCCATTGTTGCGGTTCAACACCAGGCTGATCGGATCGACATACCCGATCTCAAACTGGCCCTGATCGAGCTCGTTTGCGGTGCGACCGCCGCCATAACCGCGCACGATATCGACATCGAGGCCAGCTTCCTTGAACCAGCCACGCTGGGCAGCCACGATCGTGCCAATGCTGCTGCCTTGGGGCAGCCAGGCCATGTTGTAGGTGATCTTTTCCTGAGCAGATGCCGTGGCGGGCAGTCCCAGTGCCCAGGCGCAGACGGCCGTCCCAATCAGTTGCAGGATGCATTTCATCGTTCCACCTCGATTTAGAGTTTTTCTGCGACCACGGAATTGGTCAGTGTCCCGATGCCCTCGATCGAGGCACTCACCGCGTCTCCTGCCTTGAGAAATATGCCCCGCGCCATGCCGACCCCGGTCGGCGTGCCGGTCGCGATCACGTCCCCGGGCTCAAGCGTTACGATCGTGGAAAGATAGGCGATCTGCTCGCGCACGGTCCAGATCATGTTGGCCGTGCTGTCCTTCTGCATGACCTGCCCGTTGACCTTGAGCTCCATCGCCAGCGCTTGTGGATCTGGAACTGCGTAGGCCGGCACGATCAATGGCCCGAACGGGGCGAAGGTGTCGTGGCATTTGCCCTGAAACCAGTCGAACTTGAACGGGTAGTCCCCGCGTACGTTGAGTCTCGCGCGGAAATGTCGTTGACGATTGCGTAGCCGCCGACATGCTCGAGTGCCTGCGTAACCGGGATGCGCCGCCCGCCCCTGCCGATCACTGCTGCGAGCTCGATTTCCCAGTCGAGCTGCGAGGTTTCAGGCGGCATCCTGATCGCTTCGCCCGGCCCGATAACGGTGTTCCTCAACTTGATGAACATGTACGGTTTGCTTTCCGACTTGCCGGCAAGCACGCTTCCCATCTCGTTTGCATGCTCAATGTAATTGGCGGCGGCACAGAATATGCGGTCAGGGCGAAAAGGAGCGGTCAAAGCACCGGCGCCACCGGGGACGGCCTGAAGCTTGCCGGTGCGGGCGAGCTGCGTAATCTCCTCGCAGGCTCGCGTCAGTGTGGCATTGTCACACCACTGTGCGAGGAGAGCCGGCAGTCCGTCATCTGAGCTGACCTCGCCTAGCTTTACACCAGCTTTCCGCGCAGCTTCCAAATCGTAGATCTCACCATCGATCGACAGGGCGAGTGCGGGAGGTGCTTGTGCGGGTTTCTTGTAGGCCGCAATCGCGACGTGGCTCATGTTTCGGCTGCTCTCCGGGGGTTCTAAATTTAGCGCGAGATCGTCCTCAAGTGATGGCTCAAGTATGTCGCACCCTCTATTTGGGGGTCAATGTAGCTCCAGCGCGTCAGACGGCCGACGTTGCGCGGTAGCCGCTGTACGTCGCATCGAGCAAGCCGCGGGTCCCCCGGCTCTCACCGACAACGAGCCTCAGCACGCCAAGCCTGCCCCCTGCCTGCAATGGTACGGGCCGCCGAATTGTCGAGATCATTGCGTCGACTTGCAATTCGCGCGTGATCTCATTGTGCAACACGGTCGCCATATCGCCGCGCGCGCCCACGAATTGCGTGCTGAAGTGAACGTGCACCCCGCATTTCTCGAGCTCGCGCGACAGTACAAGCTTGGCGATCAGGTTAACGTCCTCATCGAAGTCGCTATCCCGTTCAATTAGAAACACCTGGCGCTCTCGCAGAGACAGCGCCCATGCCAGCTCAGCGCCTGCAAGTCCTGCTCCTACAATGAGGATGCGACCGCCAATCTCGTCCAAATGAAGGAGGGCGTCGCCGGCGCCTACAACGGGAATCCTTGCCTCCCGGGTAAGGGCTTCGAGCGTGTCCCAGGTCGGCCCGACCGCGTGCACGATGACGTCCGCGTCGATTGTGTCGCCGCGCGCGCTCTCTCCACAGCGAACGACGACACCCGCGCGTTCGAGCGCGGTCTCGTAGTAGTCGAGGAGCCGCGGCAAGGTGTGCTTGAACGGGAGCGCCGAGGCAAGCCGCACCTGGCCGCCGATCCTGTTCTCGCGTTCCCACAGGACGACCTGGTGCCCCCGCTCTGATGCGGACAGAGCCGATTGGATTCCAGCGGGGCCCGCGCCGATAACGGCAATCGTCTTCACGGATGATGCCGGCGTCACCGGCTCGTATTCCCGCCCGGTCTTCGGATTGACTGCGCAATAGCCACGCCCGCCCGCCTGCTCGCGTGCGAGGCAGGTATTGCATCGAATGCACGGCAACACGTCACCCGGTCGGTTCTGCAGAAGCTTGTTCGGAAGCGCCGGATCCGCGAACAGCGGCCGGGCAAGGGATACGAAGTCCGCCTCGTCATCGGCAATCAGCCGATTGGCTTCCGCCGGGTCGTGGATGGTGCCGGAGGCGATGGTCGGAACTTTCGCAGCCCGGCGAATCGGCTCGGCATATACGGCGAAGGTCTCGCCGGCGAGATACATGGGCGGGATGCGCTTCTCCATTACCCGATAGGTGCCGGCCGAAACATGGATGAGGTCGAGCCCTGCCTCGACGAGCGCGGGAGCGATCTTGCAATATTCAGCGATTGTCAGTCCGCCGGGCAGCAGGTCGTCACCGTTGAGTCGCGCGCACAGCAACCGCTTCGGCCCGAGCTCTGCCCGCATCACTGCAATCACTTCGCGCGGGAAGCGCAGCCGGTTCTCGAAGCTGCCACCATACTCGTCGGTTCGCTGGTTCGTGGCGGGAGAAAGAAACGTGTTCACCAGATAACCATGCGCCGCATGCAGCTCCAGCAACTGGAAACCGGCCTGCACTGCGCGCCGAGTCGCATCGCTGTGGTCCTGAACGATTCGCGCGATTTCCTCACGCGTCAGCTCGATCGGCACCCGCTTTCCCGGCGCCCACGCAATAGCCGACGGAGCGAGTGCCGGCGGCTCCGATACGACGCGCTGCGCACCGCAATGCCCGAGCTGGAGGCCGGCCACGGCGCCTTCCGCGCGCACCGCCTCCGCGATGTCGGTCAGCCCGGGAATCATCCGATCGTCATGGGCACCGAGCTGTGCGTGAAATGCGCGGCTGCCGGCATCGTCGGTGAACGTGATCTCGACGATGATCAGCCCCGCCCCGCCCGCTGCGCGGGTCCGGTAGTACTCGACGTTCTGTCGCGTCGCACTGCCATCTGCATTGGCGTACATGGCGCACATGGGCGCCTGCACGATGCGATTGCGAAACGAGACGCCGCGGATGCTGATCGGAAGACCCAAAGCCGGAAACAGCAACGACGAACGATCATCGGATAGTAAAACGGCAGCTTCGAACGGAGCAGTTGGCATGTTGAGGGCCAAGCGTGCCTCGGTACCCGGGCTCACATGAAGCCGAGCGGTGGTGGCGGACCCCAGATCATCGAGTCGTTCCCGCGCCAGACTTTCGGCCGTTGCGGCTTGTCGCGGTGCCATGGACGGGGCTCGAAGTAGCCAAGCTCCTCGTCTTTCATTTGATCGAGCTCGATATAGAACTCCACGAGCTGATCGTCCTGGTTCCTGTGAAAGACGGCTACGTTGTGACCCGGGCCGAATCGCAACGGGCCCCAGACAAGAGGAATTCCTCGCCGCGCCAGCAGGTCGCAGGCATTTTTCACATGCGGGAAGTCGTTCAACTCAAATGCAAAGTGATGCACGCGAACGACGTCGCCCCTGAGGAAATTCACTGAATGGTGATCTGGACCGCAGCGCATGAATACGAAGAAGTCATCAATCCAGTCGGACACTCGAAACTGCAGCACATGCTGGTAGAACGTCGAAATGGATTCCGGATCGGGCGCAAAGAAAGCGACATGCCCAAGCTTCAGCGGTCCTACGCCGGATACTTCCTGGTGGCCGCCGACATGGCTGCATTCGGAAAAAAGCTGGACCATCGTTCCATTCGGATCCCGAAACGACAACAGCGTGCGAATGCCGGGGGCGGCGTCACGGCGTTGCTCGCTCTGGATCCCCTCGTTGGAAAGCAGCCGGCCCATGGCCGCGAGATCTGCGCTCGGAGCGACTTCGAACGATAGACCCAGGCAACGTGCCCGTTGCCCTTGCTCCAGCTCGATCGCAAGCTCGCCGGTCCTGGTGGCCAAGAACGCACGGCCTTTTTCGCGCGTCTCCAGCATCAAACCATTCACTTGCGTGTAGTACCCGACGGCCTTGTCCAGATCCGGAGTCTCAAACGTCGCGTATCTGATCCTTCTTACCTTTATCATCGCTTGCTCACCTGAACATCGAGGGGTAACGGTCCCCCTTGGATAGTGCGCATCAGCACAAGCGCAGTGCGACGCAAGGCGGCCTAAACGCGAGCCTTACTCCGGGCCACCGGTTTTCGTGTCTGAACGATTGCCTGTCTGCGCACATTCACCGGTGGCCGCGCGGCTCACACTTGCGAAGAATAACCTCCATCGACCGGGATCGCAGCTCCGGTGATGAAATCAGATGCAGGGCTCGCAAGGAATACCGCAACGCCCGCCAAATCCTGCGGCTCACCCCAGCGGCCGGCAGGCGTGCGCGCGAGAACGCGTTCATTGAGGCCGGGTACCTCCTTGCGCGCCGATTGCGTCAATGGCGTATCGATCCAGCCGGGCAAGATCGCATTGACTTGGATGTTGTCCTTTGCCCAGGCGCATGCCAGCGCCTTGCTCATCTGAACGATGCCACCCTTGCTCGCCGCATAGGCGGCTGCAAACGATGCGCCGAAGATCGAAAGCATGGAGCCGATGTTGATGATCTTGCCGCCGCCGCCATGCTTCATGTGCGGATACCCCGCCTGGGCGCAAAGAAATGCACCGTTCAGGTTGGTATCAATGACTCTGTTCCATTCCGCGAGCGTATAGGCTTCGGGCTGCTTGCGGATAGTAGTGCCGGCGTTATTGACAAGGATATCGATGCGGCCAAAGCGTTTCACGGTACTTTCGATCATTGCGCGGCATGACTCTTCCTTCGAGACATCGAGCTCAAGCGCAGCCGCGCTGACGTTCAACGACTCTATCGCCCTCGCAGCTTCAAGATTCTTCTCAGGGCGTCGGCCGGCAATGACGATCGCTGCACCGGCGGCGGCCAATCCTTTCGCAATGCCAAGTCCAATTCCTGCGTTGCCGCCGGTGATAACGGCTACCCGCCCGTTCAATTCGAAGAGCGTCATCGACGCGTCAGCGCAACAAGAGCGCCGGCTGGAGAACGTGTCCGGGCACTGACGGTGGAGAGGCGCCTCATGCCGACAATCTCTGGGTCGCTGCGACCACCTCGCCGTCGATCGTCACCGGGATGCCGTCAAGCGAGATGGAACAATCTGCCATGGGAATGTCGACGTGACATGGCGAGT
>Ga0207693_10003178_pt1 | contig 14115 bp, 11 predicted proteins | sample LARL81metaG_FD_184347 | JGI IMG/M metagenome (GOLD analysis project Ga0207693, IMG submission 184347) | Corn, switchgrass and miscanthus rhizosphere microbial communities from Kellogg Biological Station, Michigan, USA - LAR L8-1 metaG... | ecosystem: Host-associated > Plants > Roots >...
GGACTGGCCGGCGAACTCGCCGCCATCATCAATGAAGAAGCTTTTGACGACCTCGATGGCCCAATCGTCCGCATCACCGCGTTAGATACGCCTGTGCCATTCTCGCCGCCGCTCGAGCATTTCTTCCTGCCCAAGGTGGAAGACGTGGTGCGGGAAGCGAAGAAGCTGCATCGCTACTAGGACAAACAATTAGCCGCGAATACACGCGAATGAACACGAATCTGAAAAACACTGAATGATTTGATTCGCGTTTTTTTGCGTCAATTCGCGGCCAAGTTTTGCAACCCTACTTCCCGTTCACCACCGGTAATTCCACATAACTCGCCTGTCCCGGCGCGTGGTAAATCCGTTGCGTGGCCTTCTTATAATCGCCCGGCTTGGCCCAAAAAATATTCGGAACGAAAGTCTGCGGATTGCGGTCATACAGCGGGAACCAGCTTGACTGCACCTGCACCATGATGCGGTGTCCGGGCAGAAAGACGTGGTTCGCCGTGGGCAGCTCAAAGCGATAGACCAGCGGCGTGTCAGCCTTAATCGGCTTCGGCGTCTCCAGGCTCTCGCGATAGCGTCCGCGGAAGATGTCCATGGACACCGCCAACTGGTAGCCGCCCATCTGTTCCTGGCCTGCAACTTCGTCGGGATAAACGTCAATCACTTTTACCACCCAGTCAGAATCGGTGCCGCTGGTGGAGGCCACCAGATTGGCCACTGGCTGTCCGCTGATTTTTACCGGCGCAGTGAGCACCTCTGATGTGAATGCCAAAACGTCAGGCCGGCCAGAAGCTTCGCGCTGATCGTCGACCAGCCACAGCGGCCATGTCAGGCCTTTTTCAATCTCGTAGCCCACCGCCCGAACTGGGCGTTTGCGAAACGGTACCGGCTTTGCCGGATCAGAAACATATTCTTCGTAGGTAGAATCGCCCTGCTTCGGCGCGTCAAAACTCAGCTTCAGCCCAGACGTGAGATATAGCGGGGTTGCTTTGGGAACGCACGGCGCCTGGCATTGCGAGTTATCTGAAGGCGGCCACGTGGAGTAGAACCGCCAGGTATTGGTGCCGGTTTCAAAGGCTGAAACGCGCGATACTTTTTTTATCGGTTCGCCTCTCAGATATTGGTCGAGAAACGCCTTCAAAATTTCCTGGCGGAAATAGAGGCCGGTATCGCTGTTGAATTTGATCGGACCCAGTGAGCTTGCTTCTCCAATCTCCTGTCCGTGATGCCATGGCCCAAGAACAAGGAAAACTTTGTCCTTGAGTTTATCTTTTGGTTCGAGCGCTTTGAAAACGGCAATGGCGCCGTAAATATCTTCCTGGTCCCAAAGGCTGCCCACCAGCATGATGGGAATCTTGATGGGCTGTGCGGCCAGAATCTGGTCCATGGCCTGGTCTTTCCAGAACGAGTCATAGCTGGGATGCTCGAGCACCTTGCGCCAGAAACCAATCTGCTCCAACCCGTGCAACTTGCCCAGTTCGCCCGCCGATCCCGACTGCATGTACACGTCGTAATCATCGAAATGGTCGGTCCACCATTTTGCATCATTCTTGCGCGTGGCTACCTGCTCGTAAATGTAAGGCATGTTCTGCTGGCGAAACGCGCCGTTGTGGAACCAATCGTCGCCGCGCCATCCATCCACCATGGGATTCATCGGCACCGCAACCTTGAGCGCCGGATGCGGATTCACCAGCGCCATCAGCGGCAGAAAGCCGTCATACGAAATTCCCAGAATGCCCACCTTGCCATTGCACTCCGGCACGTTCTTCACCAGCCAGTCAATCGTGTCATACGTGTCGGTCGCGTGATCGACAGGTGTGGGATTCAGCGGGCCATGCAGCGGACGGTTCATCACGTAGTCGCCTTCGGATCCGTATTTGCCGCGCACATCCTGCACCACGCGAATGTATCCGCCTTCCACGATTACCTCAGTGGCATTGTCGTAACCCCAGAGCGCAGGCGCCATATGCGAACTCTGAGCGTGCGTGGTGAGTTCGTCCGCGCTGTAGGGCGTGCGCGTCAGTAGGATTGCCGCGGGCTTCGCCTTGCTGGCACTGCGCGGAACCAGGATCACCGTATGCAGCTTCACGCCATCGCGCATCGGGATCATCACCTCGCGCCGCTCATGGTCAAAAGTGGCGGTCGCGGGTTTTAGGTTGTCAGGCGTCTCGCTGGGATAGTTGGGATACTTGGGCGCGCTCTGCGGCTTTTCGTTCGTCTGGGCTTGCGACGTGCCAATGCAAGCGGCCAAAAGCGTGACAACGAGTAAGGTCGGCGTGCTTATGCGGTTCATCAGTTTCATGGTGCCGAGATTATAGACGTTTCCGCACGGCCTTGGAGCCACTGCGTGACTCAAAAAAGATTCTCCGCGTCTCCGCGCCTCCGTGGTGAAATAATGGTCGTCCTATGTTCTATCTGCTAAAAACCGAACCCACCGTTTACGGCTTTGCCGACCTGCAAAAAGAGCAGTCCACCATCTGGGACGGCGTGACCAATCCTGTCGCGGTGAAAAACCTACGCGGCATGAGCAAAGGCGACAAGCTGGTGATCTATCACACGGGCGACCAGAAGAGCGCAGTCGGCACGGCCACGGTTGAGTCGGTAGACGCTGCCGATCCCAAGGTCCCCAAGGTCAAAATCAAAGCCGGCAAGCTTATCTCTCATCCTGTGACTCTGGCTGAGATAAAAACCAGCGAACTGTTTGAAGGCTCTGCTCTGGTCCGCCAGGGACGGCTGTCGGTGGTGCCATTGAGCAAGGAGCAGTATGACTGGCTCACCGGCAGATAACGAGGTTAGCAAGGTCGGACACCATTCATATCGCACTCTTTTCTGGAGTAATTCCGCCCTTCCTTCCGTCGCATGCGTGGTATTTTTTTGCATCGCCTATTTGGTTCTTTCCAACGTTGAAAGCTACTGGCTGACCGCCTTGCTTGCAACGCCTCCGGCTGCCGGAGTACTTACATTGTGGGTGATTCGAAGCCGGCAACTAGATCGATGGGTGTGCCCGCAGTGTAGGCAACCTTCGCCCAGGCATTTCGTGTCGCTCCGCTTTTACCCTTACGAAAAATGTCCTTCGTGCAACGCGCCCATTCTCTGAAGCCTCATCAAGGACTGGACCGCTCCACGTCCTCCCCGCGCTGATTTATAATCAAGGGTTGATCTAACCAGTGTGAACACACCTGTGGAAGGAACTCATGGCAACTGATGTGGTAATGCCCCAGATGGGGGAATCGATCTTTGAAGGCACCATCACCAAGTGGCTGAAGAAGCCCGGCGACAAGGTCCAGCGCGATGAGCCGCTGTTTGAAATTTCTACTGACAAAGTTGACGCCGAGATTCCCGCGCCCGCGGCCGGCGTGCTGAAAGAGATCAAAGTCAAGGAAGGCGCCACGGTCCAGGTAAATACCGTGGTCGGCGTGATCGATGCTGAAGGCAGCGCCACAGCGGCAGCACCGCCGCAGCCCGCTAAGTCTGCCGCGGCCAAAGCCGCGCCCTCACAAGCGAAACCCCAGGCCGATGGCGCGCCCGCTGCGCAGCAGCCTCCAGCCACAGAAAAATCAGCGCCTGTGCAGGAAGAAAAGAGTTCCGCTCCGGCTGGCGCTAATGGCGGCGCAGGCGTGGATGTTGTAATGCCGCAGATGGGCGAATCGATTTTTGAAGGCACCATCACCAAGTGGCTGAAGAAGGTTGGCGACAAGGTCCAGCGTGACGAGCCGCTGTTTGAAATCTCCACTGACAAAGTTGACGCCGAGATCCCCGCGCCTGCCGCCGGTGTCCTGCGCGAGATCAAAGTCAAAGAAGGCGCCACGGTACAGGTAAACACCGTGGTGGCCGTGATCGGCGGCGCGGGAGCATCGGCCGGCACAGCTCCCACAAAAACGGCGTCCGCACCCGAGCCAAAGCCCACCGCGGTAAAACCGGAGCCGCAACCAGAGGATGATCGAGGAATCGGTATCGTGCCGGCCGGCGATCGCGGGCAGGATGGCGAGCGCCTTCGCTCTTCACCGCTGGTGCGCCGCATGGCGCGCGAAAACAACGTCGACCTCAGCCAGGTCCCGGGCACCGGTCTGGGCGGTCGGATCAGCAAGAACGATATCCAGAGCTTTATCCAGCAGCATGGCCAGGGCGGAGGCAGGCCGCAGATGGTGAGCGCTCCGCCGCAGCAATCGCGCCCAGCTCAACAACAACAGCAGCAACAAACTCAGACGCAACCTGTTCCGGTACCACAACAAACTGTGCCCGGCGAAGTTGTGCCCATGACGCCCATGCGCAAGAAGATCGCCGAGCGCATGGTGGAATCAAAGCGCACCAGCGCTCATGTGCACTCGGTTTTCAAAGTGGACATGACGCGCATTGCCCGGTTCCGCGAGAAGAACCGCAAAGCCTGGGAAGCGCGCAACGGCGTAAAGCTCACGTACCTGCCGTTCATCGCCAAGGCTATGCTGCATGGAATCCGCGTAAAGCCGATCATGAACTCGTCAGTTGTCGGCGACGGAATCCAGTATCACAAGAACGTGAATATTGGCATTGCCGTGGCTCTGGAATGGGGGCTGATCGTTCCTGTGGTCAAGGGCGCGGAGAACCTGAGCTTTGTGGGATTGCAACGCGCCATCGTCGATCTGGGCGAGCGCGCCCGTACCAAAAAATTAAAACCGGACGACGTTCAGGGCGGCACCATCACCATTACCAATCCGGGTATCTACGGCCCGCAGTTCGGCTTGCCTATCATCCTGCAGCCGCAGGTGGCAATCCTGGGCATGGGTGGAATCTTCAAGGAGCCGGTAGTCGTGACCGATGAAGACGGCAACGATTCAATCGCCGTGCGGCATATCATCCGTCTCTCCGTGGGCTACGATCACCGCATTATCGATGGCGCTGACGCCGACCAATTCATGGTGGCTGTGCGCGAGTACCTGGAGAACTTTAACGAGGATATTGGATAGATAGCCAGCGTGGTTCAGAAGAATCGGCGGCAGCTGATAAGGCTTGCCGCCTATTTTTTTACCCCGATTTTACATGTGCGTCCTGAGCCGCACCTTTTGCCGCGCTATTATGCAATCACTACTAGATTCAAATGTTTACAAGCGCCAGTACGCCCGACAGAGACTCTGCATCTAACGTTACGGACGTGCCGTTACTCTGGTTAACCGGCCAGCCATCGGCGTAAAATTTCATAGACGCTTTGCGCCCGCGCGTCGCCAGTTCTTACTTGAAGAGGTTTATCGCTATGGCAAGAATTACAGGCATTTTAATTGTGTCCATTATCCTGATTGCGGCAATCGGGTGCGGCGGCGGCTCAAGCACGCCTCCACCACCACCTCCGACGCCAACACCGGGCCAGATTTTCCCTAACGATACTGCTTCTGCCCAATCGGCGCCGGTTAAGCTCGGTACTTCGGGCGGAAATGATACCGATCTTGGCGCGACTGTTTGCTGCATCGGTACTCTGGGCAGTCTTTGGACGCATGTCGGAACAACGAATCCTGTGATTCTCAGCAATAACCACGTTCTTGATAAGTCTGGAACCGGAGCAGCCGGAGACGCCATTATTCAGCCATTGCAAGCCGTCTGTCGTGCGGGCCATCCGGTTCCGCTTACGGTTGCACATCTTACCCAGGGTGCAAAGCTTAAGCCCGCTGCCAATGAAACCACTGGGCCATGTGCCGGCTCTACCACGCCACTCTGTGGACACGCTCCCGACAATGTCGACGCGGCATTCGCCGAAATTGCGGCCGGGCAGGTTGATACCTCCGGCGCCATCCTCGATCTCGGTCCTGTTGGAACCACCAGTATTGCCGCAGCGCCTCCTTCCGCCACCATCGGCATTCCTTCATTGGGACAAGCTGTGGGCAAGAGCGGCAGGACCACCGGTCTTACCTGCTCCAACATTCAGTCCCTCAATTTGACGATATTGGTGAACTATGATGCTACCTGCGGCGCCGCATCCCCGGCATTCACGGCGTATTTCACCAACCAGATCACCATTAGTGGCGGCACATTCAGCGCTGGCGGCGATTCCGGTTCGTTAGTCGTGGACAATGGCACGTCCAGGGCGGTGGGTCTGCTCTATGGCGGCAACAGCACCAGTACGGTCGCCAATCCAATTCAGGATGTGATTGCCGCTTTCGGTGGCCCGGCAGCCTTCAACATTGTGGGCGGCGCGGACCATACAGTGAGCTGCGCCCACACAGCCACAGCCAGCGCGACGCAGGTGGGAACCACGCAGGCCGCCTTGCTTCCGCAGGAACGCCAACGTGTTACAGCGGTCCAGCAAAGGCGCGCTGCGCAATTGATGCAGGATGCATCGATCAAGTCGGTTACCGTGGGTGCTAGCGCGGACAATCCGAACGAGGGAGCTTTGCTGATCCAGGCCTCCAGTGACGCCATTCCGCGTGTTCCCCCGGCCATCGATGGAGTTCGTACCCGGCTGGTATTTGATGCCGCTGCCAATCCACACTTTTCGATCGGCGCGCAGGAGGTTGAACGCGCCACGATCGTCAAGGAAGCTCACGTCGGCAACTTGATGGGTCAACCCGGGATTCAGGGGGTCGGTGTCTCGATTAGCGCGGACAATCCTGCTGAAACCGCGATTTCCATCTATGTGGTCAAAGGCGTCGCACACCCGCCGATTCCCGCAGTTATCGACGGGGTACGAACGCGGATCTTCGAAGGAGATCGCTTCAGGGCCTACTGATTTAGCAAGAGGTCGTTCGATTGGCCCCGGCGCAATCCGGGGCTTTTCTTTTACCCGATACCCAATTCCCGCGCCGCGGCGCGAGCGATTCCCGGCATTGAATTTATGGCGGCGATCCGGATAGCGTTTAGCTCCAGCGTCTCCCGGGCAAAGCTTACCGCTTCATCATCTGCCGGCAAATCATCTTCCACCACCGCTGTAAGCAATGCCTGCTTGCCCAGCGATTTCTTAATTCCTTCCGCCAGTTGCGGGAAACTGTACGCCAGCGCCTTCGCGGTGTTTGCGTCGGACCGCAGGGCAACGGCGTGAAAAAGTTCGATGGTTCCGTTCGGGCTGTAGCCGCAATCGATCTTCAGGGGATCGCCGTTGCGCGTGTATTGCGAGACGGCAACGTTCTTCAACATCAGCGGCCACACGCCAACATTCTCAAATTCTGAACGCATCCGCGTCACTATCGCCGCGCGAGCGCCGAGTTCGCGGGCTGGTTGCCGCCGGCGCGGGCGGTCCAGATAAAGCCGCGCCAGCTCGTCGGCTTCAGCCGCGGGAGAAGCCGCCAGGCACGCCTGAAATTCTGTGGGCTGCACGGCATTGGAGAAAGAATCCTGTATACGGCGCAAAATGAAATCATGGTCGCCATTCATCTCGCGCAGCTTGTCGCGCAGATCGGTTTCCAGGGCCTGCAGCACTTCCAAGTCGGCTTCAGGATCAAGGCAGAGCACGCGTGACCAGTCGCGGGTGAAGCGCACCTGGGCTCCTCCCGCCGGCGGCATCAGCACCAGACCCACGTTTACAAACTCGTTCTTGACTGCGTCGGGCGCGTAGCGCAGGACAAAGAATCGGCATTGAGTTTTGTCTGTCATTTATGTCGCTTCGCTCCGACCCGCCGGGCATCCATTTCAACTCAAGCTTTCTTCCGCTCCTAAATCCAGCGGCTCAGCGCGCAAGTCGGCTTCGCCGCATTCCGCCTACATTACACTCGCCGATGCTTCATGGATCGCCGCGCGTTCTCCCCAGGCCGGAAAAGGTTGGCGCGTCGAGTTACGAAACGCCGTGATCAACTCCCGTACTTTGCTTCTGCGCTCCACAATTGTTTCCGTGAGCTTTCGCAGGTCGTCCCAGTCATTGCCTGTCCACTCCGGGGGGACCGTGCCCGAGATCTCCTGAATCATTGATGGAGAGCAATCTTCCACGCGAGAGAGCCAGGGCTCGAATGATTCCCATCCGGTTACCTGCTGATACACAAAGTTGCGCGCATAGACCCCGCGAAGCGCCGAATCAGGAAAAGTCCACTCGCCCGCGTTGAAACAGTAGCCCTGGTCGATGAACGTGGCCGTGTATTTCCGTGCGGTGGATTTTTTCCAGAACACGGCCTGGCGGCCGTTCGCGTTGCCCAGCCATTTGTCCGCCACCAGCATACCGGCAAATGCCGCAAGGTTCTTGACTTTGGGCAGCATGCTCTCCGGCAGGTAGTCAAACACCTGGCCTTCCGCCGGATCGCAGACAAAGCGCGCGCCAAATTGCAGGCCCGCTTTGCAGTTGGTGGAAAGCCCGGAAATGTCCATGTGCAGTTCCGGCGTATTCTTGATCAGCCACTCCGTGACTTCCACGATCTCAGTGGCCGGCACCGGCAGCCCAATGTTCTCTGCCAGGCGCGTGGCTAGCAGCTCATTGGCCAGCACGCGCAGGTGCTGTGGATTATTCTGGAACTTAACCACGTAGAAGTGGCCGTCGTCAGCGCGCATCAGGTGCGCCTGCGCTCCACCGCGCATCCTTCTCACGTGCTGGACCGCCTCCACTGGCATGGCGCGATTTTAGCATTCAGCAGCCAGCAATCGGAATTCAGTCCTCAGCACTCAGCCAAGACACTCAACCGCAACGGACGCAAAGGGCGCAAAGGAATGGAAATTGGCGAATTGCCTTCCTGCTTTGCGTCCTTCGCGTTCTTTGCGGTAAATAGATTTGGCTGAGTGCTGAATGCTGAGCGCTTTCTTACGACGGCCGTTCCTTTCGCTCTTTCTCTCTTGCCTCCGCCATGTTGCGCAAGGCGCGTCCCTTGTCCGGCGTGGGATCTTTCACCAGCCCGTAAGTCTTGCGGCCGTCATGGTCTTCCGGCAGGTACTCGGTGATCGGGAGTCCCTGCGCATCCACAAACAGCAGGCAATGGCAGTATTTATAAATCTGCATGTCATCACAGGCGCAGATCCACGTGCGATGTTTGGCTTCCTCTTTCTTGTCGGGATAGAAGCGGCACGGGCACAGCGGCTTGCCCAGCGTGTCCATGTGATGGGCCAGGCCGCGCACCACGGCTTCCGTTACGTCTTTATCGGGATGCGTGCTGGTGCCGGACTTCTCGCAATACTTCTCCACAAACCTGCGCAACCGCTGCAACGATTCTTCGCTAACAGTCAGACTCATGCGCGCTCCCTTAACATGTCTCCCGTTGCCTTACCGAAGTTTCGGGTTTCCATTTACGGCCTCATAGACTTTCACAAAGTTCTCCACGCTCTCAACGTAGCATTCGGCAAAGTCAACCACGTAGCGCCTGTCCTGGATCAATGCCTTGGCGTCCTGGAGCGGCCAGCCGAGCACGCGCAGAATGGCCAGCGTCATCATGGGCGCGCGATGCACCCCGGCGGCGCAGTGTATGTAGATCCTGCTCTGCGGTTCGTCGAGCGCTTCCAGGGCAAAATCCACGCCTGCCTGAAAAAGCTCCGGAGGCTTGGGCAGAAAATCGTCGTCGGTAGGGTTAAAGAGCACTTCCACCGGATAGGGTTCGGCCAGGGGGCGGTCGTCAAACTCAATTTGCATATCGATGATATGCGTGACGCCGTGCCGCACCAATTCTTCCATATTTTCGTCGTTCCAGATTCCACCGCCGACCGCGATCCGGTCGGTCACCCACGTCATATCCATTCTTAGATGTTAGCATCCAGCGCTTTCTCTCTCTATGGTCCCGAGCGTTAGCGAGGGAGCCCTATCAGCCGGTACGAGTTCCACCAGGCGGAAGTTTGGCTGCTTCACTCATGCCGCAGCGCCTGCGTAGGATTCACTCGGGCCGCGCGCGCCGCCGGAATGTAGCCGGCAACCATCGCCACCACCGTTAGAATGCCCACCGCGCTGAGCACTGCCGCGGGATCAAGCACGCCCAGGCCGAAGAGTTTCGACTTGATGAGCTGGACGCCAATGGCGGTGAAAATCGTTCCCGCCACCACGCCGGCGACGATCATCACCGCCGTTTCGCGCAGGATCATCTGGATGACGCGGCCGCGCCCCGCGCCCAGCGCCATGCGGATGCCGATCTCGTTGGTGCGTCGCGCCACGCCGTAAGAAAGCACGCCATAGAGCCCGGTGGCGGCAAGCAGCAGCGCCATGATGCCGAAAATTGAACACAGTCGCGCCACCATGCGCGGCTGGGAGTTGGCGATATCAATCGACTCCACCAGCGGGCGTGCGTTCCGCACCGGAAGGTTCTCATTCACTCCGACCATCGCTTTACGCACGGCAGTGATCATCTGCTCCGGGTCGCCGGCCGTACGGATTTCAAAGTTGGCGAAGCGGTTGGGCCCGCCCATGGCCTGATCACCGGGAACGTAGAAGCGCGGAGGAACTTCGCCACGGAGACGATGATCGCGCGCGTCTTTGGCCACGCCCACGATCTCGCTCATCGTTTTCTCGTCCCCGAATTTCTGGGTGATGTGGCGGCCAATGGGGTTGCGGTCCTTAAAAAATGTTTTGGCAAAGGACTCATTGATCACGCAGACCCGGGGCGAGGACGCGGTGTCCTGCTGCGTGATTTCACGGCCCAGCAACATGGGAATGCCGACGGTGGAAAAATACTGCGGCCCAACCCTGTCAAAGCGTGAGAATTTTTCGTCGTCTTTGCTCGGTGTGAAGCCCTCCACATCAATTTCATCGGCCGACTCTGATCCGCTGAACAGTCCATTGGTGGAGTAAGTTACTCCCTGCACGCCGGGAAGCGCGCGCAGCCGGTCCGTCAAGTCACGCCACAGGCCGGAGAGCCGGGGGCCTTCATATCCGGCCGTCAGGCCGTCCGTGCTCACCATAAGCACATGCTCGCGGGGATATCCCAGGCCCACGGACTGCAGGTTCCACAGCGTGCGCAGGAACAATCCCGCGCCCGCCACCAGCAGGAGTGAAAACGCGACCTGGACGATGACCAGCCCTTTGGCCAGGTTCAGCTTGCTTCCTGAAGAGGTAGTGCGGCCGCTGTCGCGCAAGCTGTCATTCAAGTTAACCCGCGTGCCCCGCAGCGCCGGGACCAGCCCGAAGATGATGCCGGTAAGAAACGTAATGCCTGCGGTAAAAGCCAGCACGCGCAAGTCAAGACCGGGAGCAAGCGTGAACCCCTGCCGGCGCTCAGAGAGCAGCAGCACCAGGACGCGGGAAGCTCCCCATGCCAGCGCAAGTCCCACGATGCCGCCCAGCGCGGAAAGCACCAGGCTTTCCGTGAGAAACTGGCGCACCAGGCGCGTGCGCGAAGCGCCAATCGAAAGGCGCACGCCCACTTCCTTGGTGCGCGCCGCGGCACGGGCCAGCAGCAGATTGGCGACGTTGATGCACGCAATCAGCAGGACCACCACTGACGCTCCCAGCAGCACCATCAACTGCTGGGCAAAATCATCGCGCCCGCCAAAGGCGCCCGTTCTGGCGTCGTGCAGCTTGATGTGCTGGTCCATCGCTTCTTTGCGGGCTTCAGCATTGAGCGTTGTGGGATAACCATTTTCAATGATCCCGCGGAACAGCACGTCGATTTCAGTCTGCGCGCGGGCCTGGGTCGTTCCCGGTTTTAGCCGTCCGAAGACGTGCAGCCACATCACCTTCTCCATGCTGTGGCTCAGGTCTTCGTGAAGCCAGTCGCGGCCGGGCATCACCACGGGCTGCATCAGCATGGGCATCCAGAAATCCGGCCGCTCGCCCACGCTCTCACCCGTGAATCCCGGCGCCGCCACTCCGATCACAGTCAGCGTTGTGCCCAGCAGCTTGATCGGCGTCCCCAGCACGGAGACGTTGCCGCCGAAACGCCGCTGCCAGTAGTCATAGCTGATCACCGCATAGGGGTCCGCGCCGCGGCCTTTTTCGTCTGCGCGCGAAAAGAAGCGGCCGATAGCGGGTTCCACGCCCAGCACCGAAAAATATTCTTCTGAAACCAGTTTTGCCTGGACCTCTTCCTGCGGGCCTCCGCCAATCCGCGCCTGCCAGCGGTTTAGCTGCGATTGCGCCGCGCATAATCCTTCCAGCGTGGTGGCATGGTCGCGGATCTGGGTGAACTCCGCGTACGTCAGCATGTTGCGGTCGCCCGTGTCCAGCCCTGAAGAAACCCCGGAAGTGTTGGGATCGGTGAGCATCACCAGACCCTGCGGATCGCGCACCGGCAGAGACTTGAGCATGGCCGCATCCAGCACGCTGAAAATCGCGGTATTGGCGCCGATGCCGATGGCCAGCGAGGCCACGGCGACCGCCGTAAAAACCGGGTTGCGGGCAAATTGTCGCGCGGCGTAACGCAGGTCTTTCAGCAGGGTTTCAGTCCAGGCGGCGAAAGGCATGTCTTTCTCTCCCGAAAGAATTTATTGCGCAGTCCTATCCGTCCCGTAAGACTGCCGAGGTGCTAATAGGTTAGCACATTATTTTGGGATGAAATGCCGTCAGAGAATGCTTTGCTGGAGGCGCTATGCCGGCGCCAGTTCCAGCGTTGTGGCCTTACGCTTCGGATTCTTGAAGCCCTTCACATACTTTGCATTGGCCTTGGTGGTGTATTTCGCCGCGAACGCCTCATCGGTAGCGTCGTTGAGCCGCGCACTGCGGACTCGAACCGCGCGAACGGAAAGCTCATGGTCGGCAATCTTGACGTGTCCCAGCGGTTGCGAAAGGAAAGCGCGATACCAGCCGTTGGGCTTATCGTTCCAGGAGCGGACCACCACGCGGCCCGCGACAACAACTACCCAGATGCGTATAAACCGATGATCGCCTGCGCGGATGGGCAGGTATTTTGCGGCTTCGAACCCGGCAAGGATACGCGGCGGAAAAAGTTTTGCCGTAGAATCCCCTCCTTTGCGTATTATCGCAAAAAGCGCAGGGATAATGACTGATCGCCCGTCTGCTTCCTCAACCCAGAAATCTCAGAAAATCCTTCGGCGAGTTCTTCTCAAATCCGGGGAAAACCGGGGTGAGATTTTTGTTGCCCAGATGGTTGGCCACGGCCTCACTCAGCACCTGGCGGAAGTCCGTCGTCACTGCAAGATCGCGTCCTTCATAGAGCTGCTCGGGCTGAAGACCAGGCCAGCGCCCGTAAATCCTGCCGCCTTTCACCGGGCCGCCCAGAACAAACATCACGTTGGCGTGGCCGTGGTCTGTGCCGCGATTGCCGTTTTCCCGCGCCGTCCGCCCAAACTCTGACATGGTGACGATCACGGTGTCTTCCGCCAGGTCGCCCAGGTCGGTCCATAAAGCGGCAATCGACTGCGAAAATTCGCGCGTGAGGTTGGCGATCTGCCCCTGCACGTTGCCTTCGTTTACGTGGTGGTCCCATCCGCCGATATCGGCGAACGCGACTTCCACGCCCAGATTTGCCTTGATCAACTGCGCCACCTGGCGGAGGCTTTCGCCAAAGCGGCCGTTCGGATAGTTTGCTCCGGCGGCGGGCGAATATTTTTCCGGATCGGCCGAGCGCAGCATCTTCACGGCCTCAAAAGTCTCGTTGCCCGTGCCATGCAAAACCGAATCCACCGACTGCTCATACATGGCTTCAAACGTGTTGCTGGCGACGCTGGCCTTGGGGCCGCGTCCACCCACGGCGAAGCCGCGAATGTCAGACATTGCCACGGCAGGCGCCGAGCCGGCCAGCGTGCGCGGCAGCGCGCCACCCATGGCCACGGCGCGGAAGGGCGATGCGTCCGGCTCCTTCACGCCGGCGATTGCGCGGTTCAGCCAGCCGTCTTCCGTGGACTTCACGCCGGGCGTGCCTGATTCCATGTAATCCTGCGCGTCAAAGTGGGAGCGCGTGTTGTCCGGCGAGCCCGCGGCGTGCACGATGGCCAGATGCTTCTGGTCCCACAGCGGCTTGAAAGCCGTCATCGACGGGTGCAGCCCGAAGAAACCATTCAGATCAATCACGCTCTGCCGCGGGATGGCAATGCTTGGCCGCATGCCGTAATATGCCTGCTCGCCATGCGGAACGACGATGTTCAATCCGTCAGCGGCGCCGCGCTGGAAGAGAACGATCAGGCGCTTCTTACCCGGAGCGACGGAATCCGCGGCATACACCGCGCGCGTGAGAAAACTCGGAACCACGCTGGTGCCGACAATGGCCAGCGCGCCGTTCTTCAGGAAAACTCTGCGTGTGATCGACATGCGTTTGCTCCGTTCTTTAAGCCCTAAACCAACACCTCACCACGGATGAACACGGATTAGCA
>Ga0207693_10003179_pt1 | contig 14111 bp, 13 predicted proteins | sample LARL81metaG_FD_184347 | JGI IMG/M metagenome (GOLD analysis project Ga0207693, IMG submission 184347) | Corn, switchgrass and miscanthus rhizosphere microbial communities from Kellogg Biological Station, Michigan, USA - LAR L8-1 metaG... | ecosystem: Host-associated > Plants > Roots >...
TCGGGCAAGTATCTCCCCCAACTGGGGTAGTCGGCTGACGCCTAGGCCGACTGCAACGTTAGGGTGCGAACTCAACGTCGAGATCATCTAGCGGAACACTAGGAGGCACGAATGGAGATGCCGAACACGCCGCTCGAGCCGGTTGATGAGGACTGGTCGTCAGCACTGGCCATCGTCGCTCATCCAGACGACCTCGAGTTCGGCTCGGCCTCCGCGATCGCTCGCTGGACCGCGCAGGGCAAGCGCATCGTCTATCTGCTGGCCACGCGCGGCGAGGCCGGAATCGACGGCATGGTTCCCGAAGAAGCCGGACCGCTTCGCGAGCAGGAAGAACGCGACTCAGCTCGCATTGTCGGCGTGGACACGGTCGAGTTTCTGGACTTTCCCGACGGTATGCTGGAGTACGGCCTGCCGCTTCGGCACGATTTTGCCGCAGCCGTGCGGCGGCATAAGCCCGAGGTCGTGATCACCGGTAACTTCCAGGACTCGTTCGGACCGGGGATGCTCAACCAGGCCGATCACATCGCAGTCGGCCGGGCGGTTCTTGATGCCGTCCGGGATGCCGGTAACCGGTGGGTGTTTCGTGATCTGCTCGACCAAGGCCTCGAACCCTGGGGCGGAGTACACACGGTGCTCGTCAGCGGCTCACCGAAGGGCCAGCACGCCGTCAATATCGACGACTACCTCGCGGTCGGCGTGCGTTCGCTCGAGGCCCATGCCCAGTACCTGGCCGGATTGGGCGGGAGCTGGCCACCGGCGGAGGAGATCCTGGAGTCGGTGGCGCGAATGTTCGGGCCTCGGCTGGGCTGCAAGTATGCGACCGCGTTCGAGGTCATCTCACTCCGCCCGCCCTGGTGAGCCTCTACAAGCGTCAACCCTGTTCGGCGTCGTAGGTCGCGAGCAACCGCTTCCCCGCGTTCATTCGCCACGCCTGCTCCAGCAAGGTCGCAACCTCGTCCCAGTCCGGGTCGGATGCGTCGTCGAGCTGCACGCCCACCCACCCGCTCGGACCCAGGTACGGCGGTACGAAGTACCGATTCGCGTCGGCGCCCACCAGTGCGTCCTGCTCGCCTTTGGGCGCCTTGACCCACAGGGCGAGCCGACCGTCGCCATGATGGTCGACCAGCAACCAGGCGTATCGCTTCTTCCCCAACAGGTAGCTGGTATGACCGTAGGCGTCCTCGACGACGGTTTGCGGTAGGGGCGCAACGAGCTCGTTGCATCGCGCGCGCACGCGAACGGCGTCGGCTTCATTCCAAGCCCGTTCGGCCGCCACGGATGCACTCTGCCATTGCCGAGAGGACTGTCGCCAGGGCACCGACCTCGACGCACGTCAATTCGCCAGCGGACGAGTACGCCTGGACGCGGAGGCATCCGAGGGAGACTGGATGGGTGTCTGAATTCGTCGACGCCCTACAAGCCGGGCCAATAGTCCTGGACGGCGGACTCGCCACCGAGCTGGAGCGCCAGGGCGCCGATCTGTCGTCGGCGCTGTGGTCCGCGCGTCTTCTCGTTGACGACCCGGCCGCAATTCAGGCCGCGCACCGCGAGTTCTTTGCCGCCGGCGCCCAAGTGGCGATCAGCGCGAGCTACCAGGCTTCCCTGACCGGATTCGCGCAGCTGGGCGTCCACGGTACGGCCATGCTGCGCCGCAGCGTTGCGCTCGCGCGGGCGGCGACGGACGGAGTGACGAATCGCTGGGTGGCGGCTTCGATCGGCCCCTACGGCGCGGTACTCGCGGACGGCTCCGAGTACCGCGGAGACTACCGGGTTTCGGTCGACGACCTGCGGCGATTTCACCGGCCCCGGATCGTGGAGCTCGCCGCGTCCGGCGCAGATGTGCTCGCCGTCGAGACGATTCCCTGCCTAGCGGAAGTGGAGGCTGTGCTCGCCGAGCTGGATGCCGTCGATACGCCGGCGTGGCTATCGCTGAGCTGCGCCGGCACCCGGACGCGAGCGGGTGAACCGGCCGCCGAGGCCTTTGCCATGGCCCGGGATTGCGACGCCGTGATCGCCGTCGGCGTGAATTGCGTTGACCCGGCAGATGCGTTAGCGCTGGTCCAGTCGGCTCGCTCGGCTAGCGGCAAGCCGGTTGTCGTCTACCCGAACAGCGGCGAGACGTGGGATGCCGCCCGGCGGCGCTGGACGGGCGAATCTGCGTTCGAACCGGCGGACGTCCGCGCGTGGATCGACGCGGGGGCGCGGCTCGTCGGTGGCTGCTGCCGGGTAACGCCCTCGAACATCCGGCGGCTCCGTGCCGGCATGCCGCCTGCCACCGAGCCGGCACGCCGACCATGACCTCGCGCGTGGGAGCCGCGTGGTCATCCGCTCATTCGATGCGAACCCGTAGTCGGCGGAACCCGCGGCCCTTGTTTTCCATCTTGACGACCTCGAGCCGGCCGATCATCGCTGTCGATGCGACATGCGTGCCTCCGTCGGCCTGCGTGTCCAGGCCGACGATGTCGACGATCCTTACCACCTCAATGTCCGACGGTAAGAGATTGGTGGCCGTGCGGATGATGTCCGGGATCGCAAAGGCTTCTTCCCGCGGGAGGACCGACACCTCGATCCGCCGATCCTCCGCTATCTCGGCGTTACACGCCGCAGCCACCCGATCCTTGAAGTCAGCTGGCACCTCGGCCAGATCGAAGTCCATCCGTGCGGTCAGGGGCTCCATGTTGCCGCCCGTCACCAACGCCCCGAAGTCGCGGAAGACGACACCGGTGAGGACATGGAGTCCGGAATGGGTTCGCATCAGCGCGGTGCGCCGGGCGTCGTCCAGCGCGCCGCGAACCGCGGTTCCCGGGGGCGGAACCGGATCGTCCTCGGCCGGGATCAGGTAGGAGTCGTCCAGCTTGCGGGTTCCCACGATGCGCGTGCGCACCCCGCCCCAGAGCAGCACCCCTTCGTCCGGAGGTTGCCCTCCGCCGCCTGGATAGAACGCGGACCGGTCCAGGACGATCCCGCGGTCCGCGTCCGCGGTCAGCACGATCGCGTCCCATTCCCGGATCGACGCGTCGTCGAGGTCGAGCCGATGGGTGTGTGTCGCGCCGCCAGTCACACCGGCACCACGGTCTCCCTCGCGAGATACCTCATGAGCCAAGCCTCTCGGAAAGCCGACGACCAGCCTCCCAGCTTGTGACGTTCGCAGCGACACAAATTTGGCCCGTCGGCGGCCAGGTTTGGGCAACGCTTCAGATGGGAAACATGGTGGTTTAGGGGCGGGCCGCTTCTTTCCCCCGAGACGCGGCTCGTCCCGACGCCGCTCGGCCCTGGAGACAGGCGGATGGACTCGCGGCCCCCTCGGTGCGGCGAGTCCATCCGCCTGTTGGCTTAACTAGGTTCTCACATGGCCTGGTGGTCTGCCAACCCTCGAACCGCGGTAAATATCGGACTTTTCACGTATCACACCGGCTGTTCAAGCCGGTGAGAGACCGGTCTGTTCACAGGCATGCCTCGGATTGTAGTCGGCGTGTGTACGTACCGTAACGGCCACACTAATGTACGGAGCGTTGAGAGCTGATCTCGTTGCGCGTCATTCCGAACGCTGCAGCGGGGCCGGAGCCCGCGAGGGTGTGACACATCGCGCGGCGCGAGCGCTATCTCCTCGTTGGGTTCTTCCGACCGCGCCAACGGCCGTCGCGGATCGGACATACAGGGGCTCGCAACCGCGGCACCCGCTGCTCCCCCCGGCTGGGGCTGTCGGTTGCGGGTCCTCTGTGCCGAAGCGTCGCCCGCACAAGATTGCGGCGGAAATCCGTGCCGGATGCACGATGCTCTGCCACGTTGCGGTGAGAATGATGACGACAGCCGCCACCCTTCCGCCGAGTCACCGTGTTCTCATTGAGCTTCCGAGGCCGACACGTTGGAACTCGTGCGCCACTCGAGCACCCGGAGACACGCCATGAACATCCTGCTGATCGGACCGCCCGGATCTGGGAAGGGCACCCAAGGGGCTCGCGTCGCGATGGCTCTCGGGGTCGAGCACATCGCTGCCGGCGACCTCCTGCGCGGCGAGGTGGCAGCCGGCACGCCGCTTGGCGAGAAGCTGAAGCAGTACTTGGACCGCGGCGAGCTCGCCCCCGACGATCTGGTCATGCAGCTGGTCGTGCCGCGCGCACTGGATGCCTCCCTTCACGGCGGCTACGTGCTCGACGGTTTCCCCCGGTCGGTCCCACAAGCGCAGGAGGCGCGCAAACTAGCGGAGCGCGCGCATGCCCGCCCGGATCTCGTCGTCTATCTCGAGGCCCCCGATGACGTTCTTGTCGCGCGTCTCCTCGATCGGGCTCGGGCCCAGGGGCGTACGGACGACACCGAGCAGGTGATCCGGCACCGGTTGCAAGTCTTCGACGAAGCAACTGCACCGCTGCTGGCCTACTACCGCGACGAAGGGTTAGCCAAGGTCATCGATGCGACCGCAACGCCTGACGAGATCACCGCGGCGATCCTCGCGCTTGTCAAGGCGTAAAACGTATCGCGTGAGGCCCGGGTGGCCATCGCCAGTGCGGAACACTAGATCAGCGAGGTGCCCCGGCTGCCCGATCTGAATCAGGCGGTGCCACGGAATCCGGACTCGTGGTCGGGGAGGCCAGGAAGTCGGTTACGCACTCGGCTATCGCGGCCGGCTGCTCGAGCACGAAGAGGTGACCGCCCCCGGAAATGACCTGAACCCTGGCATCACGGATGAGGCGGCCAAGGATGCGACCGTTGACGACCGGGACGATCGGATCATCGTCGCCAGCCAGGACGAGCGTCGGTTGGCGCAGGCAGCGCAGCCAGGGCACGCTCGTCCAGCCGGCGAGGGCATACACCTGAGCCGCGTAGCCGCGCATGCTCGGCTGATGCATGAACCGAGCCACCGAGCCGTGCAGCAACGCGTCCGGGTCGCGGCGAGCCGTGCCCCCGTAGACGTCCGCGGCGATGCGACGGTAGTAGTCGGGCTGGTAATAGCGCCGCGGGGTAGCCAATGCCCAGAGCACCCGCGGTGATCCGGGAACGCCGCCAAGCCCTGGACCGGTTGCCGCGAGGACGAGCCGACGAACGCGCGGTGGCGCCTGGTGGGCCAACTGCTGGGCCACCACACCGCCGAGGGAGACGCCGAACACATCGACGGTTTCGAAGCCGAGCACATCCAGCAGCCGCTCAGCCGTGCGAGCCACGCCTCGCATCCGTCGGGGCCAGGCGTAGGGCGTGGACTGGCCGACGCCAGGAGCGTCGTAGCTGATCGTCTGCACGCCGAGGTGGTTCAGCTCGCGCTCGAACGGGACGGAAATATCAAGGCTCGCGCCGATGCCACTGATCAGCAGTAGCGGGACCCGATCGCTGCGGCTGCCGGAAATCGCAGTGCGCAGCCGCACGCCGTCCACATCGACGAACTGGATCTCACGCGAAGGCACCGACACCGGTGATATCTCTTCCCACGATGAGGGTCTGAATAGTCTCGGTGCCTTCATAGGTGTGCAGGGCCTCGATGTCGGCCATGTGCCGTATGACGTGGAAGTCGAGCAGGATCCCGTTACCGCCAAGCAGATCGCGCGCCTCGGACACGACTTGGCGAGCCTTGCGAGTGTTGTTCATCTTCGCAATGGCGGCGATGGTGTCGGTGAGCTTACCCTCCTCGATCAGCCGCCCGAGCCGAAGGCAGTACAGCTGCATCGAGCACACCTCGGCCAGCATCTTGACCAGCTTGTCCTGCACGATCTGGAAGCTGACCAGCGGCTTGCCGAACTGGGTGCGCTCGCCGCAGTACTGGGCGGCGATCTCATATGCGGCAGTGGCATGCCCGAGAGCGCCCCATGCGACGGCATTGCGGGTGCCGGCCAGCACCCGGCCCGTGTCCTTGAACGTGTTCGCGCCGGGCAGCCGGTCTACCTCGTCGACCTGAACGTCGGTGAGCTCGATCTCGGCCTGCCACACCGACCGTAACGAGCCTTTGCCTTCCATCTTGCGGGCAACGTAGCCCGGGGTGGTTTGCTCGACGAGGAAGCCCTTCACCTGACGGTCCGCTACATCTCGGGCCCAGACGACGATCACGTCGGCGATCGAGCCGTTGCCGATCCACTTCTTGGCACCGTTGATCGTCCAGGTATCGCCGTCCCGGCGAGCCGTGGTTTCGAGTGCGACCGAGTCCGACCCGTGCGTCGGCTCAGTGAGGGCGAAGGCGCCGATCTTGTTGAGCTGTGCCATTTGCGGCAGCCACTGCTCTTTCTGTTCCTCCGAGCCGAGCATCGCGATCGACTGCATGGCCAGTCCCGCTTGGACTCCGACGAACGTGCCAATGCTGCCGTCGCCGCGATTGAGTTCCATGTGGATGAGCCCGGTCGCGATCGGGCTCATCGGTGGGCAGCCGTAGCCCTCGATGCCGTCGCCGACGATCCCCAGCTTCCCGAGCTTCTCCACGAGTGGCCGGGGAAATTCGGCCCGCTCCCAGTAGTCGTTGATGACGGGCAGCACCTCGTCGTCGACGAAATCGCGGGTCGTTCGCCAGTAGCCGCGCTCTTCAGCACTGAGCTGGTCGGCGATACGGAAGAAGTCGGTGCCGCGCGACCGGCCGATGGTCTCGTACATGAGCTCCTCCTTCAGCTGTCGAAGACGTACGTACCGGGCGCCTCGACGAGCGGTCGAAGGCCGCCGCCGCCGAGCTGTTCCGGCGCCGGCTGGGTCGGGCCGCAGCGCTCGGCCAGCCAGGCCGACCAGTCGGTCCACCAGGTGCCTTGCCGGGTCTCGGCCGTCATGAGCCACTCGGCCGGGTCGGCCGGGTTGTCCTTGTTCACCTGGTAGCTCGCTTTGGGGTTGCCTGGTGGGTTGACCAACGCGGCAATGTGGCCGCTGGTGGACAGGATGAACTGTGCGCTGCCGCCAAGCAGCTGCGTGGTCTGATAGCAGCTCTGCCACGGCGTGATGTGATCGGCGATGCCGGCCACGATGTAGGTATCGGTGTCGATACGGGACAGGTCGATCGGCACACCGAGCACGGTGAGCGTGCCGCCCTCGACGAGCTGATTGTCCATGGCCAAGTCGACGAAGTCGGCGTGCAGGCCGGCTGGCATCCGCGTCGTGTCGGCGTTCCAAAACAGAATGTCGAAGGCGGGAGGCTTCTTGCCGAGCAGGTAGTTGTTGACCCAGTAGTTCCAGATCAAATCACCCGGGCGCAGCCACGCGAACACCTCGGCGAGTGACCGGCCGTCGAGGTAGCCCCGGCGTCGGGACGCGGCCTTGGCCGCGCGCGCCAGCCGTTGGTTGCTGACCGCCATTGCCACGCCGGCTCGCGAGTTGTCGATGACGGTGACGGCGAGGGCGAAGGCAGCCAGGCGGTCCTGCCGTCCGGTCGCCGCGAGGTAGGCGGCAGCGATAGTGGCCAGGATGCCCCCGGAGCAGATGCCCGTGAGCGCGGTACGGTCCGCTCCAGTCACTCGCTCGACTCCATCCAGCGCGTCGAGGACCGCCTGGACGTATGTCTCGAAATCCCAATGCGCATGCCGGGCGTCCGGGTTACGCCAGGACATCACGAACACCTGCTGGCCCTCACGGACGAGGAACTCGACCAGGCTGCGGTTCGCCGTCATGTCGAGGGCGTAGTACTTGTTGATCGTCGGAGGCACGATGAGCAGTGGCACCTCGCGGACCTGCTCGGTCTGCGCTGTGTACTGGATCAGCTCGAACACGTCAGTGCGCAACACGACCGCGCCTGGCGTCGTGGCGATATTGCGGCCCACCTCGAAAGGCGATCGGTCGACCATCTCCGGAATGCGCGGTGGCGACGCCATATCGCGCGCGAATTGGGCGCCGCCGCGGAGGAAGTTCAATCCGGCGCTGTCAACGCCTGCCTTGGCCGACGCAGGGTTCACGAGCGGAACATTGCTGGGCGACACGGCCTCGACGAGGTTCTCCGTCTGAAACCGCATCCGCGTGTCGTCCCGCCAATCGAGGTCTGCGTCGGCGACAAGTTCGTCCGCGGTCTGCGCACCCGCTAGATAAAGCTGGACGATGCGCCGCAGCAACGGATTGCTCGTCCACCCGGCGTCGGCGAAGCGGCGGTCGCGCCTCGAGGGCGCTACCGTCGACGTACCGATTGCGATCCGTCCCGTCTCTGCGACGAGGCTACCCAGCCGCCGGGCAGTGGTGCGCGGTTTGCGGACGAGTGCGACACCCAGCTTGGCCGTCGACAGGTCAGGTACGAATCGACGCGCCGACCCCAGCGCCGCGTCGATCAGCAGTGCGTCAAGGGGAGCGGCCTGATCCGCTAGTACGGCCGCCTCCTCAGGTGTGACCGACGGAGCCGTCGATGTCGTCATCCAGTAGCCTCCGCATCCGGCACGGTGATCTCCTTCTTGAGAATCTTCCCGGTGGGGCCTTTGGGCAACGCGTCGACAATCCAGACCCGCCGCGGGTACTTGTACGCAGCGACTTGCGACTTGACGTAGCTGCGCAGCTCGTCCGGCGTCACGGTCGCACCCGGCTTGAGCGCGACCGCCGCGCCGACCTCCTCACCCAACTCGGGGTGCGGGATGCCGACAACCGCCGCCTCGGCGACCTCCGGGTGCTCGTACAGCACCTCTTCGATCTCCCGCGGGTAGATGTTGTATCCGCCGCGGATGATCAGATCCTTCTTCCGGTCGACGATGTAGTAATAGCCGTCCTCGTCCACCCGCCCGATGTCGCCGGTGCGGAACCAGCCGTCGTCCGAGACGGCCTCGGCCGTCGCCTCAGGCCTGTTCAGATAGCCCTTCATGATGTTGTGGCCGCGGATCGCGATCTCCCCGACCTCGCCCTGCGGGACCTCGGCGCCCGACGCGTCAACGACGCGCATCTCCACGCCCCGGATCGGCGTGCCGATCGAGCCCGGCTTGCGCTCTCGGCCTGGGTGGTTGAACGACGCGACCGGCGACGTCTCCGAGAGGCCGTATCCCTCGAGCACGATGCAGTCGAACGCGTCCTCGAACTGGCGCAGCACCTCGACCGGCATGGCCGCGCCGCCAGATATGCACAAGCGCAGGGCCGAGACGTCATATCCGGAGCGGTCCGGTACGTGAAGGAGCGCGCTGAACATCGTTGGGACACCAGCGAATATCGTGACCCGTTGGTCGGCCAGTATCCCCAGTGCCTTTGCGGCGTCGAAGCGCGGCAGCACCGTCAGCGAGGCGCCCGTCATGATCGCAGCGTTGAGTGTGCACGTCTGCCCGAACGCGTGGAAGAGCGGCAGCCCGCCGAAGATGAGGTCGTCCGGACCGAGTTGAAAAAGGTCGGCGGCGCTGACCTCGACGTTATTGATCAGATTTGCGTGGGTGAGCTCTGCACCCTTGGGGTGCCCCGTCGTACCTGATGTGTAAAGGACGACCGCCGTGTCGTATGCCGCCCGATCGATGACCTGCGGCGCCGGGCTCGCGGTCGCGAGGATATCCGGGAACGTCGCCGGGTCGACGAGAATGGCCTCGGCGCCGGCTTCCTTGGCGCCTATCTCGACCTCCGGCGCGGTGATGTGCCAGGCGAAGATCACCGGCGCGCCCGAGTCGCCGAGGTAGTAGGCAATCTCGCGGGCTTTGAGGAGCGGGTTCATCGGAACCACAACCGCGCCCGTGCGCAGTATGCCGTAGTAAACGGAAGCGAACTCAGGGACGTTGGGCAGCATGATGCCGATAGGCGTCCCCGGCGCGATACCTCGGTCAGCGAGTAGTCCAGCGACCCGAGCGCTCTGATCGTCGAGTTCGCCGTAGCTGGTGGTCTGGTCACCGAGGTGGATCGCGACCCGGTCAGGATTGTCGGCGGCATTGCGAGCGAGGCTGGCGGCGAGATTCATCGGAAGTCCCTAAGACGTGGCGGTCGGGGTGATCTAACTATCGTCGGTCGCGCAAGACCTGCTCCACGATGGGCGCGAGCACCAATCGCCGGTCCGAGCGTTGTGCCGGCGCACAACGAGACCGGCCTCGATTGCGAGCTCCGTCGACCCATCGGGTCGCATCTCAGCTTGCGAGCCGGCCCCTGAGACAGTGGCGCCGCGCGCGACGGGTGAGTCGTCGAGTTGCACCTGGTGCTGGAATGCGCTCGAATGCTTGGGCTCGGCGGACTCGGGCGGACGGGAGTTTGCCGCCGCGCCCCTAACCGTCCTCGCCGAGCTGTTCGCCCCGGCGTAGGCCGGGCGGCGTTGCGCGAGTAACGAGGAAGGGTCCCGCGGCGGGAGGGATGCCGCGGGACCCAGACGCCCAGGGTAGCTGCGCAATGACGGCTCTGCCACGCGCGCCTCGCCCTGGCTGCCCCCAGCCGACCACCGGCGTGAGTAGCCACCCGCTCGCCCAGCCCGGAAAACAGATCACGAGTGCATAGATCAGGAGAAAGTAACCCACCTGGCATCGGGCGTATGGCAGTCATCCGGACCTGTGATCCGCCGCACCGCCAAGCCCGATCCAGGACAGCTTCACATACGCAGGACCGGCCCGCTCCGGTCGCCGCAGATCGGGCGTCGTCGCGAGCATCGGCATGCGGGATGGCCGACCTGGTGGATAGCACTGGCCCGGCCAGAAACCCCGGTCGGCGCGGGGCACTCATCGGCGGCAGGCGCTCAACCTTGATGGGCGCGCAGATGCCGAAAGAACGCCTGCAGGTCAGCGACGAAGAGTTCCGGCTGCTCCAAGGCCGGAAAGTGGCCTCCGGCCGGCATCTCAGTCCAGTGCGTGATGAAGTACAGCCGTTCGGCCCACGACCGGGGGACTCGGCGTACGTCTCGGGGGTAGATCGCGCACCCAGTGGGCACGTCCACCCGAGGCGGCCGAGCTGAGCTCCTTTTCTGCTCGGCCCATTCCGCGTACAGGCGGGCTGCCGACGCGATCGTCCCCGTCACCCAATAGGTGGTCACGTTCGCAAGCAGCTCATCCTTGGTAAAGCAGCGCTCGACGTCTCCGTCGCAATCACTGAACGAGCGATACATGTCGACCAGCCACGCGGCCAACCCGGCCGGCGAGTCGTTCATGGCGAACGCCATGGTGTGCGGACGGGTCGTGTTCAGCGGGAGATGGATGACCGTCCCTGCGGCTTGATGCCTGGTCCAGTCGCGTAAGCCCTGACGCTCGCTCGTGCGGAGCCCTGCTTCCGGATCGTCCGACTCCTCCGGAGGCTCGCCCAGCGGCATCGTCAGGTACAGCCCGACCACGCCCGTGCCCGCTCCCGACCGCAGGAGATCCGAGGTGATGATGGCGCCCCAATCGCCGCCGGCTGCCCCATACCGGTCATATCCCAACCGCTGCATCAGCAGCGCGAATGCCGCGGAGATGCGTCGCACGTTCCAGCCCGGACCGGGGGTGGGCCCGGAGAATCCGTAGCCCGGAATGGACGGGCACACCACGTGGAATGCGTCGGACGCATCGCCGCCGTGCCGCCGCGGGTCGCGTAGCGGCTCGATGACTTTCTCGAACTCGAACACGGAGCCGGGCCAGCCGTGCACCAGCAGCAACGGTAGCGCTCCCGGCTCAGGCGACCGGGCGTGAATGGCATGGACGCGTTGACCGTCCACGTCCATCGCGACCTGCCCAAACGCATTCAGCCGAGCCTCACACGCCCGCCAGTCGAATTCGGCGCGCCAGTACTCGCACAACTCTTCGAGGTAGCGCCTGCTGGTCCCGTAGGACCAGCCACTGCCCGGGAACTCGTCGAGCCACCGGGTACGAGCCAACCGCTCACGCAGGTCATCGAGCTCGTGTTGCGGAATGTGAACCTCGAACGGCACAACGCGGCCTGCCACGTGTCCCTCCTGCTTGTACCTCGGGTCACTCCGGGGCGCTGGAGGCGAAGTGCTCGCCGTAGGGGGTCCCGCCGAAGTGCTCCCCCACCAGCCGGGACACGAGTAGCAGGGTGGTCCGGGGCCGGTAGTTAGCGACGACGTGTTGCGCCTGCCCGGCGGCGTTGCGAGTGACCAGGACGACGTTACCGAGCTGCTCGCCGCGGACCCAGGCCGTGTAGTCCTCCAGGAAGCCGTTCTCGCCGTAAGGGGCGGCGAAATTGAACTCCTGGTCGTCGTAGAGCGAGCGGATGTAAGTCACGATTGACCGGACGGCCTCGGCACCCCGCACGACGCCGTTCATCGCCGAGCCCTCTATGGTGACGTCGTCGGCCAGGTTGGTCACCCAGACCGGCTGGTAGTCGGTGGCCGGAACGCGGACACCGTCGAAGCGGGTGACATATGTCGGCGTGCCTTCTTCGGCCGCCGGGTCGCTCGTGACGGACATGAGCAGTTTCCCTTCGTGACCTGTAGCCGGTGCTCGCCGGTGTCGGTGTGCCGACCGGCATGTGCCCGCGAACCCTTCTCGGGAGGCCAACACTATGAGCACGACCAGGTTTTCTGCGAGAGCCCCGTGAGCGCGCGATCTGGTCGGGCCTGGAGGTGTTTGACCTCGTCACCCATCGCGGAACTCACCCGGCGGAGCAGTGTCTGTACGCGCTCGATGGTCCAGTCGTATGCCGCGACGTCCTCGGTCGCGGCCAACAGCCGGCTGGACAGCCGACCCCGGATCGCCTGGTAACGAGCGAGGGCGACCGCCTCCGGAAGGCCGCCCGTCGCGTCGAGAATCGAGTCGGCAAATAACTCCGCATCACGCATAGCGTCGGTCATGCCGTGGGTGGTGATCGGGTCCTTGAAGTAGCCGGCGTCTCCGACTAGTGCCCACCCCGCGCCCCAGCAGCGGCGCAGATATCCAGGTACTCCGCCCCACCCGCGGATTGGCCCTGCGGGCGTGGCGGTGACGACCGGGTCGCGCAATGTCGGGGCGGCTTGAACCAACAGCTCGGAGAAAGCGTGTTCGACGCCGTCGCGCCGCAGCCCGCGCATACGTTCCGGTGTGGTGCTGACTAACACGCAGGTCTGCCCGTCGTTGGTGGGGATCAGACCGGCCCCGGCGCCGGCGCCATACGCCCATTGGTAGCCATCGGTTGGGAGACCGGCGACGTAGCGGTAGAGCACCGCGGAGCGAGATCTGCCCTGCCGTATGACCGGTGCCCGAACCAGTGCGGCCACGGTCGAGCGGATGCCGTCGGCGCCCACCGTCATCGATGCCGCGAGTTCGACGGTGCGGCCGGATCGGTCGACTGAACGGACGCCGCGCACCCGGCCGGTCTCGTCGCGGCGCAACGCAGTCACGGCCGTCTCGGTAAACACGTCGACCCCGGCCTCCGCGGCGGCGTCGAGCAGCAGCCGGTCGAACAAATAGCGGCGAGGTGCGTAGAGGGCATCGACGCCGGCAGTAGGGCGTATCGCCACACGCGCGATGCTGCCGTCGGTGTAGTGGAACGACGTGCTGCGGATCGCCGGTGTGCCGGCCGCGATGACCCGATCAAGCAGCCCCCAGCGGGACAACTGCAGGACACCGGCGCGCATGAGCGCGTGCGTGGACACGGTGTCGGTTCCGGCCCGGGACCGGTCGACGAGCGCGACCCGAGCTCCAGCTCGCCCGAGCAGCAGCGCGGTGGACGCACCCGCGACCCGGCCGCCGACGACAACGACGTCGTAGCCGTTCATGACGTCGGTGCCGCGTTCGCTGCTGGCAGCGTGGGCACGAGCGGCGCGGCCCGGCCGAGGAGGTGAGCCACGACGGCCTGCGCGTTGTGCCGGGCGCCGTCGATGTACCCGGAGTCACGGCGGTGCTGGAACCGCTGACCGACCACGTAAACCCCCGGTGCGGAGGTGACGCCACGGCGCTGGGCGATCGTTCCGTCCGGCGCAGTCACCGACAGCCGCAACCAGGGGTGACTGGGTCGGTAGCCGGTGGCGAGCAGGACGGTGCCGATTCCCTCGGCCCGCAGGCCCAGCCGCGTCGGAGTGGGGGGAACGGCAACCATCCATGGTCGAACCGGTGGCCCGAGCTCTTGGCCGAGACCGGCAGCGTTGGCGAATTTGTCGACGGCGTCGAGAAGCCGATGCATTCGCCGATCGGCGGACGCGACTACGTCGGTCCGTCGGCGGCGCGCCGCATCTATCCGGTCGCGGACGGCTTCGTCTGCATCGCCGCGAGCACGCCGGCGCACGCCGCTGCCCTCGGCCGCGTCGCGGGGACGCCCGTCGCGCTCACCGATCCGCCCGACGGCATCGTCGCGACGGCCGTCGCGCGCGCGATCGCCGGCTCGTCGCG
>Ga0207693_10003180_pt1 | contig 14110 bp, 8 predicted proteins | sample LARL81metaG_FD_184347 | JGI IMG/M metagenome (GOLD analysis project Ga0207693, IMG submission 184347) | Corn, switchgrass and miscanthus rhizosphere microbial communities from Kellogg Biological Station, Michigan, USA - LAR L8-1 metaG... | ecosystem: Host-associated > Plants > Roots >...
CCCGTCCGTCGTCGAACGCGCGGTTGACGAGCCCGAGCTCGGCAGCCTCGGCTCCGAGCACGATCCGGCTCGACAGCAGCAGGTCCAATGCACGGGCCGGTCCGATCAGCCGCGGCAGCATCCACGAGATCCCGTGCTCGGCGACGAGGCCGCGGCGGGCGAACGCCGTGGTGATCTTGGCGTCGGCAGCCGCAAACCGCAGGTCGCACATCACCGCCAGCACCAGCCCGATCCCCGCGCAGGGACCGTTGATCGCGGCGATCACCGGCTTGGGGATCGATAGGGGAAACGCGACCGGCCGGGTGTCCTCCCGGCCGTCGCCGTTGGCGGCCCCGGACGCGGCCGAGCGGTCGACCTCGCCGCTTGAAATGTTCTGCAGGTCCTGCATGTCCGCACCGGCGCAGAAGCCGCGCCCGGCCCCGGTGACGACGATTGCTCGGACGTCCTCCCGTGCGGCGCAATCCTCGAGCAGGTCGAAGTACAGAGTCTGCAACGCGGGCGTCCAGGCGTTGAGCCGATCGGGCCGGTTCAGCGTCAACAGCGCGACGTCATCCTCGATCTCCCGCAACACGACCTCGCTCATCGATCCTCCTCGGTTGAGACCAACACAAAACGGACGCCCGCGATCTCGAGTGGCTCGGACCTGGGCTGCTCGGTGGCGATCACGATCTCGGTGACGCCGCGATCGGAATCGTCACGCTCGAAGCGTATGCCGGGCGAGTCGCCGATGACCTGTCGCCACCGCTGTGCGACCTCGTCGGGGTCGGTGACTTTGACCGTCGCGCCTCGCACGCGGGCGGGCGCCGCACGCCGGTCCCAACCGTCTCCTCCCCACGGCCATGAGGCCGGCGGCTTTGGCTGGCTGAGCGACACGATCGCGGCGCGCATGTCGCGCGGGTGCAGATGGACCTCGGAGATGTCCTCGCGGTCGATCTCGAACACCTCGCGTACTTTCGCTTTGCCCGCGCGAGCGCGAGCCGCCGCGAGGTCGTCGACCTGGAACATGAGCATGTAGCCGCAGTCGCCGCCGCGGCGTTGCATCAGACGGCCCGCGGCGGTGTCGGGCTTGACCGGCGAGACGACCTCGAGGAACGTATCTCCGAGCGCGAAGACCGCATTTCTGAGACCGAAGAAGCCGACGGCGGGGTCGTTGTAGGGCTCACCGAGGCCTAGCTCGTCACGCAGGCGGTGCACGGTCAGCTCGAGCTCCTTGGCGGCGACCACGGCCTGGCGCAGGCGGGGAAGCTGGGTCTCAGTGGCAGGCACTAGTGCGCTGCCGGATGATTGGGGTGCGTGGAGCGCGAGACCCGGGGGCCGACAGCCAAGGACGCAGGAGCCGTGGCGCAGCGGCGCTGCGCGAGGCTCCGAGGACGCAGGATGGCGGTCATCCGGGGCCGCGATACATGCGCCCTAATCGCCCGACGGTGCACAACGCGATCATGACACCATTGGATCGGTGAGCGAATCGCAAGGCTCGATCAAGCCCGTCTCGGCGGCGCCCGACCCGATCGACCCGGGTGTGCGGATCGGGCACGCGCACCTGCGAACCGCCGACATCGACCGGATCCGCGCGTTCTACGTCGACGTGCTCGGGTTCGACGTCGTCAACGAGGCTCGCGACGTCCCGGGCTGGGGGACAACAGGCGACATTCTGTTCCTGTCGGCGGGCGGCTACCACCACCACCTGGGGTTCAACACCTGGAAGTCCAAGGGCGGCGACCCGCAGCCCGATGGTGTGACCGGGCTGCACCACATTGCCCTCGCGTACCCGACCCGAGCCGGGCTCGCCGATGCCTACCGGCGCCTGAAGGCGGTCGACTGGCCGATCCGGCAGACCGCCGACCACGGTACGCACGAGGCGATCTACATCACCGATCCGGACGGCAACGACGTCGAGCTGATGTGGGACCGCCCGGCTGAGCAGTGGCCGCTGGATGGTGAGGGGCACCTTGTCGGGCAGTTCGGCGACGAGCTCGATCTGGACGAGCTGTTGCGCGAGCTGGACTGAGGGTGTAGCCGGCGCCGACGCGGAACGAAATCGTCGCGTGGATCGGGAAGTTCGTTGAATGCGATGCGCTTAACGGGGCGCGTTCGACGTTAATCCCGGTGAGCGGGAAGTTCGTTGAATGCGTGGCGTCCGCCTCGACGCGTTTGACGTTGTTCCCGCGTGACCGCGCTAGCGCCCGAGGCGCTCGAACACGGCGATGCCGTGCTCGCCGAGCACGCCGGACGCCGGCTCGCGGCCGCCGAAGGACCGCTCGTCGCCGCGCAACACGTCCCGCCACTGGCCTCCCGGGACAGCGATGACCCCCTCGTCCGCGCCCTCGCGCACGCCGACCGCGACGAACACGTCGCCGCCCCGCATGAACGCGCACACTCGCTCCCCGGCTTCCACCGGCTCGTAGGCACCGGCGACGAACGCCTCCGCCCGCCGCGCCCGGAGCGTCAGCAGCCGCAGGATCAAGAACAGCTTGCGCGTCTGCGGCGCCGGCCGCCCGCCGCCCATCAGTCGCGCGAGCATCGCCTCGCGCCAGCCCCAGTCCACCGGGCGGCGGTTGTCGGGGTCGACGAGCGCGCTGAACGGCAGTTCGTCGCCCTGGTAGAGGTCGGGCACCCCCGGCGCGGTGAGCTTGAGGACGACCTGTCCCAGCACCGCGCGCTCGCCGGCGGCGGCCAGCCGGCGCGCGAACGGCTCGAACTCGTCCAGGAACCCGCGGTGCTCATACAACCCGGCGCAGAAGCGTCCAACCGCCTCCTCCCATTCGGCGTTCGGCTCGATCCAGTTCGTGTTGCGCTTGGCTTCGCGCAGCGCCTTCTCCATGTACTCCTGCACGCGCGCCAGTTCGATCGGCCAGGCGCCCACCAACGTCTGGAACAGGAAGTAGCGCTCGACCGCGTCGGGCGCGCCGTTCGAAACCAGCGGCTCGGTCAACGTAAACCAGCGATCGACCGCGGCCTCCCACTCAGCCGGCATCGACGCCAGCACAGCGATCCGCGCGCGGACGTCGGCCGAGCGCTTGGCATCGTGAGTCTGCGTCGTCAGGAGGCCCTGCGGGAAGCGGCGCGCGCGCTCCATGCAGCCCGCGTGGAACTGCTCGACGCTGATCCCGAAGCGGCCCGGATCGCCGCCGACCTCGTTCAAAGCGATCAGCCGGCCGTAGCGGTAGAAGGCGGTGTCCTCGATCCCCTTGGCCGTCACCGCCGGCGTCGTCTGCTGATAGCGGGTCACGAACCCCTCGGGGCCCTCGCGCTCGAGCAGCAGCAGTTGGGCGAGTTCGGCGGGCATTTCGGCCAAAGCAATCGCCGCCCGGTCCTCCTCGACGACCCGCCCCGTGGCCGGCTCGACGTACGTGCGGTACACAGGCAGCGAAGCCACCGCCCGTGCGAGCACGTCGAGGTCCACGGGCGCGCCGAGCTCGCGCCCCAGCCGCTCAAGCTCCGGACGCAGACTCCCTTGGATCTGCTCGAGCTTGGCCTCCATCGCGACCTCGTCAAACGATCGCGAGTCTCCCGACATGCGCTCCCACAGCCCTGTCAGCGCAGTCTCCCCGGCCGGATCGACGAACAGCGCGCACACGTCGTCGAGGAACTCGTAGCCCACCGTCCCGCTGACCGGCCAGTCGCGCAGGTGCTCCTCGGAACCGAGGATCTTCTCCACCCACACGCGCTCGGCCCCCCGGTCACGCAGCCGCGTCAGATACTCCTGCGGGTCGGCGAGCCCGTCGGGATGATCGACGCGCAGCCCATCCACCAGCCCGTCGCGCACGAGCGACAGCACCAGCTCGTGGGTCTGCTCGAACACCGTCTGGTCCTCCTGGCGGACGGCCGCCAGCTCGGTGATGTCGAAGAACCGCCGCCACTTGCCAGTGGCCGGGTCGATGTCGAAGAAGCGCTCGCGCAGCGCCGGATCGGCCCAGAACCGGTTGGCGTCGTCGGCTGCCATGTGATTGGGCACGACGTCGAGGATCAGCCCCAGGCCGGCCTCATGTGCCGCGTCCGCGAGCCGTTCGAACTCCTCCCGGCCCCCGAGATCCGATGACAGCCGCCCGGGGTCGATCACGTCGTAGCCGTGCGTGGACCCCGGCCGGGCCTGCAGGGCGGGCGACAGGTACAGGTGCGAGACGCCGAGGTCACGCAGGTACGGGATCCGCGCTCGGGCCGCCGCAAACCCGAACTCGGGGGTCAGTTGGAGGCGATAGATCGCCCGCAGCTCAGGCCGCGCAGCCACGTCTGCACCCAGCCTCGTCAGACCCGCTTGAGCACGAGGATCGACCGCGAGATCACCGTCACGTCAGTCTGGGCCTGATACCGCTGGCTGCCGGGCTCCGCCTCGGGGTCGGCCGTCGACACTTCGAGCGCCCAGTTCATCCCGAACCGGCGGCGGGGGAGCGTGAACGTGCAGTCCTCGCTGTGGGCGTTGAACAGCAGCATGAACGAGTCGTCGACCACGTCCTCGCCGTAGGGCCCCGGGGTCCTGATCTCGCGACCGTTGAGGAACATCCCGAGCACGTGCTCGTCGCTCTGCCAATTCGCACGGGTCATCTTGCGCCCGTCGGTGCGAAACCACCACACGTCTGCGAGCCCGGACCCCTTTACCTGACGACCGTGCAGGAACGTCTGGCGGCGAAACACGGGGTGCTCGCGCCGCAGCCGGATCAGCCGCTGCGTGAACCGGCGCGCCGCGTCGGCCTCGGGCGTCTGCTCCCACGAGAACCAGGAGATCTCTGAGTCCTGGCACCAAGCGTTGTTGTTGCCGTGCTGCGTGCGCCCGAACTCGTCGCCTCCGAGCAGCATCGGGGTCCCCTGCGACAACATCAGCGTCGTCAGGAAGTTTCGCCGCTGGCGTGCACGCAGCTCGTTGATCTCGGGATCGTCGGTGGGACCCTCGACGCCGTGGTTCCACGAGCGGTTGTCGTCGGTTCCGTCGCGGTTGTCTTCGAGGTTTGCCTCATTGTGCTTCTCGTTGTAGGAAACGAGATCTGAGAGCGTGAACCCGTCGTGGGCGGTGATGAAGTTGATCGACGCGAACGGCTCGCGGCCGTCGGACTCGTAGAGATCCGACGAGCCCGCCAGACGCTGGGCGAACTGTCCGGCGCTGGTCTGGCCGCGCCAGAAGTCGCGGACCGTGTCGCGGTAGATGCCGTTCCACTCCGACCAGAGCACCGGGAAGTTGCCCACCTGGTAACCGCCAGGGCCGACGTCCCAGGGCTCGGCGATCAGCTTGACCTGCGAGAGGACGGGGTCCTGGTGGACGACGTCGAAGAACGCCGACAGGCGATCGACGTCGTAGAACTCGCGCGCGAGCGCCGACGCCAGGTCGAACCGGAAGCCGTCGACGTGGCACTCGGTCACCCAGTAGCGCAGTGAGTCCATGATCAGCCGCAGGACGCTCGGGTGCACCGGATTCAGCGAGTTGCCGGTGCCCGTGAAGTCCATGTAGTAGCGCTGGTCTTCGGGCATCAACCGGTAGTACGAACGGTTGTCGACCCCCTTGAACGACAGCATCGGACCGAGGTGATTGCCCTCGGCGGTGTGGTTGTAGACGACGTCGAGAATCACCTCGATGCCTGCGCGATGCAGCGCCTTGACCATCCCCTTGAACTCGCGCACCTGCTCGCCACGGCGGCCGGTGGCCGCGTACTCGGAGTGTGGGGCCAGGTAGCCGATCGTGCTGTAGCCCCAGTAGTTCTTAAGGCCGCGCTCGTGCAGGAACGACTCGTCGGCGATGTGATGCACCGGCAGCAGCTCGACCGCCGTAACACCGAGCTCGTGCAGGTATGCGATCGCCGGATCGGACGCCAGCCCGGCGTACGTGCCGCGGAGATCCTCGCGGACGTCGGGATGGTTCATCGTGAAGCCCTTGACGTGGGTCTCGTAGATCACGGTCTCGGAGAACGGGATCCCCGGCAGCCGGTCTCCCTCCCAGATGAACCCGTCGTCGATCACGATCGACTTGGGGATCGCCTCGCTGTCGTCCTGGTCGTGGCGCTCGAGGTCGGCATCCTCCGAGCCGTCGGCGAAGTACGGAAGCAGTCGCTCCGGCTCAGACCAGTCGACGACGCCCTCGATCGCCTTGGCGTAGGGGTCGATCAGGAGCTTGGAGGCGTTGAAGCGATGGCCCTCGTGCGGCGCATACGGTCCGTGCACCCGGTAGCCGTATCGCTGTCCGGGCGAGATGCCGGGGACGTAGCAATGCCAGTTGAGCGCGGTTCGCCTGGTCATCTGGATGCGGCGCTCCTCGCCGTCCTCGTCGAATAGGCACAGATCGACGCTTTCGGCGTGCTCGGAGAAGATCGAGAAGTTGGTGCCGCCGCCGTCCCAGGTGGCGCCCAGCGGGAACGGCCGACCAGGCCAAACCTCTCTCATCGGATCAGCGCTCCTGACATCGGCGGCAGCTCGGCGAGTCCGTCGAACGGCTGCGGTTGCTCGTGGGTGGACAGTTGCACCGAGGAGCCCTCGCACGGAACGCGGCGGGGCTCATCGGCGAAGTTGCAAAGGATCTCGAATGGCCCGCGCCGGACGCGCAGCCACCGCTCGCCCTCGTCGAACTCGATCGCCTCGGCATCGCCGGGCGGCAGCCGCCGGCGCTCCACGAGCAGCTGCGCATACAGCTCGGCGAGCCGCGGGTCGCGCTCGCGAGTCAGCTTGGAGCGTTCGAACGTTGCCAGGTCCTGGGGGTCGGGAATGTCCTCCTCGAACTCGGCGAAGGCGGCGAACTCACGGCGCCTGCCCTCGCGGGTCGCGTCGGCGATGCGCTTGTCGATGTGGTCGGAGAAGAACTGAAACGGCGCCGGCTCGCCGTATTCCTCGCCCATGAACAACATCGGCACGAACGGCGACAGCAGCGTGCAGAACGCGGCGAGTGGCCGGACGGGCGCCGGCAGACGGTCGCCGAAGGCGCGGTTGCCGACCTGGTCGTGGTTCTGCGAGAACACGACGAAGCGGCGCGGCGGGACGTCGTCGGCCGGCGCCCCGAACCGCCGGTGGCGGAACTCCGAGTAGTTCCCGTCGTGCACGTGGGGCCGGTGAAACGCCTTCGCGAGGTCAGAGATGCGCCCGAACTCCTCGTAGTAGCCGTCGCGCTCGCCGGTGAGCAACGTTCGCAGCGCGTGGTGGAAGTCGTCGGCCCAGGCCGCGTTGCACCCGTAGCCGCCGAGCTCTGGCGCGCGCATCACCTTCGGGTCGTTGAGCCCGCTCTCGGCGATCACCCAGGCGTCGTCTCGGACCGCGTGCACGCGACGCACGATCTCCGCGACGATGTGGTCGGCGCTCGAGTCGTAGATCGCGTGGATCGCGTCCAGCCGCAACCCGTCGATGTTGTAGTCGCGGATCCAGCTCTCGGCGCTCTGGAGCACCCACTCACGGACGGGATCACTGTCGGCGCCGTCGAAGTTGATCGCGTCTCCCCAGGGAGTCTCGTATTGGGAAGTGAAGTATGGGCCGAACCGCTCGAGTGCCTTGACTCCGGACGCCCCGACGTGGTTGTAGACGACGTCGAGGATCACCTCCAATCCGTGCTCGTGCGCGGCCGCAACGAGCTTGGCGAGACCCGTCGGTCCGCCGTAGGCAGAGTGCGGTGCCGAGATGTACACGCCGTCATATCCCCAGCCGTGGTGGCCGGGAAACTCCGCCACCGGCATCAGCTCGATCGCGGTTACGCCGATCTCGGCGAGCTCGGCCAAGTGCTCCGCCGCCGCCTCGAACGTGCCCTCGGCGGTGAACGTCCCGACGTGCAGTTCGTAGATCACGAGCTCGGCCGATCCGGGCGCGGGCGACCGCTCGGCCGGCGTGATGGCGAGCACGCTCGACGGGCCGCGCAGACCCTTGGGCTGCCAGCGCGAGCAGGGATCTGGAAGCCGCCGCCCGTCGACGACGTACCAGTACTCGTCGCCGGGCTGGGCATCGACCTGGGTTTCATAGACACCGAATCCGGCGTCATCGAGCGCGTGCTCGCGGCGACCGATTCGCAGCGCGATCGACTCCGCTCGCGGCGCCCACACCCGGAACTCGGCGGTTCCGTCACCCAGCGGCCGCGATCCGAGCGGCCGCTCCCAAGGAAAGGTCTGTTGGCTCACTCAGTGTCCGGAACGAGCCAGACGCCCGCAAGCGGCGGCAGTGTGATCTCGGCGGACACCGGCTGACCGTGCCACGGGATCGGCTCGGTCTGCACGCCGCCGAGGTTGCCCACGTCGGAGCCGCCGTAGTAGCTCGAGTCGGTGTTCATCGCCTCGCGCCAGCGTCCCGCGCGAGGGAGTCCGAGGCGGTAGCCCGAGCGCGGCACCGGCGACAGGTTGGCGACGAACACGAGCACGCGCTCGAAATCCGCCGACGCGCGTGCGAATGCCATGACGTTGGCGTCGGAGTCGTTGGGCTCAAGCCACCAGAACGCCGTTGGGTCAGAGTCGCGCTCCCACAGAGCCGGCTCCTCGCGATACACGCGGTTCAGATCGCGGACGAGTGACTGGATCCCGGCGTGCTGCGGTCGTTCGAGCAGGTGCCAATCCAGCGAGCGCTCGTGGCTCCACTCGCTCTCCTGCGCGAACTCCGACCCCATGAACAGCAGCTTCTTGCCCGGGTGCGCCCACATGTAGGAGTACAGCGCCCGTAGGTTGGCGAGCTTCTGCCAGCGGTCGCCGGCCATCTTGTTAAGCAGCGAGCCCTTGCCGTGCACGACCTCGTCGTGCGACAGCGGCAGGATGTAGTTCTCGCTGAACGCGTACAGCAAACTAAACGTCAGCTCGTGGTGGTGGTAGCGGCGGTAGATCGGGTCCTGTTTGAAGTACTCGAGCGTGTCGTGCATCCAGCCCATGTTCCATTTGAAGCCGAACCCCAGCCCGCCGACGTAGGTGGGCCGTGACACGCCAGGCCATGCCGTCGATTCCTCGGCGGCTGAGACGACTCCCGGCTCGCGGCCGTAGATCACCTCGTTGAGCTCCTTGAGGAAGGAGACCGCCTCGAGGTCCTCGCGACCGCCGAACTGGTTGGGGACCCACTCGCCCTCGCGGCGCGAGTAGTCGAGATACAGCATCGACGCCACGGCGTCGACCCGGATCCCGTCGACGTGGTACTCGCGCAGCCAGAACAGAGCGTTGGAGATCAGGAAGTTCCGAACCTCGTGGCGCCCGAAGTTGAACACGAGCGTGCCCCAGTCCGGGTGCGCGCCGCGGCGGGGGTCCGCATGCTCGTACAGCGCGGTGCCGTCAAACCGCGCAAGCGCGAACGCGTCGCGCGGGAAGTGCGCCGGCACCCAGTCGAGGATCACGCCGAGCCCGTTTGAATGCAGCCGATCGACGAACTGGCGGAAGTCGTCGGGCGAGCCGTAGCGCGGCGAGGGCGCGAAGTAGCCCGTCACCTGGTAGCCCCACGAGCCCGAGAACGGGTGGTGCATCACCGGCAGCAGCTCGACATGCGTAAAGCCCATGTCCTTGACGTACGCCGACAGTTCGTCGGCGAGCTCGAGATAGGTCAGCGAGCGGTTGTCCTCGAGCGTGTTCAGCCGCCACGAGCCGACGTGCACCTCGTAGATCGACATCGGCTGCTCGAGCGGCTCGGCGTCGCGGCGCTCGCGCAGCCATTCCTGGTCGGCGGGGCTCCACTCATGGTGAGACTGCGCGACCACCGACGCGGTCTTCGGCGGGAGCTCGGCCTCCTGCGCATACGGATCGGCCTTCAGCGTGAGCTCGCCGTCGGCGGCAAGGATCTCGTACTTGTATCGAGCACCCGGCTCGACGCCCGGCAAGAACAGCTCCCAGATCCCGGTCGAGCCCAGCGAGCGCATCGCGTGCAGCCGTCCGTCCCAGGAGTTGAAGTCGCCGACGACGCTGACCGCGCGAGCGGCCGGCGCCCACACCGCAAACGCGGTGCCCGTCACGCCTTGATGCTCGCGTACGTGCGCGCCAAGGCGGTCGTACACCTCTTCGTGGCGGCCCTCGGCGATCAGGTGTAGGTCGAGTTCGCCGAGCGTCGGCAGGAACGAATACGGGTCGTCGATCGTGAACTTACCCGAGGGGCCGTAGTCGACCTCGAGGCGGTAGCGCAAGGGCAGCTCGGCGCCCTCGACGATCCCCTGAAAGACGCCGCCGGGGTGGATCGGCTTGAGCTCGACGGTGCTGCCGTCCTCGAGCGTGGCCGTGACCGCGGACGCCGAGGGGCGCAGCGCGCGGATCGCGACGCCTCCATCCTGCGGGTGGGCGCCGAGTACGGAGTGGGGGTTTCCGTGCTCGCGGCGTACCAGTGACTCGAGTTCCTGCTCGGCAACCGTCACGTCAGGCCTCCTCTGATCCGGGGTCTGCGACGCCGTCGAAGGGCGTGCGCCCCGCCGGGGGCGGGTGGGCTTGGATTCGCTCATGCGGCCTCCAGCAGGCGGCTGATCCCGGCCACTGGAATCGAGATCCAGTCCGGGCGGTTGTCGAGCTCGTAGCGGAGCTCGTAGATCGCCTTCTCCAGCTCGTAGATCGAAAGCAGGTTGCTGATCGCGGCATCTCCTGAGGGCAGCAGCGTCGGGTCGACGTTGTCGATGTAGTTGGAGAGGAACGCCTCGCGCGCCCGTGCCTCGAAGTCCTCCGGCGGGTTCTGGTCATTGAGCATTCCTGCCGCAGAAGTGACATACGCAAACGAGCGCAGCATGCCCGCCACGTCGCGCAGCGGCGAGCGCTTCTGACGGCGCTCGGGAAGGGGCCTGGCCGGCTCGCCCTCAAAGTCGATGATCACCCAGCCACGAGGTGTGTACAGGGTCTGACCGAGGTGATAGTCGCCGTGGGTCCGGATCACGCGGCCGGTGATCCCGATCTGGGCACGAGCCGCCAAGCGCTCGCGGACATCCTGCCCGCGTCCGGCGATCGGCGACAGGCGCTCGTCGTCGGGCAGCCGCAGGAAGATCCGCTCGATGTCCTCGTCGACGGTGGCGGTGAGCAGCGACAGCGCCTCCTGACTGGGCTCCTCCGGCGAGAACGCCGGGTCGCCCGCGTCCGACGCAAGCACGTTGTGCAGCTGCGCGGTGACGGCCCCCAGGCTTCCCAGCCGCTCCAGGAACCCGTCCGGGTCCGAGCCGAGCTCCTCCAGCGCCATCTCCCAGCCGCCCCGGGCGTCCGGGAAGAACGTCTGCGCTACGCCGAGTGTCGTCGACAGCGCCTGACCCTCGTACTCATACCAACCGTGCAGCGGCGCGATGTTCGGGAACCTGTGCTCGGTCAAGAACCGCAGCATCTCGAGCTCGGGGTTGACTCCCGGCTCGAGCTTGCGGAACACCTTGAGCACCATCTCCTCGTCGAACACCAGCGAGGAGTTGGACTGCTCGACGCCCATCAGCCGGACGTCGGCCTCGTCGGCCGAGACGTGGAGCAGGTCGGTCTTGTGGAAGCTGAAGTGGCCGTCGGCGGTGTCGGTCTCCTCGCCGGAATGCATCCGGCGCAGCAGCTCGCGCGCCTGGGCGGGGTCGCCCAGCGCGTCGTAAACGGTCCACTCGTCGCCGCGGACGATCGAATCCGGCGCGTCAAGCTCGCTCAGCGGCCGCAGCCCCAGCGGCAGCTGGTAGAGCTCGTGGGTGCCGGTCGCGAACCGCGTCTGGACGAGTGCCAGCAGCAGCAGCGGGTCGTCACGCAGCGTCAGGCTTTCGACGATGTCCAGGGAGGCCACGGCGCGCGACTTGGAGGCGTACCAGCGCTGATGCTGGACCCACTCGCGCAGGCTCTCGCCGCCCAGCCGCTGCCAGATCTCGGCAGCCGGTATCTGCACGGGCTCAGTCATCCGCCTGCTCCTCTTGCTCGTCGGCGACGAGCTCGAACCAGAAGAACTCCCGGGGACCCAGCGTCAGGAGGTACGGGAGATCTCCGATCTTCGGGAAATGGGAGCGGCCGAACAGCTCCACGGGATGGCGGCCCTTGTAGGTGCTGAGGTCGAGCTCCACCGCCTGGGCCGAGCGAGCGACGTTGTGCACGCAAAGCATCAGATCATCCTCAAACTGGCGCAGATGGGCGAAGATGCGCGGGTTGGACGACTCGATCGGCTCGTAGGTGCCAAACCCGAAGACGGGGTGCTCCTTGCGCAGCGCGATGAACCGGTGGATCCAGCGCAGCAACGATGTAGCGGTCCGCAGCTGCGCTTCGACGTTGACCGCCTGAAAGCCATACACCGGATCCATCAGCGGCGGCGCGTACAGCTGCGCGAAGTCTGCGCGCGAGAAGCCTCCGTTGCGGTCGCCGGTCCACTGCATCGGAGTGCGTACCCCGTCCCGGTCGCCGAGGAACACGTTGTCGCCCATCGCGACCTCGTCGCCGTAGTAGAGAACCGGCGAGCCCGGCAGGGAGAACATGATCGCGTGCAGCAACTCGATCTCGTCGCGGCCGTTGTCGAGCAGCGGCGCCAAGCGCCGGCGGATCCCGAGGTTCAGCTTCATCCGCGGGTCCTTGGCGTACTCGGCGTACATGTAGTCCCGTTCCTCGTCGGTGACCATCTCGAGCGTCAGCTCGTCGTGGTTTCGCAGGAACAGGCCCCACTGCGCCGTGTCCGGGATGTGCGGCGTCTGGCGCAGGATCTCGTAGATCGGCGCCGCCTCTTCGCGGCGGATCGCCATGAACATCCGGGGCATCACCGGGAAGTGGAACGCCATGTGGCACTCGTCGCCGTCGCCGAAGTACTCGACGACGTCGGCGGGCCACTGGTTGGCCTCGGCGAGCAGCACCCGGTCGGGGTAGTTCTCGTCGATTTCCTTGCGGACGCGCTTGAGGTAGGCGTGGGTCTCGGGCAGGTTCTCGCAGTTGGTGCCCTCGCGCTCGAAGAGGTAGGGCACCGCGTCCAGGCGAAAGCCGTCCAGGCCCAGGTCCAGCCAGAAGCGCAGAACCTCGATCATCGCCTCCCGGACGTCGGGGTTGGCGTAGTTGAGGTCGGGCTGATGGGAGAAGAACCGGTGCCAGTAGTAGGCCCCGGCGACGGGGTCGTAGGTCCAGTTCGACGATTCGGTATCGATGAAGATGATCCGGGCGTCCTGGTAGCGCTCGGGCGTGTCCGACCACACGTACCAGTTGCGCTTGGGGGAATTGGGGTCAGAGCGTGACTCCTGGAACCACGGATGGTCCGACGAGGTGTGGTTCATCACCAAGTCCGCGATCACGCGGATCCGCCGCGCGTGCGCGGCGTTGATCAGCTCCTCGACATCAGCGACGCTTCCGTAGTCGGGGTGCACGTTGCCGAAGTCGGAGATGTCGTAGCCGCCGTCGCGCAGCGGCGATCGGTAGAACGGCAGTAGCCAGATGCAGTCGATCCCCAGCCACTGGAGGTAGTCGAGCTTCTCGGTCAGCCCCCGGAAGTCGCCCGAGCCGTCGCCGTTGGCGTCGAAGAAGCCGCGGATGTGGATCTCGTAGAACACCGCGCGCTTGAACCACAGCGGCTCGGCCTCGAACCACTGCCGGGCCTGCGTGTGTGCAGCGGCCTCACGTTCGTCGGCCTGCCCCGCGGAGCGCGGGATCGCCCGCTCGGAGGCGAGCAGGTGCGTGAGGGTTGGCGGTCCCACTGAGGACATGTCAGTGCTCCTCGCCGTCGGTACGGTCGAATGCGGCTGTATCGATGGTGGGGAGCACTCAGATCTCCACTCGGATGATGTGCGCCTGGCGCAGCCAGGGCTCGAGACGCACGAAGTTATGACCGATCCGCCACTGGAAGCGGTCGCCGGTCAGCAGATCATGGGCTGTGAAGACGGGGGGCAGTCCGAGATGGGCTGGCAAGATCGCAAGGCCCTCCTGGGCCTGGTGGGGATCGATGTTGACGATCGTGATGACGGTGTTGGAACCGGCCTGCTTGGCATAGCCGATCAGCGCGTCGTTGGCGGTGTCCAGGAACGTGATGTTCGACAGCTCCTGTAGCGCGGGATTCTCGCGGCGGATCGTGTTGATCCGCTGGACCATCGGCAGCAGGGGGCCATCGAGCGTACGACGCTTGCGCTCGTACTTCTCCGAGTGTAGGTACTCCTCCGAGCCCTCCCTGACGGCCACGTTTTCGAAGTGCTCGTAGCCCGAGTAGATCCCGTAGCTCGGGCTCAGCGTCGCCGCGAGCGCGAGCCGCGCCTCGAACGCGTGCGGCCCGCCGTGCTGCAGGTACTCGTGGAGGATGTCGGGCG
>Ga0207693_10003181_pt1 | contig 14110 bp, 15 predicted proteins | sample LARL81metaG_FD_184347 | JGI IMG/M metagenome (GOLD analysis project Ga0207693, IMG submission 184347) | Corn, switchgrass and miscanthus rhizosphere microbial communities from Kellogg Biological Station, Michigan, USA - LAR L8-1 metaG... | ecosystem: Host-associated > Plants > Roots >...
AGTGTGAAACTTTGGCGAGAGGCCAGAGGCTCGAGGCGAGAGGGAAGAGAAGACTTAACCGCTGGCCTCTAGCCCCTTGCCCCTAGCCTGTCTGGAGGAAAAGATGCCTGATTTACGCCGTGATCCGATTGTCGGTCGCTGGGTCATCATTTCGACAGAACGAAACGCCCGGCCCAAAGACTTCATTCCGGTGCTACCTGCTCGACCGCTGGCCGCAGCGCTGTGTCCTTTTTGTCCAGGGCAAGAGCGACTGACGCCGAAGGAGATCATGGCCTATCGGCCGCAACCGCTGGAGCCCAACGGCCCGAATTGGACCATACGGGTTGTGCCGAACAAGTTCCCCGCGCTCCAGGTCGAAGGCGACCTGGACCGCCAAGGCTTTGGCCTCTACGATCGGATGAATGGCATCGGCGCGCATGAAGTCATCATCGAGACTCCGAACCACACTGATAGCCTGGCCGACATGCCGACAAAACTGATCGAGGACGTGCTGTGGGCGTATCGCGATCGCATGATCGACCTGAAAAAAGACCCGCGGTTCCGCTACATACTGATTTTCAAGAACCACGGCGAGGCGGCAGGAGCGTCACTCGAGCATGCGCACTCGCAGCTAATTGCTCTACCGATTCTTCCTATTTACGTGGTCGAGGAACTGGAAGGGGCCAAGCAGTACTACATCTATAAAGAGCGTTGCGTGTTCTGCGACATCATCCGGCAGGAGTTAGATACAGGAACGCGGGTGGTCGCCGAGAATGAAGATTTCCTTACGCTAGCGCCGTATGCGCCGCGATTTCCCTTCGAGACGTGGATTTTGCCCAAGAGGCACGAATCGGCATTTGAGAATTCGTCGTCGCATATGTTCGAAAACCTTGCGCGTGCTCTCAAGAACCTGCTCGGCCGTGCCGACCGGGTACTCGACAATCCTCCATATAACTTGGTTATTCATACTTCGCCGGTTCAGGACCCCACCAACGATCACTATCATTGGCACATCGAGTTCATGCCCAAGTTGACCAAGACGGCTGGATTCGAGTGGGGAACGGGATTCTATATCAATCCCACGCCGCCCGAAGAAGCGGCGAAGTTCCTGCGCGAAGCGAATGTCGAAGAAAACGCGCCCGTAACTGTCGGCTGATATTTTCGAAGCAAAAAAGCGGGCGTGGCCAAGGATGCCACGCCCTTTTTCCGTTTGGCCGGAGAGAGAGTCGGGCCCCGGATTCACTCCAAAGCCCTCGGTGAATTCATACTAAGTGTTGGCGCGCTGACAGTTGTCACAGAGTTGTAAAACCTGGCAAAACTCAACGACTGGAGAACACGCCACACTTCGCCGTTTGACGCTCCTCCCACTCATTACTACGATGGCACCCGAGGTTCCCCGAATGAAGCGCTGCCTGGTTGTGTTGTTCTTGGCGGGATGGGCCTACGCCTCTGCCGCTCCTTCAACTCTCATTGCGAATGTGTCTGCCCGGACAACCGTCAGCTTGAACGGCTCCTGGCGGGTCATTGTCGATCCTTTTGAGAATGGCCGTTCCGGATTCTTTCGCGACGCGAAGGCCAAAGATAAGAGTGATCTCGTTGAATACAGCTTTGACGCGTCACCTGTGATCAATGTTCCAGGAGACTGGAATACGCAGCGCGAGCAGTTGATGTTTTATGAAGGGCCAGTCTGGTACCGAAGAACGTTCAGTTACCACAAACGCGAGGGCATCCGCACATTCGTCTATTTCGGAGCGGTTAACTATAAAGCCATCGTATATCTCAACGGCGAGAAACTCGGAGAACATGAAGGCGGATTCACGCCGTTCAATTTTGAGTGCGGCTCCCAACTACGAGAGGGCGAGAATTCGCTCGTTGTGGAAGTGAACAATGCGCGTCGTCCCGACGCGGTGCCCGCGGCAAGGTTCGACTGGTGGAACTATGGAGGAATCACCCGGGATGTAATGCTGATTGAAGTGCTGCCGCCCACATTCATCCAGGACTACTCGATACAGCTGCAACGCGGCACGGACAACGTGGTCTCAGGTTGGGTGCAACTTAACGGTGCGCGAGCAGCGCAGACAGTTGTGCTAGATATTCCAGAGCTTCACTGGCATGGAACCCTAGACACAAATGCGAATGGGTGGGGAAAATTTCGTCTCACCGAAAACGTGGACCGCTGGTCACCGGATCATCCCAAGCTCTACGACGTCGTTTTCTCAGGAGCAGGCGATACCGTCCGCGATCAAATAGGATTTCGAACGATTGAGGTGCAAGGCTCCAAGATTCTTCTGAATGGCAAGCCCATTTTTCTGCGGGGAATCTCCATGCACGAAGAGGCTCCCTTTCGCGAGGGTCGCGCTTTCAGTCCCGAAGATGCTGAGACCTTATTGAGCTGGGCAAAGGAACTCGACTGCAACTTTGTTCGGCTGGCCCACTACCCTCACAATGAGAACGAGATTCGGTTAGCGGACCGGATGGGCCTGATGGTGTGGTCGGAAATCCCGGTCTACTGGGATATCGATTGGACGAATCCCGCGACGCTCGCGAACACTGAAAATCAGCTCCGTGACATGATCGCGCGCGATCACAACCGCGCTGCCGTAATTCTATGGTCGATGTCGAACGAGACTCCAGTAAAGCCCGAACGGCTTACCTTCATCAAGCAGCTTGCACAGGACACGCGTAAAATCGATTCCACTCGTCTGATTACGTCAGCATTGAATCACGTCGATGGTTCGGGAGCCGAGCCTCGAACACTGTCAGATCCACTCGGCGACGTCCTCGATGTCGTTGGCCTAAATGAATATCTGGGATGGTACTGGGGCCGCCCGGAAGACGCAGACAAACTCGAGTGGAAGTCGACTTTCAACAAACCCCTGATCGTTAGTGAGTTCGGAGGCGGCGCGGTTGCGGGCAGGCATGGCGATCCTGGCGAACGCTGGACCGAGGAATATCAGGACAAGTTGTTTCAGCATCAGCTCGCGATGGTCCAACGCATGCCAAACCTGGCAGGCCTCACGCCCTGGGTGCTCATGGATTTCAGGTCTCCGTTGCGAATGCTCCCCGGTGTTCAGGAGTATCACAACCGCAAAGGCGTGATTTCCAATCGAGGGCAACGGAAGCTCGCGTTCTTCAGACTACAGAAGTTTTACGCAAAGATTGCAGACGAAACGAAATAAGCTCCGCGTGGGCTGTCCGCCGTGCGCCAGCACGGCACACTAGGCTTGCGTGCGGTCCTGAAACTCCTCGTGCCAAGCCATCTGGATCGCTTCCAGCTTTCCTTCGTTCGAAGCCTTTGGATCGCCGCCGAACTCAGGGAGTTCGGTCACATAACGATGAAGGTCGGTAAATCGCACCGCAAGTGGGTCGAGGTCCGGATGCGCTTCGGACAAAAGAATCCCGAGATCCTCGGCATTGTCCCAAGTCAGTTTGTCAGGCATAAGGAGCTCCTGTGAAAGGCAGGTTTCACACCTTCAAGGTTTCAAAGTAAAAGCACAAGGGACGTCCGGTTCTAACTTTGAAACTTTGAACTTTGAAACCTGGTTTTAGTGATGCTCTTCCGAAACGTAGTTCCGATTCCACGCCGGAATTTCAACAACCACTTTGCCGGGCTTGGTAATCTGCGCCTGGCAGCCAAGGCGCGAGTTTAGCTGGAGATCGGCAGCCATATCCAGGCGGTCCGCCTCGTCGTCGTCCATCTCAGACAGGTTCTCCTTGCCTTCTTTGATCCATACGTGACAAGTGGTGCATGCGCAATTTCCGCCGCAGGCGTGATCAAGAGGAATTCCAAAGTTCAGAGCGATGTCGAGGATCGATTCTTCCTTGCCGTGATCTTCATACGGCAGCTTGCCATGCTCAAACGTGACAGTCTTCCCCTCGGGAAGGAAAGTAATCTGGACGATATTCTCGCCCGGGGCTTCTTCTGTTGCCGTTCCAACGCCTTGTGATTTTTCGTCAGCCATCATTGCTCCTCGATCTGTTCCCAGTCGTCGTTCGTAATCTCTCATCCTGAGCGAAGTGGATTTCGCGCAAAGCGCGAAGCCCACGCAGTCGAAGGATCCCTACCTTCTTCTCAGCAGCGTCAGAACTACACTCATTTGAACTCCGCCTTCGCCATAGGATGCGGAGCCGTAGGGGCTTCACCCAAATCCGTCTCTTCCATGTTCTTGCCCTTCAGCGCGCTGGAGACCGCAGTATCCATCATCAATTCCGCCAGCCGCATCGTGCCCTGATTCAGCGTATCGATCGCTTTCCGGATCGCCTGATAATCATCTTCAGCATTTACGGCTGAAAGAGCTTTCTCGAGCTTCGCAATCTGCCTTTTCTCGTCAGACGTGAGCTGGCTCCATGCCGGACTCTTCTTGCCTTTATCGAGAGCCGCCGTGATTGTCGCGACTTCGTTCCGTGCTTCGATGAGTTGACGTCGGCGAAAATCCTCTTCCGCATTATCAAACGAATCAAGGATCATGCCTTCGACCTGCTCGTCGGTCAGTCCATAGCTCGGCTGCACCTGGATCTCAGCTTCTTTCCCGCTGCGCTGCTCCCGTGCCGTGACATTCAATATGCCGTTTGCATCGATCAGGAATTTCACTTCGACCCGCGGAATCCCCGCCGCCATCGGCGGAATGCCTTTCAAATCAAATCGTGCCAGGGAACGGCAATCTTTTGCCAGTTCGCGTTCACCCTGAAGTACGTGGATCGCAACATTCGCCTGCCCATCGACTTGCGTCGTGTAAAACTGTGTCGCCGAGGCCGGGATCGTAGAGTTGCGAAGAATAATCTTGTCGGTTACGCCGCCAGCCACTTCGATGCCAAGTGAAAGAGGCGTCACATCAAGCAGCAGCATGTTCTCCGTAGCTTCCGATCCGCCGCCCAGAATGTTCGCCTGAACCGCTGCGCCCAGCGCCACGACTTCGTCGGGATTCAGATCCACGTGTGGCTCCCGGTGAAACAGTCCTTTGACAAGTCTGCGAACCTTGGGAATCCGGGTTGAACCTCCAACCAGGACGACTTCGTCAATCTGCTCCGGCTTCAGGTTCGCGTCCTTCAGGGCCTGCTTGCACGGCCCGACCGTCCGATCAATGATCGGCTGAATGAGTTGTTCAAACTGCTCCTGCGTAATCTCGCGTTGATAGCGCTTTCCTATGGGCAATTCGATATCAAGCTTTGCCGATCCTTGCGACGAAAGCGCAATCTTCGCCTCGATCACAGCTTTTCGAATTGTCTGAACAGACTCCGCATTACGCCGCAGATCTAGACCAAGATCGCCTCGAATATCATCAAGGGCGATCGTAATCAGCAAATTGTCGATATCGTCGCCGCCCAAGTGTGTATCACCATTCGTAGCAATGACTTCGAAAATGCCGTCATGCAGCTTGAGAATGGAAATATCAAACGTCCCGCCGCCAAGATCGTAGACGGCAACAATCCCGTTCTGCTTCTTGTCGAGGCCATAGGCCAACGATGCGGCCGTCGGTTCGTTCACCAAACGGAGAACTTCGAGCCCAGCAATCCGGCCAGCATCTTTCGTAGCCTGCCGCTGCGCATCATTGAAGTACGCCGGCACAGTAATGACAGCCTTGCTAACGGGAGCACCAAAATATCGCTCTGCATTGCGCTTCAGCTGCCGCAGAATGAGCGCCGAAATCTCCGGAGGCGTCGACGTTTTATCGCCAAGCCTAATGCGCAGCACTTCGCCCGGCTGCAAGTCTTCCGCAAGTCGAAAAGGAAAGAGCCGCAACTCATCTTGCACGTCTTCCACCCCGCGTCCCATGAGCCGCTTGATGGAATAAACCGCTCGCTCCGGAGTCTCAATCAGATATCTACGTGCGGAATTCCCCACGATCGCCTGACCATTCCCATCGAGCGCAACCACGGAAGGCACCAGGTTCGACCCGTCATCGCCCGGGATGACGACAGGCGTCTCCCCCTGCATAAAGGCGACGAGCGAATTCGTCGTCCCCAAATCAATCCCGACTATGCGTTCTTCTGCCATACTTCCTTGTTTCGTTCTTCCCCTAAGCCTCGAGTGCGACTCCGGCAATCTCTTTTTTCGAAGCGGGTTCGGCCTTCGTTCGAGCACGCTGCCACGCTTTCACGGGTGACGAACCGTGAATCATTGTTTGGATGACGGGCTCGAAGAATTCGTACGGATGAATCGAGGGCGGAGTGCCGATTTCATCCAGACGCGTGCGCAATTCCGCGGGAATCGTGAATTCAATAGCTTTCAAATTGTCTTCGAGTTGGCTTAATTTGCCCGCTCCCAGAATGGTTGACGTGATTCCCGGCCGCGTGGCAACCCAGTTCAGTGCAATCTGTGCCGGCGGACGGCCGAGTTCCTTCCCCACTGCGAGGAGCGCATCGAGAATCCTCCAGTTCTGGTCCGAGAATTTCTTCAGCGTGGGGTTGTCGGAATCCTTTACCTTTTCTAGGCGGCCGTCTCCAACGCCACCGCTGCCCTCGCGGCGATACTTGCCCGAAAGAAAGCCGCTGGCGAGCGGGCTCCAGGGACAGACTGCCAGTCCCAGCTCTTGTGCGGCCGGGATATGTTCGCGCTCGATGTTCCGCTGAACGAGAGAGTACTCAAGTTGCAGCGCAATAAGGGGATCTTTGCCTTGCGTTTCAGCCAAGGTGTAAGCGCGCGAGAGATACCACGCAGGAGTATCCGAGAATCCGTAGTGCAGAATTTTGCCCTGTCGCACCAGATCATTCAGTGTCGAAACAACTTCCTCGACCGGAGTCACCGTGTCCCACGCATGCAACCAATAGAGGTCAACGTAATCGGTCTGCAGACGCCGGAGAGATCCTTCCAGCGCGCGATGAATGTTCTTGCGTCCATTGCCGCCTGCGTTCGGATTCGCCGCATCTGCGCTGAATGTAAACTTGGTGGCGAGCACGATCCGGTCGCGCAGTTTCTGCTCGGAAATGAACTTGCCAAGCATCTCTTCGCTCTTCCCGCCGGTATATCCGTCAGCTGTATCGATGAAGTTTCCACCAGCCTCGAGATAGCCATTCAGCAGCGAGCGCGAAACACTCTCTTCCGCGCCCCAGCCCCATTCAGTGCCAAAGGTCATGGTGCCCAGGCAAAGGGGGCTTACTCGCAAACCGGAACGTCCGAGCGTCGTGTATTCATCCATTTTCATCAGCTAGCTCTCCAGCGCCGCATTCACATCGCGCACCAGGTTGCGAATGTAGTTGCGGCGGTTCAACACATCCACCATCTTTGCCGTAATCTTTGCCCGTTCTTCCGCCGGAGCCTTCGACCCATGATTCCGCTCCACAAGGCCGTCCCATTCTGTCCAGTATTTCTGCAATTCCTGCAACAGCGCGTCATGTTTGGCTTCGAGCGCCACCTTGTGCGACGAAATCTCCTTCGCCAAATCCGGATCGTCATCCCCCATCTTCTTGTTCATCCGAAGTTCTTCGAGTTGCATATTCAGCTCGAAGACTTCTTCCAGCAGGTCGGGAGGAACGATCTGCTTTTTTACTTCACCTGCTGCGCGTGCCTTTTCGGTAGCAGTCTTCGATTGCTCCTCGAGTTCCACGCCCTCCAGCTTCAGAAGATACTGCGTGCGTTTGATCGGATCGCGCAATGTCCGGTACGCATCGTTCAGCAGCGAGCTTTGCTCCAGGCTCCACTCCTGTTCCTGATTGCCCGCGCGCGCATTGAGATCGGGATGAAGCCTGCGGCTCAGTTCGTAGAAATCTTTTTCCAATGCAGGGACGTCGATGTTCAACTTCGGCGGCAGGCCGAAAAACGAAAAATAATCCACCGGGGCCGGGGGCTGCACCTTCCCGCACGAAGAACAAAACTGCGCAGCCCGCATCGCTCCACAAGACCAGCAACTATGCGTGTCTTGCGGAAGCGGCTTGCCGATCTCAGTGAGGTAAGACTTCGTTGTCACGTTCTAATTCCTTAGAGCCTCGGGTGAACCGAAGCGCTCACATCCTCAACCAGGTTGTCGGGTGGCGCCTAGTCGCGGGCAAGGCGCCCGCGCCACACGATCAGGCGGAGAACGAAGTTCCGCATCCGCAGGACTTCGTGGCTTGCGGATTCACAAAAACGAATCCCTGCTGCATCAGAGTTTCCTGATAATCCAGCGTCATGCCGTGCAGGTAGATGAACGACTTCGGGTCAACGAACACGCGAACCTCGCTAAACTGGAAAATCCGATCCCGCTCGCGCGGCTGCGTATCGAACCGAATGTTGTAACTCAACCCGGAGCACCCGCCGCCCTGTACGCCGAGGCGCAATCCTCCCTGCTCAGGAGAGATACCCTCTTTGGCCATCGCACTGCGGATCTTCCCGATCGCCTTCTCGGTGACCAGGATCCCTTTTGCGTTCGCAGACGTCGTCGTATTTTCAGTCGCTGTAGTCATGTCGTCGCAGACTCGAACATTGAGGTTCGAGCTACGAGTAACCCCACACGCTCGCAGCTCGAACCTCGAAGCTCTCAGCTACTTCACTTCGGCAGCAACCGGCCTCGCAACTTCCTGCTTCTTCTTCCAGTCGCCGATTGCCGCGCGGATCGCGTCCTCCGCCAGCACCGAACAATGGATCTTCACCGGAGGAAGCGAAAGCTCCTTCACGATGTCCATGTTCTTGATGGCGAGAGCTTCATCCACGGTCTTGCCCTTCACCCACTCGGTCGCGAGCGAAGACGAGGCAATCGCCGAACCGCAGCCGAAGGTCTTGAATTTCGCTTCCTCGATGACGTTCGTCTGAGGATTAACCTTGATCTGAAGTTTCATAACGTCGCCGCACTCGGGCGCGCCGACCAGCCCCGTGCCCACGTCGCTGCTGTTCTTATCCATCGAGCCGACGTTCCGCGGATTGTTGTAATGATCGATCACTTTATCGCTATAGGACATTTGCTTTGCTTCTCCTAACTTTTTTTGCCGTTTTCTCGCTATTCGTTACTCGCAACTCGGAACTGGAGTTCAGTGCGCTTCTCCAGCCCACTTCACATCCTTCAAATTGATGCCTTCCTTCGCCATCTCGTACAGCGGAGAAAGTTCGCGCAGCCGCTCCACGGTTTCAATTACGCGGTCCGCAACATAATCCACTTCGGCTTCGGTGTTGAAGCGCCCAATACCAAACCGAATCGAGCTATGCGCCAGATCATCACCCGTGCCAAGAGCCTTCAATACATAAGATGGCTCCAGCGTCGCAGAGGTGCACGCCGATCCGCTGGAAACCGCAATATCGTTGATTCCCATCAGCAACGACTCGCCTTCAACATAGGCGAAGCTGATATTCAAATTGCCCGGCAACCGATGCTCCATCGAGCCATTGATGAACGTCTCATCCAACCGATTCATGATCCGGTCGCGAAGGCGATTACGAAGACCAGCCAGCCGGCAGGATTCCTTCGGCATCTCTTCCTGAGCAATCGCGCAAGCCTTGCCTAATCCAACGATGCCAGGAACATTCAAAGTGCCGGAACGCATCCCGCGTTCATGCCCGCCGCCATCGATGATCGGAGAAACCTGCACGCGCGGACTTTTCCGCCGCACGTACAGCGCGCCCACGCCTTTCGGTCCATACATCTTGTGAGCGGAAATCGACATCACGTCGATGTTTTGCTTGTTCACGTCGATCGGAATCTTGCCGACAGCTTGCGTCGCGTCAGTGTGGAAAATTACTCCCCGCTCGTGACACAGTTTGCCAATCTCCGCAAACGGCTGCAGCACGCCGATCTCGTTATTCGCCGCCATAATCGTGACGAGAATGGTCTTGTCATCCATGGCGCGCTTGAGGTCTTCGAGATCGATCAGCCCATCTTTCTGCACCGGCATGTACGTCACGCGGTAGCCGTACTTTTCGAGGCGCTTGCAAGTGTCGAGCACGGCCTTGTGCTCGGTCACCGCCGTGATGATGTGGTTGCCTTTCTCCCGGTACATCTCCGCGACGCCCTTGATCGCGAGGTTGTCGCTCTCGGTCGCGCCCGACGTGAAGATGATTTCCTTCGTGGTTGCGCCGACCAGTTTGGCGATGCGCTCACGCGCCGTCTCCACGCCCTCTTCTCCGGCCCATCCAAACGAGTGATTGCGGCTTGCGGCGTTGCCGAATTTGTCCGTGAAATACGGCAGCATCTCTTCCAGCACCCGCGGATCTACGGGCGTGGTCGCGTGATTGTCCATGTAAATGGGCAACTTCACGCCTTTGCCGTTCACGTGCAGCGTCTCTACATCTGCCTGGGGGATCTTTACATCCGTGCTCATTGATTGCTCTCCTACCTAACGTTTCTGATGAACCTGGCCAGCCTTACGTTTCAAGTAATCGTGACTAATTCCGAGGACTTAACGTCAGTCCTCGTTTCTTCCACTTCTTCTCGCATGTGCGAAACCTTGATTCGCTTCAGGACCGCTTCGATGCTCTCGTTGACTTTGCGAAGCGGCTCGCGAATGTTGCATCGGTCGCTCTGGTCGCATTCCCCTCGCACCGTGACACAGGAGGTGATGAACAACGGGCCGTCGATCGCCTGAATCACCTCAAACGCTGAAATCGTGTGCGCAGGTCGCGCTAGCGTGTATCCGCCATTCGTCCCGTGCTGCGATTGCAGCAGACCCGCTTTCGCCAGGCGCTGAAGAATCTTGGCCAGGGCCTCCGGCGGAATTCCGAAAGCATCGGCGACGTCTTTCGCGCTCTGCGACCCGTCACCCGCCCGCTCGGCAAGATGCTTCATCGCCATCAGCGCGTAATCCGCTTTTTTGGTCAGTTTCAGCAAGCCGTTCCCCGAGCGAAATCCGACCGAAATAGTCGTACTAATCTCCGACCTTTTTCGTCGTATTTAATTCTACGGCAGAAGCTGGTTACAGGCAAGCTGCAGCAGGGAACGGTCAGTATCGACTGGTCAGCGGTAAGTTGCACCTGTTAAAAGGCTTATCTTTATGAGACCGAAGACGTCTTATATCCTTCTACACCCTGACCCCAGGTGAAACGATGGTTCTTACAAATTCACTACAGAGTAATGCTTCGGGACTTGACAAGCCGGAAAGCCGTTCTAAAATACCGGGAAATTCCGGTGAAAACTTCGACCCCTGACCCAACCTTCAAATACAGACCGGAGATATGACCGCCAAGTCGCCTGTTCCTCCGCAGAATGCCAGTATGAAGCAGCCTTGTAAGCACCTTCGTGTGCAAATCGTGAGCCGTGATGAAGACGCCGAATTCGTCGAATGCAAAGAATGCGGCGAGATCTTCGAGTCCAGTGAATTCAAAGACATGAACATCGAAGAGCGCACCCAGGAAAACGATGTCTAGTCTGCCTTGCGTGGTGACCGTCGTAACCTGACCTCAGGCTTTACCTTTGTCTCCGGCAAACCCCTCTGCTACTTTGGAGGCGGGGAAGAGTGTCAGCTTGACTCCCTGCGCGGTTCCGAATGCCCAAAGTCGCCCTCGTCGTCGACGATTCCATGCTGGTTCGCTGTACCGTCTGCCGCTTCCTTGAAGAGCGCGGATTCACGGTGGAGACAGCAACCAACGGGAGTGAAGCTCTCCAAGTGCTCGCTCGAGTCCATCCGGACCTGATCGTGACCGACATGCAGATGCCTCAGATGAACGGAAGCGAGTTGATCACGGCACTAAAGAGCAAGCCGGAAACGGCTGCGGTGCCAATCATCGTAGTCACCGGCCGCGCCAGTGGCTTTGCCGAAGGTGACAAGCGCGCAAACTTCGCCGTCTCCAAAGACATCGATGTCGACCGTCAGCTGGAGAAAGCTCTTACCGCAATCGCCGAAAAACTTGCGCGAGCACAATCGGCTGGAAAGTAGATTTCTCCCCGATCCTTTTTTTCGTTTCGTCAAAGGCCAATCAGCGATGCTTGGTTTCAGTCACACCAATAGCAGCGGGGTTCTCTTCCTTAGAATTTTGGGAATCGCCGTATTGCCCTTTTCATGGCTGACCGTATTTCGTCCGCAGATGAAAGTTTATTGGGGCCGAGGCACGAACCGTCCCCTGATGTCCCGAAAGAGCAGGTTGGCATTTGCGATCGCTTGGACCGGCTGGTGCCTAGGTGTCTTCGGCGCCAATCAGACGCTAGCGGTAGGCCTGTTCCTGACCGGATTCGTAGTCGCAGTTATTTCCGGCAAAGAAGACGAAAAAGAGCACATTGCTCGAACCGACGTACCCATAAGAAAGGCTCCGACGCGGCAAGATTACTGGCTGGCATTTTGCTTTATGGATGCAATCTTGCTTTCCATTTTGGCCTTCGCTCTCGTGCGCGATCACTTCCGTCCTCCGGTTACGGAGGAGCATAAGAACATTCATGCCATGGCTGTCATTTTCTTCGTGCTACTTTTGGTTGCAGCCTTTGCTCTGTTTTTGAATCGCCCGGAGAAATCCTCGACGGAATCGCTCTATTAGAATTTCCTACCGCAACACCATCCCCGCCTCCGCCGAAAAATCCATCGCCGCAAAATCCTTCGCCAGGAATTTCGGATATGCCGCCGCTGCAATCATCGCCGCATTATCCGTCGACAAAGGGCGAGACGGGAAAAATACCGGCAATCCTTGTTTCCCGCCTTCGCGTTCGAACGTCTGCCGCAACTCCTGATTCGCCGCCACACCACCGGTGACAAAGAGCGTCGCCGCATCATAAGCCTCGGCAGCGGCCAAAGTCCTTCCAATCAAATCGTCTACCACTGCCCGCTGAAACGACGCCACCAGATCCAGCGTCTGCTTATTGCAATGCGCCAGATAATCCTCCAGCTTCGGTTTGCTGATCCCAGCTAGAGCCTTTCGCCGTGCCTCAACGTCGGCTTGCATGTGGTTCGCCTCCACATAGCGCAGCACCGCCGTCTTGATCCCGCTGTACGAAAAATCGAATCGCGGACGGTCATGCGCCAGATCAACCGCCTTCCCATCATTTCGATTACGCCGGTCCCGGTGCTTGATCTGTGCCGGAGGAAATTTCACCTTATGCGGGTCGCCGTGCGTGGAAAGCCGATCGATAACCGGCCCGCCCGGATATCCCAACGCCAGCAACTTCGCCACTTTGTCAAAAGCCTCGCCCGCAGCATCGTCCCGGGTGTGCCCAATGTTCTCGTAGGTCCACGCATCGCCCTTCTGCAACGCAACATAAAGATGCGTATGCCCGCCCGACACCACAAGCGCGAGCACAGGAAACTGCACTTCGTGATTCCCCTTCTGCCGCTCCTCCAGCAACACCGCGTGAATGTGCCCCTCCAGATGGTTGACCGCGATCAGAGGCTTCTCCAAAGCAAACGCCAAAGCCTTGGCGTAAGTGATCCCCACCAGCAACGCCCCGGCGAGCCCGGGCCCTTGGGTCACGGCGATGGCATCTACCGACTCGTAAGTGTGCTTCGCCTCTGCCAATGCCTGCCGCACCACAGGAACAATAGCCCGAAGATGCTCCCGCGATGCCAGCTCCGGAACAACTCCGCCATAAGGCTGATGCAGAGCAATCTGCGACGCGACAACATTCGAGACCAATTGCTCCCCCGAACGAACAACGGCAGCAGCCGTCTCATCACAAGAGCTCTCAATCCCAAGAATGTAAGCATCGCCCATAGATTTATATTATTCGAGCCCTCAAGGCAGCCCGTCATCCGAGCGACGGTATGTCATCTTGAAATGCTCGACGTGTCTGTCATCCTGACCGGAGGAACTGGTTTGCAGCAAAGCGAACCAGAACCGTAGTGGAAGGATCCCTACCCTTCTAGTGGTACGAGATCGTTTCAGGGAGTTCTCTTTCCTGGTTTCCCGCGTGCTTAACAGCCTTTAGCGGGGACCACTGACGATGGTAGCGATTTGGCGATATGTCTGTGCCCAGGAAAAACGCCTTGGAGGGCCGCCCTGACAATAGCCCGGCGCTTCCAGCGCCGGGAACGCTAGAAAAGATAGACGGTGTCTGGGCGCTACAACTCGGGCTCTCGACTTTTCCACAGCTAGAATCGCAATTCGTGTGACATCCAACCTTGACCCCCAATACCAAAAGCGCACAATGGATAGGTGCGAATTGCACCGCAAATCGTTCAAAAATGGGTACCCCATTTCTGGCCGGTTTTGCCAGAAGTGGGGAATTTCGCCGCTGATCGGATGGGCCGCTAAGTCCCTACTCTGGCATATTTTGCGAGTAAGTCCTTCTTTGACAATATTTTGCGAGCC
>Ga0207693_10003182_pt1 | contig 14108 bp, 11 predicted proteins | sample LARL81metaG_FD_184347 | JGI IMG/M metagenome (GOLD analysis project Ga0207693, IMG submission 184347) | Corn, switchgrass and miscanthus rhizosphere microbial communities from Kellogg Biological Station, Michigan, USA - LAR L8-1 metaG... | ecosystem: Host-associated > Plants > Roots >...
CTGCGCCGTTCAGCGACTTCAGCAGCTGGCCCGCGACGTCGACGGCGACATTCGGCCGCGCCTCGAAGTTCGCGCCGACCGCGCCGATCGGAATGCGCACGACGGACACGCGGAGCCCGTTCTCGAGCTCCCACGCGTCCTCGGCCCGCTCGAGCGGCGGCAGCGCTGCGAGCTCCGCGAGCTGCGCGCCGAGCGCGGCAATGCGAACGTCGTCGAGCCTCAGACGGTCGAGCGCCTCCTTAGTCGTGCCGAGCGGCTGGGCCGGGTTGCACGGGTCGCCGAGAACCGGTTCTTTCTGCCCGAAACCCTGGCGCGCCTCGCGGAAATCGCGCGCGAGCTTGCCGACAACTCGCCCGAGGGCACATTCACAGCGGCGACGTTCAAGGAACGTTGCGGCATCGGCCGCAATGTGACAATCCAAATCCTCGAATACCTCGATAAGATGGGAGTGACCCGACGGATCGGCGACACGCGGATCGTGCTGCGCGGCGGCGAAGTATTCGCCTGACCGGAAGAGTCGGGTGTTTCGATCTTTGACCCCGCGCAAAGAACCTGCAATATCGCTCTCGGAAGAGCATCGGGTCCGGTGACTCGCGCGGGCTTCAAACCCGTTGGAGGGCGCCCGGCGTCCTCGGTAGGTTCGACTCCTGCCTCTTCCGTGGCTCATTGCATGCGGTCTCGGCTCCGGTCAGAGTGGGCCCCATCAGCTGAAACAGGCACCTCATGGCCGATTTCACGATCTATCTGGGAAACAAGAACTACTCATCCTGGTCACTGCAGCCCTGGCTCGTTCTCAAGCAGACCGGGGTTGCGTTCGACGAAATCGTCATCCCGCTCTACGAGCCGACGAGCAAGGCGACGATCATGAAATATTCGCCGTCGGGAACCGTGCCTGTCCTGCGGCATGGCGAGCTCGTCGTGTGGGACAGCCTGGCGATCTGCGAGTACCTGGCCGAGTCGTTTCCGACGTTTCAGCTGTGGCCGCGGGATCCCGACGCACGCGCGGTCGCCCGCTCTGTCTGCGCAGAATTGCATTCGGGTTTTCAAGCGTTGCGCGCTCATCTGCCGATGAATGTGCGTTCGAGCTTCCCCAATCGCGGCCTCACGCCGGAGGTTCAGGCGGAAGTCAACCGCGTCATGTCGATTTGGCGCGACTGCCGCAAACGCTTCGGTGAAGGTAAAGGAGATTTCCTGTTCGGCCATTTTAGCATTGCCGACGCGACCTACGCCCCGGTCGCAACCCGCTTCCGGACCTACAAACTCGAACTCGAGCGCGACGCGGAAACCTATTGCGAAACAATAATGGCGCTTCCGGCAATGCAGGAATGGATGGCCGCCGCCCGCAACGAGCCGATGATCATCGACAAATACGAGTTTTAAGCGCCGGCAGCAGCGCTATCGACAAGCAAGCTGCAACGAGTTCCGCAGTACAGCCGCGAAGAGCATCGGCGATCGCGTAGAGGTGGTCATGCCCAACCCACAGACCGCGCCGTATGGGTCTTGGTCGTCGCCGATTACTTCCGACCTGATCGTCGCGTCGGCGATCGGGCTGAGCGGCATCCTGCTCGACGGCACCGATGTCTATTGGCTGGAGTCGCGCCCCCAGGAGAATGGGCGATCGGTCGTCGTCCGCCGCGCCGGCGACGGCGGCTCGGCCGACGTCACCCCGGCGGTGGCGGGCGTGGGCGGAACTGCGTTCAATGTTCGGACCCGTGTCCATGAATATGGCGGTGGCTCCTACCTCGTCAGCGACGGCATCGTTTATTTCTGCAACGATGGGGACCAGCGCCTCTATCGCCAGGAAGCGGGAGGCCCACCAATTGCCACCACGCCTGAGCCCGACCAGCCGAGAGGGCTGCGCTACGCGGACGGCGTGATGGACGCTCGGCGTGGGCGGATGATTTGGGTCCGCGAAGACCACACCACGGCCGCTCCGGAGCCGGTCAACACCCTGGTCGAAATTCCGCTCGACGGATCGCACCCGCCGCGGGTGTTGCAGTCGGGACGGGACTTTTATGCGGCGCCGCGTCTCAGTCCGGATGGCTGCCGGCTCGCTTGGCTCGAATGGAGCCACCCCAACATGCCTTGGATTGGGTGCGAATTATGGGTGGGCGAATGTGCGCCCGATGGCTCGGTCGGCCGCAAGCGGCTGGTCGCCGGCGGGGATGACGAGTCCATCTTCCAACCCGAATGGTCGCCCGACGGCACGCTTTATTTCGTGTCCGATCGCGCCCAGGCGTCGCTCGAAGGGAGATGGTGGAATCTGTTTCGTATCAACGGCGACGCGCTGGACATGGCCGCCGTGCCCGAGCCGGTCTACCCGCTCGCGGCGGAATTCGGCAGAGCGCAGTGGCTGTTCCGGCTGTCCAGCTTCGCCTTCACCTCGGCGAGCCAGCTCGTCTGCAGCCATGTGCAGGACGGTGTTCACCGGATGAGCATCGTCGACCTCACCTCGCTCGAAGCGTGTCCGATCGCCACGCAACACGAGGACATCTCCTCCGTCCGCGCGACCGTGGACCGGGTCTACTTCTGCGGCGGCTCGCCAACCGCCCCGCCTGCTCTGGTCGAGCTCGACCTCGCCTCCGGAGAGACTACGACATTGAAGCTGTCGACCACTCAAGATGTGGAGGCTTATCGTAGGTATCTGTCCGCGCCGCAGCCGGTGACGTTCGAGACCGATAATGGGCTAGAGGCGCACGGCTTGTTCTATTCGCCGGTAAACGCTGATTTCGTAGCTTCCGCCGACGAGCTTCCGCCTTTGCTCGTGCACTGCCACGGTGGGCCCACCGCGGCCGCCTCCCCAACTCTCAACTGGGGGACGCAATACTGGACGAGCCGCGGCTTCGCCGTCCTCGACGTCAACTACGGCGGCAGTACCGGCTATGGCCGGGAGTACCGGCTGCGGCTCCAAGGCAACTGGGGGATCGTCGATGTGGCCGACTGTGCAAACGGCGCCCGGTATCTTGCGGAAGCGCGGCGGGTTGACCCGGAGCGCTGGGCGATCAGCGGCGCCAGCGCAGGCGGATATACCACCCTTGCTGTACTGACGTTCCGCAAGGAATTCAGGACGGGTGCAAGTTACTACGGCATAAGCGATTTGGAGGCGCTCGCAAAACACACGCACAAATTCGAGGCGCACTATCTCGATGGCCTGATCGGGCCTTATCCGCAGCGCAAGGATCTTTATGAGGCCCGATCCCCGATCCACAGCTCACAGTTGCTTGCGGTGCCGGTCGCCTTCTTTCAAGGCGCCGAAGACCGGGTTGTCCCGCCGCAACAGGCCGAAGCGATGGCCGATGCGTTGCGCCGGCGGCACATCCCGTTTCTTTATCTGTTGTTCGATGGCGAGCAGCACGGGTTCCGCCGCGCGGACAACATCAAGCGGGCGCTCGACGCCGAGCTCTATTTCTATGCAACCTTCCTGACGGATCAGAAGCTGCAATTCCGTGTCTCGTAGGATTGTAAATCAGCTCTGGGTCCCAGCAGTTCGTCGAGTGTCCGGCCGAGCCGCTCGAGGTCGGCGTCGCGAGACAGCCGGTGGTCGCCCTCTTTGATCAGGGTGACCATGACGTCGCGGCTCGCGAGGCGCTCGGCGAGCGATAGGCTCGTCTGCCATGGGACCGAGGCGTCGTTCATCCCGTGCAGGAGCCGCACCGGGCAATCGAGCGAGATCGCTCCGCGCATTACGAGATGCCGTTTGCCATCCTCGAACAGGTTCAGCCGGTAGGTATAGCCGGCAGGATCGTAGTCGGAGGGCAACGTCACGGCGCCGGTGTCTTGCAATTCCTTCTGCTGCGCACGATCGAGCCGCGGCCAGACGAGGTCCTCGGTGAAGTCCGGTGCCGCCGCAATGCCGACGAGAGCAGTGATGCGCGACGGCCTGGCGAGCGCGACAAGGAGCATAATCCACCCGCCCATGCTCGATCCGACCAGTACCTGCGGCCCTTCCGTCAGCGAATCGAGAACCGCAACCGCGTCCTCCGCCCAGCGGCCGATCGTACCCAGCGCGACGTCACCGCTCGATGCGCCGTGGCCGAAATAGTCGAAGCGCAGATGGGCGTTTCCACCGCAGCGGCAGTAATCCTCGAGATATAGGGCCTTCGCGCCGCTCATGTCGGAGCGGAACCCGCCTAGGAAAACGACTCCCGGGCTCGATCCGGCGAGCCGGTTGTACGCGATTGATGCACCATCGTGACGTGTTAAGTTTCCGGGCGAACTCATTGGGGTATCGGCAAAGCGGAATGAGCATCGACGATAGCATCCCCGCTCCTACGCCGACAGAGCGCCCGCCGGTGGTGTTGCAAGTCCTGCCCAGCCTCGTCTCCGGCGGTGCCGAGCGCGGCACCGTCGAACTCGCGGGCGCCTTGGTCGAGGCGGGATGGGTCTCCTATGTCGCCTCGGGCGGCGGTCCCTTGGAGCGTGATGTCACTCGATCAGGCGCGGCGCATCTCACCTTGCCGCTTGCCTCGAAGAACCCGCTGGTCATGCGTCGCAACGCTGCGTCATTGGTACGCCTGATCCGGCAGCTCGGCGTCGACATCGTCCACGCCCGCAGCCGTGCCCCGGCCTGGAGCGCCTGCGCGGCAGCACGTGTCACCGGGCGTCCCTTTGTAACGACTTTCCACAATGCCTATGGGGCGCGCACCGCGCTGAAGCGGCGATACAACTCCGTCATGGCGCGAGGTGACCGGGTGATTGCGATTTCGCGTTTCGTCGCCGATCACGCTGCCAATGTGTACGGGGTCGGCTACGACAGGCTGCGAACGATCCCGCGCGGCGTCGATTTCGAGATTTTCGACCCGAGGCGGGTCGGCGCACAGCGGATGGTCGACCTTGCCCGCCAATGGCGCCTGCCCGACGGCATGCCGGTCGTCATGCTTCCCGGCCGCCTGACGCGATGGAAGGGTGGACTCGATTTCATCGCGGCGATCGCGAAGCTCGGCCGGCGGGATATCTGCTGTGTTCTCGCCGGCTCCGAGCAGCGCCGTGGCTTTCGCCGCGAGCTCGAGGCTGCGATCCGAAACTCAGGACTCGCCGGCGTCTTCCGGATCGCCGAGGAATGTCGGGATATGCCGGCCGCCTACATGCTGGCCGACGTCGTCGTCTCGGCGTCGAGCGACCCCGAGGGGTTCGGTCGAGTCATCATCGAGGCGCAGGCAATGGGGCGGCCCGCGATCGCCACCGATCACGGCGGGGCCTGCGAAACAATTGTGCCGCGCGTCACCGGGTGGCTCGTGCCGCCCCGCGACCCCGCCGCGCTTGCAGCGGCGATCGAGGAAGCGCTGTCGCTGACCGAGGACGAGCGGCGAAACCTTGCCCGCCGCGCGATGGCGCATGTCGCGGTTCGATATACTCGACAGGCGATGTGCGCCCGCACCATCCAAGTTTACGAAGAGCTGCTGTTTCCCAACTCGAGCGACGTCGATGTGGCAGCTCAGTAAGGCATGCTTCGATGAAGATCCGCTCACGCGTCTCCGCGGTCGAGCAGCTGCGTGTGCTCCGCCGGGAAGACACTCGGGTGGCTTGAAACACGCGTCGTCGTGGGTGACATGATTGTCGGAGTGCAGAGCTTTCGGTTAAACCGGCTATCTTTCACCTTCGCCAGAACCAGACGATGCAGCACCAGTCCTCCGTCGCCCAACGGTCGGAAAGTCCGGCGGCTCCAGCACCGATCGTCGTGACCCTGCCGGACGGCAAACACCTCGAATTTGCCGGCCCGGTCACTGGGAGCGAAATCGCCGCCGCGATCGGGCCTGATCTTGCGCGAGCGGCGATCGCGGTCCGGGTCGACGGCCGGTCGCGCGACCTCGCAACCGTGGTCGACCGGGACGCCGCAGCCGCGATCATCACTCGGGAGATGCCGGAAGGGGTCGAAATTCTAAGGCATGATGCGGCTCACGTCATGGCCGAGGCGGTCAAGGAACTCTATCCCGGAACCCAGGTGACGTTCGGCCCCGCGACCGAAACTGGGTTCTATTACGACTTCGCCCGCAACGAGCCGTTCACACCTGAGGATCTCGAGAAGATCGAAGCGCGCATGCGCGAGATTGTACGCCGCGACGAGAAGATCACGCGCGAGGTTTGGGACCGCAGCGCGGCCGTTTCCTACTTTCGCGGCGTCGGGGAGAACTACAAGGCCGAATATATTGGCGAAATCGCGGCGGGCCAGGAGATCAGCCTCTACCGCCAAGGCGATTTCATCGATCTCTGCGTCGGCCCGCACCTGCCTTCGACGGGCTATCTCGGCCAGGCTTTCAAACTGATGAACGTCGCGGGTGCCTATTGGCGCGGCGACCCGAGAAATGCTCAGCTGCAGCGCGTCTACGGCACTGCCTTTGGGAGCCAGAAAGAACTGGACCAATACCTCTTTCAACTCGAAGAGGCAGAGCGTCGCGACCACCGCCGACTCGGCCGCGAGCTCGATCTGTTTCACATCGGAGAGGAGGCGGTCGGCAGCGTCTTCTGGCATCCGAAGGGCTGGAGGCTGTTCCGCATCATCGAGAATTACCTTCGCATGCGGCTCGACGCCGCCGGCTATCTCGAGGTCAAAGGACCGCAATTGCTCGATCGCAGTTTGTGGGAAGCCTCCGGGCACTGGGAGAAATTCCGCGAGAACATGTTCATCGCCGAAAGCCGGGACGACAAAGTGCTGGCGCTGAAGCCGATGAACTGCCCGGGACATGTGCTGATCTTCCGCAACCGCCTGCACAGCTACCGCGAACTGCCGCTGCGTCTCGCGGAGTTCGGTAGCTGCCACCGCAACGAGCCGTCGGGGGCATTGCACGGCATCATGCGGGTCCGCGCCTTCACCCAGGACGATGCGCACATCTTCTGCACGGAGGATCAAGTCACCGCGGAGTCAATCGCATTTTGCGATTTGCTGCTATCGGTCTACCGGGATTTCGGGTTTGACGATGTGGCGATCAAATTCGCCGACCGCCCGCCGGTGCGCGCCGGCTCGGACGAGGTCTGGGATCGCGCCGAGGCGGCATTGCGCGATGCCGTCGAAGCCGCCGGCCTGTCCTATACCCTCAATCCGGGCGAAGGGGCCTTCTACGGACCCAAGCTCGAATTCGTACTCCGCGACGCGCTGGGCCGCGACTGGCAGTGCGGCACCCTGCAGCTCGATTTTGTGCTGCCCGAGCGCCTCGACGCGAGCTATGTCGGCGAAGACGGCGCGCGGCATCGCCCGGCGATGCTGCATCGGGCCATTTTCGGCTCCCTCGAACGTTTCATTGGCGTGCTGATCGAGCATTACGCGGGTCGCTTTCCGCTGTGGCTGGCCCCGGTGCAGGCCGTCGTGGCGTCGATCACATCGGAGGCGGCAGACTATGCCGCAGAGGTCGCTCGGGAATGTGCCGCGGCCGGGCTCAGGGTGGAGCTCGACGCCGGGAACGAGAAGATCACCTACAAAGTGCGCGAGCACAGCCTCGCGAAGGTACCCGTAATGCTGGTCGTCGGGCGGCGTGAGGCAGTTAACCGGTCGGTTGCGGTGCGGCGGCTCGGCGGTAAGGAACAGGAAGTCCTTGCGCTGGGCGAAGCCGTTGCTAGATTGAGGGCGGAGGCGATGGTTCCGTCATCGTCCTAACCAGTTCCGCGTGATTGCGGATGAGTTCTATCAACCGCCAAGAGGAGATTGTACATACCCAGACCACCCCTTAACTTCACTCCCACCCGCGAGGGACCCCGCATCAATGATGAGATCGGTGGCATTCGCGTGCGCCTCGTCGACGAGAAAGGCCAGATGGTGGGAGTCGTCGGGCGCAGCGAAGCGCTCACCATGGCAGCCAATGCCGGTCTCGACCTCGTCGAAATTGCCCCGAATGCCGACCCGCCCGTCTGTAAAATCCTCGATTTCGGCAAGTTTAAGTACGAAGAGCAAAAGAAAAAGAATGAAGCCCGCAAGAAGCAAAAAATTATCGAGGTCAAGGAAATCAAGTTGCGCCCGAGCATCGATGACCACGATTACGAGGTCAAGCGGCGCAGCATGACGAAATTCATCGAGGAAGGCGACAAGGTCAAGGTGACCATGCGATTCCGCGGGCGCGAGCTGGCGCACCAGGAACTGGGTATGGACGTCCTGATCCGGGTCAGGGATGACCTCGACGAAATCGCCAAGGTCGAACAGATGCCGCGGATGGAAGGCCGGCAGATGACGATGGTTATGTCGCCAAAATAATTGGGGCGAGGCCGGCCTGGGGACAGCGCCGAGCAACCTGACCGACCGGTCAGGAAAGGATAGCGAGCCGGCGACGAAGCAGGCCCTGTGGCACCTCCTCGAAGATTTTCTGTCTGCGATCCTGTTTTTGATTGTCTATGCCTCGGGGAGCGTCCGGACCGCGGCGGGCGTCGGGGTAGCCGCCGGTCTGGTACAATTCGGACGGCTTTACTTCGCGGCCCGACGGATCGACCTGATGCAATGGTCGAGCCTGGCTCTCGCCATGGTGCTGGGCGGCGCGGCGATTCTGACGCGAAACCCCCGCTTCGTTATGGTCAAGCCGAGCATCGTCCATCTTGCGATCGCCGCCGCGATGCTGCGCCGCAGCTGGATGATCCGTTACGTCACACCGATCGCCCGGCAGAACGTCCCCGAGACGACAATGGTTGCCGCGGGCTACGCCTGGGCGATGCTGATGGCGGCGCTCGGGTTTGCCAACCTGGTCATCGCTATGTATTTCGCTTTCGCAACTTGGGCCTGGTTTGTCGGGGTCGCTGCCGTAGGCGCCAAGCTGGGCGCAGTCGCGATGCAATTCGCCGTTTTTCGGACGATCGTGCGCCGCCGGCTCGCCCAGTCGGCAGTCTAGCGACTATCGACGGCCGAACCGGCCGGCATGGGCAAATCCGAGAGCGAAGCCGCCAGCGGTCTGCCGACCAAGCCGAAACGCCCGTGCTCGGCGGTTGTCACGGGCAAACCCATTGTCACGGGCAAACCCATGCCGCAACCCGTGGCGCCAACCGCCATCGACTCCGCTAAACCCGTAATAAGGCCAAAACCCGTAATCGGGCCAGTAGGCGTTGTCCGGGGCATAGGCGTAGCCCGGCGACAAGCAACCGTAGCTCGGATCGTAGTCCAAACCCAAAGGGCAGGCATTAGGGGCGACATGCGACGCCGCCGCCGATAGGGGTGAGCCGCGCAACACTGTCGGCACAATGCCGCCGTCGGAAACCACCGGATCTTGTGCATCGGAAGCTGTGGAGCCGCGCAGCACGACGGTCGTAGCAATGAGGTCTGCGTCAAAGGAATGCGCACTCGCTTCCGCTTCCGCTGCGCCGGCTAGGATCAGCGCAACACTACTCGTCGATAAGACTCCATAAAGGATCCGTCTAGCACAGGCTTCGATTAGATCAAGCCGCGACCCTCGGATTGCCATTGCGAGCAAAGCGGAACACTTGCGGGCCGTTGAGCGCCCGTCCGGTCGGGATTGCTTCGTCTCGCGAGGCGCTCCTCGCAATGACACGGTGCCAATTTGGTCGAAACCCGCTCTCGCACAATGCATTGCGGTTCCCTCCACCGTCCTTATCCGACCGGAGGGGACCGTTGCTTCGTTCTCTAATCGCGGTTCAGAAGGCAAGTGGTTTCCTCTTTTAGTGCGATGCTGCCGACAATGTCGGCACATTTGGGCGTCGAACGCTCGGAAGCCAAGGGTCTGGTCGGCACGGCGAGGTCAAGCCCGCAGCCGCCTTTGGCGGTGGCTCGAGGAGCCAGGCTTGAGGTCGTCGGGCCGACCAGACAGCATCGGACAAAGCGCTGGATAGAATTCTGTCTGCGCGCTGCGTGATCATGCGGAGGCCTCTGCGCACTGCCGGACCCACCGTTCTCTTCGCAGTCCCTCGGTTGGCCGCAGCATCGCGTCAGGAGTTCGGCGCCGCCATGTCCCGAACGCAGTCTGCCAGTGCAGCGGCAGAAGGAACGCTGCGGTCGCCGGCGCTCGTCCCGACAGGGACAGCATCCGCCGCGGCCAGCGGCGGATTTGGTTCTTTCGCATGGCTGATCATCATGCCGCAGCGTGTTCGAAGCGGAACTCCATTCTGTGGCGCCACATGCTGTGGAGCAACACGGCGAGCTTGCGCGCGACAGCGACGAGCGATTTTCGTGCCCCCATCCGCTCGGACAAGGCGCGGCCCCAGATGGAAAGTTGGGAGGGCCGCGTGGAGCGCCGAAGCATGACATTGGCGACTTCGTAGAGCTAGGCCCTCAGCATCGCGTCACCACAGCGCGAGATATGACCGGCGCGGCCCATCGCGCCGGATTGGAAACGCCGCGGCGTCAGACCGAGACAGGCTGCGACCGCACCAGGCGCTCAAACACGGCGAGCTGCTCCCGCGTCGTCAGCAGGACCACCAGCATCGGGCTCGATGATCGTGGTGAGCATGGGGTTCTCCGCGATCCGCTCCCGCACCATCGCTTCGAAACGGCGGCCCTTTCCTCGCCCAGGATCATGCCGAAAGTCTTGAGCAACCCGCGGATGCCGTTCGTCGTGGCCGCCGCGCTTTGGCGCGGTTTGACCTTGACCGCAGCGAGCACGACGGCGGTCGCCCACAGCTGCGCAGCGGCTTCACTGGCACTGCCGGGGATCTGTAATGGACTTGGTGACTCTCCTCACTGGCTGCGCGCTTGGTATCAGAGCGGAGCTATTCGTTCCGCTCGGAGCGCTCGACGGTTGCAGCGCGTCATTCAGTGTGGGCACCGCGGTTGCGCCCCAGAATCGCTCGCCAAGGATGGGCCCCCTATATCTCCGAGGGAGCCCGGCGGTTCAGCATACGTGCTTCTTCTGCCGGTCTTATCCCCTATCACTGGAACACCGACAATCCGCACGTCGATCTGATCGTGCGCGGCGCTGACGATCGCGGCGACATGCTCGCGACTACATCAGTCACGCCATGCGCGAGCGAGCGGCCGATTCTGATCGTACGGCCGGTCCGCCCCGAGCTCGGGGAATGCCCTGTGCCCCCTTGCAGTTACGCTTCGTGCCAACAGCCGACTTGTGCCGGCGACTGGCTTAGGCTCTAGTGCGGCTTATCCGCCCGATCTCACCTACCCATGCTTCTCGAATTCCTTGCTCCGAAACGCATCCCGGGGGTCTGGACCGATCTGGAAAGAAGGCAACTCACGAAACCCGGAACGTCGATAGCGCTAGCGGCAGGTTGCGCAGCGGGACTGGGGCTCGTGACCCCCTCTCATGTCGCCTCTGCAGAACAACAAGAACAATGTCCGAATACAGAAATCTCGGGCAATCCGCCGATCTACTTGCCCTACCCGTCCGGCCTGATACCTCCTGATTTGTGCTCGGAAGTAAAGAGAGTGCAACGCGAAGTGGATGTCATCTTCAAGGAGGCGCTTGCTGAATGGCGGGCGCTGCCACCTCCGATTCTAAACGGCCAGCCGCCAACACTGCAGGGAACGGGCTACCAGGCGGTAGAATTACTCGGAAAGCTTCTAAACAACGATCGCAACATGTCGGTCGGCAGAGATGTCGCCTGCAGTTCCTGCCATATGCCGTACACCGGGTTCACGACACCAATCCCTTCGATAAACTCGGGTCCTGTTGCGATGCCGGGATCCATGCACTTCCGGTGGGGCAAACGGAAGCCTCAGTCATACACCTACGCGCCCTACTTTCCCCAACTCGAATACAACGGAGTCCTAAAAGCTTTCTTCGGCGGAAATTTCTGGGACTCGCGCTCGACCGGATACAAGTTGAGCAGTCCAAATGCGGAGCAGGCGCAGCATCCGCCGGTCGATCCCGACGAGCATGGCTTTCCCGACACCGCCTGCATCGCCTACCGGCTCTCCCGCGCGGAGTACAAGCCTCTCTTCGAGCTGGTTTGGGGCGAGGGATCACTAGATATCAAATGGCCGGCCGATACCGAGGCGATCTGCGGCACCCCCGAAGGGGCCGCCGTCTTCAACGGCAGCCGAAACGCCTTGCACCATCATTTGACCCGTTCGAGCGGGTCGGCCCCGGCGTCCGACGCGGTGGCGATGCCGGTCGCCCTCGGCCGGGATGACCGAGCCAAGGCAAACAATGTCTTTGACCACTGGGGACAATCGCTGCACGCGTTTGAGGCTTCGGCGAATGTCAGTCCTTTCTCGTCGAAATTCGATGCGTTCCTGGCCGGCACTTACACTCTGACCGCGGACGAGCAGGCTGGTTACGACTTGTTCCGCGGCAAAGGCAACTGCAATTCGTGCCATTTGGACGGGAGAGGGACCACGCTGAAGAGCGACCAAACCGACACCAGCGCCGCCCCAGGAGGAGCCCCTTTGTTCACCTGCTTCGGCTCAGCCAATGAGGGCCTTCCCAGGAACCCGGTCATACCCTTCTATTACGAGACGCAACCGGACGCCTTCCACTACACGCCCAACCCCGTGGGCTTTGGCTTCAATGATTTGGGCATGGGCCTGTTCCTCAGGAGCCTTTCTGGCGTCAACCCGAACAGCGACTGGATCCAGTATGCGCCGAGCGTCGACGGCCAGATGCAGGTATCGTCGGCGCGCAACGCGGCGATGACGCCGCCCAATTGTCCCGCTTTCCAGAAGGCGTTCTTTCATAATGGCTATGTCAAAAGCCTGAAGGAGCTCGTCCATTTCTATAACACGCGGGATGTATTCGCTTATCCCGTCCAGTCTGGACACTGCCCGCCTGGAACCGTCGAAAAGGTGACCTGCTGGCCCGAGCCTGAAGTCAAGAACAACATCGACATGACGCAGGGGAGGCTCGGCCTGACCGACCACGAAGAAGACCTGATTGTCATCTTCCTCGGCGCCCTCACGGACGGCTTCACAACACCATACCCGGACGCCGACAAATACACGGGCAATTGTCTCCCTCCGGCTGCCCTCTCGCCCCCTTCGCCTCCGGCCTCTGCTGCCCCATTCCCACCGGGTCTCACTCCCCCTCCGCTCTGACAGCTAAGTGAGCAGGTTTAGCCTCGTCCGTTTACATCCTACCGCTATCCTCTGGGCAACTTCCGGGGTGGCGATGTGGACACGGGACTTGCGGAACTTGACGCACCCGCCAAGACGCATCCGACCCCACCATCTCGATGCCGTTTTCGCTCGCGTCGACTTCCGCCTTCACGGCCGTCGCCCGAAAGTTACGCTTGGTGCCAGAAGCAGTCCTAGCCGCCACGCTGAGGGCCAGGGTAGGCTGTGCGCCGGCGACCTCGGTCGCTGTCGCCAGCCTGGTCGGTACCGAAACGATCCGATTTCTTGCGGTCGGGAGGCGCGCCCGCCCGCGACGCGGCTACCCTTTTCGTGGACTGTGACCGCGTCATAGACTCGCGACCGGCCCGCGTCAGTGCGGCGAGAATGCCGGGCCAAGACCCGTCGCGGTTATGTCCCGATCCTCTATTCCGCCTGGGGCAATAGCGACCAGTCCGACGATCTTCTCATTCGCCTCGGCGCCCTGGCAATCGGGCAGGCGACCGGAAGAGAAATTCCGCCAAGCAGCAAAGTCATTTTACGGCGAAGGTCACCGCGGGAGAACCGTCAGGATCGTCGACCACCTCCCCAAAACGCGACAGGTCATCGAAACAATCGCGTCGGTCTGTCAGGCTCGGGAACCACCCCCGCTCGTCTTCAGCAAGGATTGTCCAGCATGTAATTTCCTATCGCGGCGCGGCGCCCTTGCAGTCGAACGGGACGACCTGAGGCTGCTTGGGGCAATGACCGGGAAAGAACAGGCTAAATCCGAGGCGAAGGGTATTTCGGACCCTCCAGCGAATCAACGCCGGGTCCGGGGCTGGGCGGCTGCCGTTGCCTGCTGGCGGAACAGCGTGTCGGCGGCCTGCTTCTGAGTGTCCGAGAGGCTCGCATAAAGACTGTCGAAAGCTGTCGCCAGACGCTCGGTATTGTCGGCATAGGCGCGCGCGATTTGGGCGTAGGAGTGCATGTTGTCGGGTGCGTTCATCGTCGCTACGGCTCCGGCGCGCTGGGTGAAGAGCGCATCGGTGGCCGCCGCGTTGTCGCGCATCGCCTGCGCGAAGGCCGACCAGAGGGGCATCTGCGCCTCGGTTATGCCGAGTTGCGACTGTAATGTGCGAATCCGCTGGTCCACGGCAGCTTGAGTTGCGGCGGAAGCCGCCGGCGAGCCGGCCGATGGCGC
>Ga0207693_10003187_pt1 | contig 14096 bp, 9 predicted proteins | sample LARL81metaG_FD_184347 | JGI IMG/M metagenome (GOLD analysis project Ga0207693, IMG submission 184347) | Corn, switchgrass and miscanthus rhizosphere microbial communities from Kellogg Biological Station, Michigan, USA - LAR L8-1 metaG... | ecosystem: Host-associated > Plants > Roots >...
TGGATGGCTAATTGTAAATGCCTGAGCTATATGTCCTCCCAAAGAATATCCCATGACATCTGCTTTTGGTATTTTCAGAGCATCAAGCAAACCAGCTGTTTCGTTTGCTAGTTGCTGATAAGTGTATGGTCTAGAACCAGCTGTTGTATTTGCAATTCCACGTTGATCAAACACAATCACTGTATGATTTGAAGAAATACCCGTTAAAAAGACGGATCCCAGGCATCCATACTATCAGAAGCACCATTGAAAAGTATTAGAGGATCACTTCTACCAAACATTTTGTACGCAACATCAATATCTCAAACATGGACTTTTTTTAATTGGATATTTTGCAAATTTATCGAATTCGCAGTATTAGAATTCGTTTGGTTTGGATCTGGTTGACCATATGCTACTTTAGTGATGCCAAAATAACCATAGTTACTAATTGATGAGATTGAGATAATAAGAGTAGATATGACAGCAATAATAACGACTAGATGATCTTTCCTAACAAGTCTGTGACTTGGCACGAATCCTATACAGGCTGCGAAGTATTTAAGGTAAATCTGACCTTAGACAAAAAGAGTTGTCGATTCGTAAAGTAAAGATGTGGTTAGTTAAAGTCAAGCCTCAAGATACTTGTTATCTATAGTATTCATTATTTGGCGCAAGTGTATCTGTGTCTGATCAATTGCTTGTTAGGTCAGAATACCTTGTTATCTATTTCACTATTGGTGTAGATTATATACCAAGATTAGTAAACGACCCTAAACCAAATAAAAATGATCGTACCAAACTTAATTAGAGAAATTACTTATGTTCTCTGTATTGCAATAAAATGACTATAGTTTTCCTAAAAATGACAATATTTTATTAATTACTATCGTTGTGTTTATAACCTTGAGAACGGACTTATTGTTGAACACACTATATGTCAGCAGTACAGTCTGTGGTTTCGATGTTGATTAGCAGAAAGGCATCAATTGCACTAGGAATAGCGATAATTTTCATTGTAACTATTGATTTGCTTACGACTCGTCAGATTTTACCCTATAACAATGATACGGAAGCTGTAATCTTTATTTTGACTATAGTGATTGGTTATGGCATCGGTTCGTGGATCCTTTTGTCATTCACTAAACGATTAAGTAAAGACATTAGAGCTAAATCATACTTTATCAATCTAATCCATTGGACTGTTACCTTAATTCAATTCGCTCTATTAGGAATACTATTAGTTGTACTCTTTAGTAATACTACAGGACTTCTCTCTCCTCTAGTCCTTGCTGTCAGTTCTATAGTTGCAAGCATCATTATGGGGGCAATCTCATTCAAATTCTTCTCATGGTATAAATTAAGTAAGTATAAAAATTTCACTATCTTGTGTTATGCTGTAGCAGCGATATTGATTGCTACTTCAATAGCACAAGAAGGTTTTAATAAATTACTACTGATACAAGTAGTACAGGAGCCTACGCCGCCAGGAGCAACTATCCAATCAACTTTTTTATACAAATCATCTGACAAATATAATGGTCAAATAGAATATAAGGTAGTAGGCCCTCACACTACTACACTTTATATTCTACCAAATTCGTACCAAGCACTTTGGGATATTGGTTCGGTGATTCCTATAGCGTTCGTATTTAGATGGTTAGCTTCTACTGCGCTTTTGCATAGCTTTTATCAAACAATAGGTAAACTCCCTACTTCTTATTGGATTATTCTTTCACTTCCCCTAGTATTCTATTTTATTGGAAAAATATCAGTAGACTGGACAGGAGGAAGCTTCTTGGGAGTAGATGAAGAATATCGATATTATTTAAAACTCTTATTTAGAATGGGTAATGTTGCAGGAAGTATCCTGTTTGGTGTTGCCTTTTTTGTAATAGCAAGAAGAATGACCTCACCGAAATTAAAAGACTATCTTATAATTACAGGAATAGGCGATACGATAGTGGGTCTTGCACTTTCAACTTCAGGCCTGCAACAGACGTACGGAATCGCTGGACATTCCCTAGTACTATTATCTTCATATCTGTTTAGTATAGGACTGTATCTTTCGGCAATAGCGTTGTCACAGGATAGTTTGCTGAGAAGATCTATTAAAAAATCTGCAATAAATTTAATAGATGATATTGGATCGGCACAAATGGAACAACAGATAGAGGGAAGGGTAAAGAAGTTAGTTCGAAAAGAACAAAAAGAACTTGAGGGACAGACTGGTGGCTTTTCAGATGAAGTTGGTGAGGATGAACTCAAAGAATACATGGAGTTAGTGATAGAGGAAACAAAGGACCCAACCAACTACTTTAAACAGAATGAATCTCGAAAATAGATCTTAGTCTGACCATATGGGAAGGCCGCTCTACCTATTTCTAGCAAACTCGCCATCGGAATTCAGTATCTAGGAATAAACCAAAATTGCTCTATGCCAAAAGTGAATTGTTGTAGATACTCTCCAACCTTGGTATAGTTTAGTATAATGAAGGCTCATTCGTCAGAATGGCTCTTGCATTGTAAGCTCTGCCATTTTGTGAACCTTTTCATGCAAGTCATTGAGAACTCTAGTCTAATTATAAATTTACAGACTCTTTGCTTTCTTGAGAAAAATCGGCAAGTCCATAGTTCATACTATTCAATTGTTTGGGCGACATTGTATGTAATGAAATCAATGCTATTATTATGACAGCCAATGGGTTTATGCTTGATTCCCATTATTTAGCTTTTTACTCTCAAGATAGAATCTGTGGATGTTACTAGCTATCTCGTCAAGGCAGTCTTCCGTAGCAAAGTGTCCTGAATCAAGCCTGTGTATCTCAGCGTTGGGTAGATCCTTCAGGTAAGCCTCGCCACCTTCTCTAGTAAAGAATATGTCATTTTGTCCCCAGAAAATCAATGACTTCGGTTGACGCTCCTGTAAGAATTTTTGCCATTTTGGGTATAGTGTTAGGTTGATGCGATAGTCATAGAACAAATCCATCTGCACACGTCTCGCATTAGGCCGTTCCATGAACCTAAAGTCCATGTTCCAATTATCCGGACTGATGATTTCGGGTTGCTTGTGGCCGTGTAGGTAGACTTGCTTTATCGTCTCGAGTTGTAGAAACCCATATAGAGTGGCTTCCGTTTCAGGAGTACGATTCTTCCAAAGCGCGTTACGCAAACCATCCCATGCACTGGTAAAGCCAATTTCATATGTATTTGTGTTCTGTATTATTAGCCACTCAAGCCATTCAGGATGCCGAGTCATGATTCGGAAGCCTACAGGCCCACCATAGTCTTGCATGTAAAGTCCAAAGTGTGTAAAGCCTATGGTCTTCAAGAAATCTTCCATTATCTCAGAAAGTCGATCAAAGGTGTAATTGAACTCTTTCGTACTAGGCATATCGGAATTCCCAAATCCAGGGTAGTCTGGTGAGACGACATGAAAATGGTCTGCCAAGGCTGGAATAAGGTTACGGTATTGATGAGAAGAAGAAGGCCAGCCATGAAGCAAGAGTAGCTTCGGATTAGTTGGTTCCCCTGATTCCCTGTAAAAAATAGATAGCCCATCAATCGTTACTGTTCTGTGAAGTGTACGTTTGCTAAGCAATTTTTGATTTGAAACTTGTTTGTTCATGTTAAATGAAACTCTTTATCTGTATACTTAACTATTGGGATTTACCAGTACCTTACTGTAAGCCAGTAGACGTAATAGCTGCAGAACGTTTGATTATAAGGTCATGATACTCTGAAAAACACTCTTCGAGATTTTCTGGAACAGCTTTGTAAAGACATAGTATAGTTATAGGCATTTCAGACCCTTTGATTGCTTCATTAGACATATTTTCAAGTTGGAGGGCTTCCTCATATCTTCCCTGTTCGATTAATTTAGTTGGCGAAGTGGCCAAGATATTTAGTCCATTTTTTGATTTCTGCTTTGCCAGTTCACCGATATCGCGTATACTATTAAGACTTGGCATAACAGAAAAGCTGCCGTCATCATAAAAACCTTCATCGGCTGGAATTACTATTATATCTTGTGAGTTGAATAAAAAATTTACGTTTTGGGCTATGTCAATTGATTCTATGAATTTCTGTTGTTCTTTTGTGTAGATAAGCAAGACATTAATCTGATTGCGATCAATGCCCCGCCTTACATAGGCATTAACAATCTCCTTAAATTGTGATTCATTATTATATGTATAGACAACATGGTCACGATCCTTCATTTCTAAGATAATGTCACTTACATAATCCATCTTGTTGTAAATGGCTTCCTGCTCATCTAGGAATTGATTTATCATGTGTCTTAGGAGCTCAGGTTTACTAGACATACCCATACTTTTGGCCCTAGGTGTTTCTAGGAATTGATCCAATCTTTTGACCAGAAGTTTTGGAAGGTGGACATAATACCAATCCTTACGCCCCATAACATGAGTAGTTACAATGTGATATTATAGTATTGCATCCGATTAGATCAGTATCAATTCAGCCTATTCAAGCAGTCATTTATCTAATCAGTGTTCTGATTTCAGCATTTTGGTAGCATTAGAGTAAGAGCCTTGGATATTATAAATCCTGTTACTGTCCCGATAACTATCACCGGCTAAAGATTAGTCAGTCCGCACAAGAACACCAGCAGGAGAGATATTAGACCGACAACCCAGCCTATGTTAACATGATAAGTATAATTGCTTAGCCGGCCAAAAGCTAGATACATAATGCCGAATATGACTTATAAATCCGATGACGCCGGGGTCGACTCTATAATTCTATTATCTTTTCTTGCTCTCCTCATTTTATCGTCCAATGGCTACAGCTCGTCAGGATTTATCCCGTTGTCCACGTCATTCGCCGGGCACACAGGCGATCTCGTACGTCCTCATAAACTCGCCCAAGCCAAATTGTTCCGCAAAGTTCTTCCCATGTTGATTTAGATAAGCTTTTAAAAGTACTATACTATATGACAAATATTGTACTATATTTCATCACATATATAATAAATAATAACAATAATAATAATTATAGCATGAATAGTATAAAGTTTTCCTCTTTTGCAAGACTTTTGCTATTTACGATTGTTCCATTATTATTGTTACTGCCTTTAACGGAGAGTGTAATGGGAACTGCAGAGAAAACAGTACCAGCGATAGCACCGACGACGACGACGACAAATACTACTATTTCTCCTACTGCGCCTACCTCTGCTTCGAATCAGAATTGCTTAAGTTATGATCCTTCTAATAAAATAATTACAATAAAATGCAAATCTGCGACTCTAACTGATATAGATAATCAGCTTAATGATGATAGCATTTTAGACAGGCAGGCCAATAATGGAGTCTGGTTGCTAAATGCAGGCATTTTAGTTGATAAAGGAGCTGTACTTAAGATAGACTCAAAAGATGTAAAGTGGCTTAAAATAATTGCAGACGGAAAGACCGCATATTCAATAGATGTACTAGGTGGCTTAAAAATTGACTCGGTGAAAATAACTTCTTGGAATCCTAGAACAAACAATTATGCAACGACTAACGGAACAAGAGATCTTTCTGATAATAAAGTGGTAAAGGGCGATCCTAGACCATATATAAGAGTGGAAGATGAAGCAACAGGCACAACAGACATTACTAATTCGGAGATAGCGTATTTAGGATATGAATCAGGGGTAGGTGGGGGGAAGCAGGGTCTGAGATACGACGGTGGAAATGGAAGTGTACTAAAAGGTAACAACATCCATCACCTCTATTTTGGCTTTTATTCCAGTGGAGTAGGTGGTATGGTAGTTGTGAATAATCATATACATCATAATGGTCATTATGGTTTTGACCCGCATACTGGAACTCATCATATGATCTTTCGCAACAATATCGTTGATGATAATGGTGGAATAGGTTTAATTTGTTCGCTGGATTGCCATCACATAACAATAGAAAATAACAAGATCTATAGTAACGCCAAAAGGGGTATAATGCTTAGCAGAAATATGTCTGATTCCATTGCAAGAAATAACATCATAAGCAACGAGGAGAATGCTATAACTATTTCAGAGTCACATCACAATAAGATTTACAATAATACGGTTTCTGATAGCGAAGGTGGAATAGATATAGATAAAGAGTCTCTTAACAATGCAATATATAATAATACTATGATAGTTGCAAATGCAACACAATCACCACAGTCATCATCTGATGCTATAGCGGTGGAAAAAGGCGCAGAAAAAAATAATGAAATATTTTCTAATAAAATAATAAATAGCAATCGCACTGTTTAGAAGATATATTGAACTCCAATTCAACGAGGGTGGAAAAGCCTACCTTTCTTGATATTCAATATAAACAATATTTGCTGCTATATATATACTATAATTTGATTGCAGCTGATTAAGTAAGTATTAATTTTGCCCCATTCATCTATCTTTCGTCTAGAATTTACCTGCTTTCTTGATATGATTGCATATTCCTTTTTTACGAGTCCATCTTGCCTGGCACATGCTCGCTGACGAAAATCGATCTAGATTTCGGATTCAGCGACCCGGTGGCTGTAGCATTAGGGATCTTCTACAAAAGCCGGCTAAGATCATATTTGTGAAACTGTGTTTATGAGATAATCCTGCAAATCCCGTAATGACTGAATATCGATGACCCTTCTTATAAATGGGTTCAAGGCGATTAGCGATAGTTTGAATAATAAATTCTACGTATTCAATATCTTGGCTGCTGTCTTGATCTCGGATATTCTTGTCTTTATGATTACTGTATTTGTCTCCTGTGGTCGTTTTGTTAACTGTTGGTCTAAGACAATCGTCGAGTATTGCTAATAACTTGTCATACATTTTGTCGATTATCTTAATCCTATCTTTACCTATGGAGTGATATCTAATATTGGAATCATCCCTATGCCTACTAGGTGGCAAGGTTATTAGACCAAGAGAGTTGTCGGTCTTTATTTCAAATTCAAATCCATGTTTACAATGTCTGGTTCCAATGGGAGTATGTTGTTCATGAGACAGCCAGAAGATATGTCTACCATATTTTTTCTTTGTCTTAGATACAAATGTATTTTTACACATTTCGTCAATGAAATAAACGTCCTGCCCATTTGGGCCCCTAAGACGACCCAGAACCGTAAACACATGCTCACTATCTATATCAAGTGCATTAAGGTATAATGGTTGACCGTCTGGATCTCTAAGGTGTGTCCTGCCAAGAAGTGTTGCAACATTCTTAAATCTAATTTTTTCACTTTCGATTCTTTGAACATTCCAAAACTCAGGGTGATTGTAAATATAGTTTATCGGATGCTCTTCTCCGTCATCAGATTCCTGTTTTGATATCTCTCGGTCATCTTCAGTTAATAACCCATAAACATTAGGCGTTCTTCCATCGTCTGCAAGTAGAACCAAGATAACACCCATTTCATGAAGTCTTTTGATTTCTGCAACTGGAATATGATTATAGTAATGGGATTCATTCATCCTTACTTAGATTCTTCCTTGAAAAATAACGAAATTAGTTCTGGGACGTGGTCTATACTGGTTAGGACGCTTTCAAAGATAGGTTTGATTCTGTGATCCTTTCCGCACTTGAAACAGGATTTCTGCCGCATAGAATCTTCAATGTATAATTCATCTGTTCAATTACCTCTCGACATAACCAATCACGATCTAGGTCAATCTTGTCAAAAGATTTAATTTGCGGAGGATAGATATTGGTATTATCAATCATCTGAGGCTATTGCCTCCTCGCATGATGATTGAAGACTAGAGTTAGAAACCCCTTGGAACGGCATATCTAACTCTTTTTTATCATGACATAAACAACTGCAAATTACATGTAGTCCTAAACCTGACCACGTACCGCAACAATCAACATGATTGAAATTCCTGCAACTTCGACTAAGGAAATAGAAGTTTTTTGCATTTGATGTTGATTCTAGAGAGATCAGATTCTATATCCCACCGAGAGACCGTTCTCATCTAATTCATCCAATAGTCGCGATATAAGCTCAGAGAAAGATTCTCCGAACTTTCCTTTATTTCGAAGTTTATCGTAAATCTCTTGCCGAAGTGCTACATTAATTACCTTCTGCATATTGCATATACAGTATACATTGAATTCTTGTAAAGGTATTTTATGATTTGATGGTCGAAAATGCAAAAAACCTCAGTCTGGAATTGAATGAGGATGATAAAGAAATCTTAGATAAAGTTGTTCTAAATTATGCCGTGAAATTCTATGCTCTTACTCAACAATATCCTAGCCCCAAGAAATACGCAGAAGAGTACTTGTTGAAAGCAGTGAATAAAGATAGTAATATTGCAGCGGTATTTACTATCACCTATGCCATGACTAGTCCTCATGGTCAACAAATTAGACCTGGAGAATTGAATCAAAAACTTGCAAACAATATACAAAACGCATTCAAGGAACAATATATTGATGTGGCCAGCCAATTACAAAACAATGAATTCGTTAAGAAATTTCTCAGTCCTCACGATTTGCGGATGGACGTTTTAAAGAAACAGGAAGACCAAGGAATTTTCATCCATTTGACTACAGAAGAAGAGATTCGCCGGCAACAGGATAGAAGATCTCATTCATATGGAAGATCCTCATCTACAACGATCTATAACGAACGTGGAGGAAGGCTTTCTGTATATATATATTGGCCGACGACGTCGAGCGATTAAAAAGAGCCATGGAAAAAACTGGCAGCATTGAGTATCTTTACAGAGAGATGATCAAATCCGGACTGGCTGAGAAACTATTCAAATTTCATGCACTAGCGTTCCTCCACGCTGCCAAGCTGGATAAAAGGGTTCTCGATATGGCAATTGGAGCTGGAGCAAGTTTCTTTCAGGAGTCGCAAGGTACAGTCGATACTGCAAAGGCGTTTCAACAACTACAACAAATAGATGATAATAAATTAGAACAGACTATAGACAGTCAGATCAAATCAATAGTAGAAGATCGGGGTTACTATAGTATGTTATCTCTTGCAGGTTTATTGAAGTTATAGTTATCTTTGATCCGGTATAAACAATACCTGCTCAAGCATACTCAGAATCCGTATCTAAATAGATCATTGGGTCGCATTGGGTATTGGTTTCAATTGACCTGAATCTATAAGTGTTTGGAGTAGTTGTTCAAATTCCTCTTGTTTCTTTACCAATCTCTGAATCTGTTTATCTTTTTCCTGCAACTGCGCCGAGATATCTGCCCCTCGTCTTTCTAGCTGTTGATAATCAAGAAATGTCAGATATGGTTCAATTTTTTGAAATAACGCAGCTTTTTCATCGATTGTACGTCGATAGTAGGTAGAGGAACTATGGCCAATCATAAACTCAGAAAAATCGCCATAGCCTAAATCTGAGATAGTAGATTTAACAAAACGTCTCATAGAATGTAATGTAATACGCCGGCGTCTACCATGGTCGAATTCTTCCCTGTCACCCATACCCATCCTATCTAATGTTTTAGCAAAACTGTTGGCAAAGTGATTATATATCCATCTAATGTTTGGATTAGCTTGATTCACTGCTAATAATAAATCACGATCATTTCTTCTTTGAGTCCTATATTCAATGTGTGTTTTTTCATTTTCTTTACCTTTAAGACATACCCTGCGTGTACGATGCTTATATTCCAACCATAATGAAATTTGTTGGACGAGTTCCTGAGTTAAGAAGACGAATCGAGATACCTTTGTTTTTGTAAATTCTCCTCGTATAAGTAACTTTGGTGGATTGGTAGTCAGATCACAATCAGCCAATCTGATAGATAATGCTTCAGATGCTCGCATCCCCGTTGCAGCAAGTAGCATTACGTATGTCTTTAATCTGATGTCAGAACATGCATTCAATATATTTGTGATATCCTCCTTAGTTAGAGGTTGTATATCTTTCCGAACAACCTTGGGCAATTTTACTTTGAGCTTGAATTTACGTGGACTTATTTCAACATCGAAATATTCAAGAAAGTTCTTTGCGGTTATTAGTCGTTGTTTTAGAGTTAGGGTCGAAATATTGTTGCTAGTTTGGAGATATAAAATGTAACTGCTTAAGACATCGTAAGGATCAAGTAAACGTTCATTAATCTTCATTATAAGATTATCCAAATTTGCTTTATATTCCATAAAGACAAATTCATTGAACCCCTTTAATCTGAGTTGATACTCACGAGCCGATCCCGCGTTCACCATGCTAATACTTTTGATGTATTTGCCTAGTGCATTCTGAGTTGGAAGAAAACGCGAGGTAGGGGATGACATTAAGCCATGTTTGGTTTTAATCAGCACTACGACTATTAGGAGTGGCTAATATTTATATTATTTGTATTGACATGGTTTAAAAATATATAAATAGGTCAATTGCTTCCTTACGATGTGCCTATTATCGCTATTTCATTATACCCTGGTAGAACTAAAGATCAGAAAGATGCATTTGCTCGGGCTGTAACGGATGCAGCAGTACAAATACTAAAAACTAAATCTGAACACATAATTATTACGTTTGATGAAAGACCAAAAGGAAATTGGTACATGGCAGGAAATCCGTTAGGATAGCTACCGAATAGTAGAATACTAGAGGCCATGGTAATAACTTTTAGATAATTTCATTAGTTTGGTACCACATTCATTTTTAGTCTTTATTTAGGATATTGAGCTATTGGATTAATCCGCCAACAAAATGCTTGTATACAAATTTGCTAACCCCAAATTAAAGCGTAATAATAGATTAATGTGAGGAGTAAGATAAACCAAAAAGATACCGATAAAGGATTTAGCTTTTAAAAGCTTGACCAATGTAATATAGCAGAAGTTTCCAGAAACGTGGCCACAAGAGAGTCGCATCATGAATTTAGATCAGCAACTTTACTTAGTCACACATATTATGGTATCAATCGGTAAAATCGATTCCAGTGGCTGAAAAATTTTCTCTAACTAGTGATTGTTGTATAGGCTGATACTTGTTTTTGAGATAGCCTTAAATTAGATTAGTCTAGCAGGTTGGATGTTCGAAGATTATAGCAGTCCTCTATCCAGGATGAGAAAAAGCAACGAATAATTCAGACTTACTGGGCTGCGCTGAAAACGCCCTTGGGCTTGACTTTCTTGGAAAGAATGGCCATGAGCTCGTAGTACTTACTGACCAAGAGTACGAGCTTGACTAACATCTTCCTACCACAGATGTTGTTATCACTACTCCGTTTTGGCCGGCTTATATTACGAAACAGAGACTCACAAAGGCGCCAAAACTTCGGCTGATTCTGACTGCTGGTGTTGGTTCAGATCATATAGATTTGGCTGCAGCAGCTACCCATAATGTTACAGTTGAGGAGATCACGTGTAGCAACGTCGTAAGTATGGCCGGAACGGGTGGTAATGCATATCTTGGCTTTGGGTCGAAATTATAATCCTGCTTACAAACAAGTTCTAGATGGTAATTGAGGATATTGCAGAAATTGCTGCAAACAGACACGACCTGGAAGGCAAAACTGTTGGAGTCATAGGAACAGGAAGGATTAGGCAGAGGGTATGTACTAGGCTCAAGGGTTTCGATATTAACTTTGTCAATGCAGCTCGAGGAAAAATTATCGATACATAGCTCTTGTAGAAGTCTTAGAAAGGGGCATCTGGCAGGATATGCAGGAGATGTATGGTTCCCCGAGCCTGCCCCTGCAAACCATCCCTGGAGAAATATGCCGAATCATAGATGGTGCATCATTACTCCGGCACAACTTTGGAGGCATAAAAAAAGATACGCCGATGGAATAAAAAACTCTCTAGTAAAATTCCTAAATCGGCAGCCAATTGAGCGAGATTACCTAATAGTAGATGATGGTAAAGTGAGTCCTAGTTATAGCTACGCTTTCAAAAAAAATCCTGCAGTTCCTAATAACTGCAACGGTCAGTATTTTTATTAGTCGATTATTTTGTGTTAAAGCAATATAATCTATACAGCATATTATGGTCTACCAGCAGTCAGTTAATCTAGTTTTTGTTTTGTTATAATAAATCATAAGACCTACACAGATAAAGCCGATTACCTCTGGAACCACGAATAGCTTGAATCTCTCTTCACCAGAAGCATTAAAGTATACCAGGCTTGTAACGGGACCCCCTACTAATCCTCCGAATATGCCAGCTAGAATTGCTATAGAAATGAGTCTATCTTTGTTCAATTTCGAGGATTCAGCAGTGTCATCAACCTCTCAGCATATTATAATTTCTCTGCCTTGTCTATTCCATACAGACGGCTTGATTTTAGAGTATGATTTCAAAAAATTCATTGTGACCTGTCACTGATTGCGAACAATATATTGAAAATCTTACTTGTGAATGCCATAAACTATCACTTAAGATCAGCGCATCAGAATTATTTCCATTTAACAATGTTATATAGCAGGTAAGAATCTAATCTACCATGCCTACTCAAAGACGATAAAAAGAAAGAAAATAAAAGGTTAATTTCATTTTCGTTATCTTTATCTAGCCTTTTAGATCATTTAGCACCGTGAGTTGTTTTAGGAACCCATCATGCCAGGACTTCCCATCATTCCCATACCGTGTCCCATCATGCCAGGACTTCCCATCATTCCCATGGAGGGGTGCATCTTTGCCATCATATCTATCAAACTCATGGATTTGACAGATAGCACCTTACCGTTTCCAGGATCCACTAATACTCGGTGGATGTTGTTGCTAGCATCTAGTACAAAGACATCATAAACTAGGAATCCCCTCTCCGGATGAATAAATGCTGCTACAGCTGATGAATTTAAACCTCCTCCAATGGCTTTCAATGCATCTGTGGTAGCATCATTTAGGGTTGTATGTATTCTGGACTTAAATGCATCCATTATAGGACTGAATAGCGATATAGAGCTGGTCCAATTTGCGGAGTTCATTGTCATAGAATTTGGACTCTGATAAGTCTGGTTATTACTTGGGATCTGCGTCGCCGTTGTACCATTAGCTGGGTTGGTTTGTTGCTGAGCCAAGGCAATGCTACTATTTGGTAACATTACGAATGCTATGACTACGGCAATGCCAGACAGAGCGACTAAATAGCCGGCCGCATGTTTTGTCTTCATATGCAGATAGACAAGAAACTTTTACTATAATAAGGTTTATAGTGGAGAATAATTCATGGTATAAAAAAATTATGTTATAATCAGCCTGTCAGATGGGCTCTAACATTTTTTTAAATAGTTCGATAGACACTCATTTTATTCCTTACTTGTTGGAATCCATCCAAGTTTCATAAAATATTGATCTGTTATAAGCTAAGATTTCGAATATTTATAGGAGAAGATTGAGCCTATCAATATGGTACTAAATATTCTTATGTCAGACGTGATTGTTATAATGACCTTCTAACCAAATATGCGAGCAGGTAGCTGAAGCATACAATTCATAAATCTACTTACAAAATAGCAATAAATAAGTTTAAAACGGTAAACATGCCACTAGAATTCGTCGCTTTTCTATCTTTGACATCATCAAAATTTAAATTACAATAGTGACATTTTGTCCATAATATTAATCTGAGATTATGGTACTCTATTTTTGTTCTTTGAATGTTCATGTCCTCTTACCTCTCTTTCCTTACATTCTATGAATTCAATCGATAAACCGTATATGTATATATATTGTATTGATCTGATTTTCTAGATACTTTTCTTATTGTCCTTTGTTGTAATGCTTTCGTATGGTTCAATGAAATGGCCAAGTATACAGTTACAACTCTTCTTAAAATCGTCAGTATAATCAGATTCGCAACTCCGAGTATACCTTGTACTAGAATCTGGTTTTGCAAGAAATAACAATTTTTACTATTGGTTTATTTAGTATTGTCAGCTCACAATAAACAAAAGAGCAAATTCGCTTTCGTACCTATTCTAGCATAGATCTATTTTTCGCTAAATTATTTCTTCTCCTTCATTATCGCTACTTACAAATCCAAAGATTATATGTTTAGTATCATCATCCCCATTGTTATACTATCGATATCATTCATCCATTAAATATTCCAACTAATGATACTATTAATGAAACTGCAATTATAGCGGCTGCAACAATTATGAATTTTGAGTTACTATTCATCTATTGTTATAGGT
>Ga0207693_10003188_pt1 | contig 14094 bp, 14 predicted proteins | sample LARL81metaG_FD_184347 | JGI IMG/M metagenome (GOLD analysis project Ga0207693, IMG submission 184347) | Corn, switchgrass and miscanthus rhizosphere microbial communities from Kellogg Biological Station, Michigan, USA - LAR L8-1 metaG... | ecosystem: Host-associated > Plants > Roots >...
GGAGATGCTGTAGTCCAGCAGGGCCGTGCCGCCCTCGCGGGAGTGGCCCTCCATCCACTTGCCGTGGCTCTGGAAAACGGCATCCCCGGCTGCCACCTCATCCGGCCCTACCGTCCACATGACGACGATGTGCGTCTTGCCCAGGTCCATGGTTCTTCTCCCTCCCAGTGACCTCGGCCTGGCCTCGTCGCCGCGGCCGAGGGAACGCCAGGTGGCTGGCAGGTTAACACCGCGTGTTGGCCTCGGGAGTCTCAGCTTCGTACAGCCTGCCATCGGCCAGGGGCCGGTCCTACCAGGGACAAGCCCACAAACGACCGCATAATCCGCTGAACCACCAGTGCGGGTCCAGGCTCTTGCCGTGGCGGCGGGGCAGGCTGAGGTGCAGCAGCCAAGTGCAGCAACCGCATCGGCCTCAGGTGTCCGCGATCGCCCGGCATCAACCCTCTGACGTGCCTGGCTGCCCCCTATTTGCCTTCCTGCCACTAGTTCACACCGAGGAGGTCACTGGTTCGATCCCAGTATCGCCCACCAGCTCGCAGGCCGGTTCCAATTCGAGGAACCGGCCTTTTCCGGCTAAGGCAGGGCGGCTCCGCCTGATCGAGCGCGACCACCGGTTCCACGCCACGGGCCGCCGCCGCTGACCGCGCGATCAGGCATCCCTGTCCTCGAGTTCCGAGGCCTCGAATCCTTGGGCCTCGAATCCTGGGCACGTGGTGACCGGCAGGCGCGGGTAACGGGGCAGCCGGGCGTCCCATGCGGCGCGGGTGCAGCGCAGGTAGGCGGTGCCCCGGTGGGTCTCGTTGAGCTTCGCGTGCACGCAGGTACCGCACAGCCCCGGTGCCGCGCCGAGCTTCCGCCGCGCGCTGTCAGGTGACTGGTCCGCCATGCCACCATCCTGCGCCATGGCGGAGCGCTGGGGCAGTCACCACGGGCCCGTTCTGAATGATTACCCGGCCGTTGCCGCCGTGGGCCGCAGCCCAGCGAGCACCTCCTCGGCGCGATGGCAGGCCGCCTCCCGGCCCGGCGCCACGGACCGCAACTCGGGTACGTCGACGCGGCACTTGTCGATGACCAGCGGGCAGCGGGGATGAAACGCGCATCCGTCCGGGCGCGCCGCCGCGACCTGCGCGCCGCCGGGCAGGATGATCCGCGACCGCCGCCGCGCCGGGTGGACTTCCGGCACGGCCGAGCGCAGCGCGAGCGTGTACGGGTGCGCGGGGCTGGCCAGCAGGCTGGCCGTGGGCCCGGTCTCGGCGATCCGGCCGAGGTAGAGCACCGCGGTTTGCTCGCACAGCTCAGGCACGATCGCCAGGTTGTGGGTGATGAGCAGGCAGGAGAGCCCGCGTTCCGCGCGCAGCCGCCGGATGGTGGCGAGCACCCGCTCCTGCGCGGTCACGTCGAGTGCGCTGGTCGGCTCGTCGAGCACCAGCAGACGTGGGGAGACCGCGAGCGCGCGGGCGATCGACGCCCGCTGGCGCTGCCCGCCCGATAGCTGGTGCGGATACCGGGAGGCCAGCGCCGGGTCGAGCGCGGCCTCCGACAGCAGCGCGGCCACCCGGTCGCGGACGGCCGCCCTGGCCATCCCGTGCACGGTCAGCACCTCGCCGATGGCAGCGCCGACGCGCTGCCGCGGGTCCAGGCTGTTGTCCACGTCCTGATACACGAGCTGGGCCGCGCGGCGGTACTCAAGCAGCCGCCGCCCGCGCAGCCGGAGCACATCCTGCCCCTCGAACATGATCGTGCCGCCGGCCGCCGGGACCAGGCGCAGTATCGCCCGGCCCACGGTCGTCTTTCCCGAGCCGCTTTCGCCGACGAGCCCCAGCCCGAACGGCCCGTGGCGGATCGTCAGGGAGACCCCGTCGACCGCGCGCACCGGACCGTAGTCCACGCGCAGGTCCCGCACCGAGAGCATGACGCCGGCCGCCATTGACGTCACCCGTCCAGCCGGGGCACGGCGGCGAGCAGCTCACGGGTGTAGTCCTGCTGCGGCGCGGCGATGACCTCCTGCGTACGACCCTGCTCGATCACCTGACCGGAGCGCATGATCGCCACCCGGTCGCACAGCTCGGCGATCACCGCCAGGTCGTGGCTGACGAACAAGATGGCCATCCCGCGCGTGTCGCGCAGCTCGCGGAGCAGCTCGAGCACCTCAGCCTGCACGGTCACGTCGAGGGCGCTGGTCGGCTCGTCGGCGAGCAGCACCTCGGCGCGCAGCGCGATCGCCAGCGCGATCGCGACCCGCTGCAGCTGCCCGCCGGAAAGCTGCGCCGGGTACCTGCTCAGCAGTTCCGGCGGCAGCAGGACGCTGCGCATCGCCGCCGCGGCCCGGTCCCTGGCTTCGGCGGCGGACAGCCCGTGCAGCCGCAGCGCCCTGGTCACGATCACGCCGACCCGGAACACCGGGTTGAAGGCCGACGCGGGGCTCTGGAAGATGGCGGCGATCCGCCGTCCCCTGACCGCCCGCAGGGCGGCGGGGGACATCCCGGTCAGTTCGGTGCCGTCCAGTTTGATCGATCCGGTGACGGTGGCGCCGGCGGTCCCGGCGAGCCCGAGCACCGCCTGGATGGTCATCGACTTGCCTGACCCGCTTTCGCCGGCCAGCCCGACGATCTCGCCCACGCCGACGTCGAGTGCCGCCACCGACGCGGCCACGTGGTCGCCGAACAGCACCCGCAGGTCACGGATCTGCAGCTTCACCGGACTGGCAGCCTCCTCGGGTCGAGCGTGTCGCGCAGCCCGTCGCCGAGCAGGGTGAACGCGAGCGCGGTGATCAGGATGGCCAGGCCGGGATACGTCACCAGCCACCACTGCGTGGTGAAGTAGTTCTCGCCCTCGGCGACCATCAGGCCCCACTCGGGCACGGGATCCTGCGCGCCGAGGCCGAGGAAGGACAGCGCGGAGATGGTCAGGATCACTCCGCCGGCGTCGAGCGACACCTGGACGATCAGCGGCGTCATCGAGTTGGGCAGCACGTGCCTGAGCAGGATCCGCCAGTGCGGGATGCCGAGGGTCCGGCAGGCCTCCACGTACGGCCGTCCGGCCACCGATGCCGCCTGGCCCCTGATGAGCCTGGTGTACCACGGCCACCAGGCGATCGCGATGGCGATGGTCACGCTGGTCAGGCTGGGCGACAGGACGGCCACGAAGGCGAGCGACAGCAGCAGCGCGGGGAACGCGAGGAAGACGTCGGTGACGCGCATGATGATCTCGTCGGTCACCCCGCCGAAGTACCCCGCGGCGATCCCGAGCGGGACGCCGATCGCGCAGGCGATCAGCAGCACGAAGAACGCGACGACCGGCGATATCCGCGCGCCGTACAGCACCCGGGAGAAGACGTCCCTGCCTACCTGGTCGGTGCCGAACAGGTGCCGCATCGACGGCGCCTGCAGCGCGATCTCGGGGTGGGTGGCCGTCCCGGCGTCGGCCGGGTACGGGGCGAGCAGCGGCGCGAACACGGCGACCACGACGATCACCGCCACGATCAGCGCGCCGGCGGTGATCAGCCGGTTCGCTCGCGCTGCCCGGCGCACCGCGGTGACGCCCGGGGCCCTCGCCAGCAGGGTGCTCACTGCAGCCGGATCCGCGGGTCAAGAGCGGCCTGTACCAGGTCCACGACGAGATTGGCGGCCACGTACACGAGCCCGATGAAGAGCGTGACGCCGACGATCGCCGGCGTGTCCAGCGTTTCCACCGAGGCGGTCGCGTAGCTGCCGAGCCCTGGCCAGTCGAAGATCGACTCCACCAGGAACGAGTTGACGAGCGAGTACGCGAAGACGAGCGCGAGCACGGCCGTCACGGGATTCCAGGCGAGCTTCATCGCGAACCTGCTGATCACTGTCCGTTCGGGAAAGCCGAGCGAGCGGAGCATCTGGACGTGCGTCTCGCCGAGGGTGTCCAGCACCTGCGCGCGCGTCATGCGCGCGATGACACCGACCGGGTAGGCGGCCACCACCACGGCGGGCAGCACCAGGTGCCGGAGGCTGCTGCCGAGCACCGTCCAGTTGCCGCTGAGCAGCGCGTCCACTACGGGCATCTGGGTGCGGGTAACCAGCGGATGGGTGAACATCAGGTTCGGATCGTACTGGCCGGCGACCGGCAGCACCCGCAGCCGCTGGGCGAAGACCAGCTGCAGGATCAGCGCCAGCCAGAAGATGGGCATGGAGACGCCCAGCACCGCGATGACCCGGATGGTGTGATCGAGGAAGGTGCCTGGCCACCGGGCGGCGGCCAGGCCGAGCGGCACGCCGGCGACGAGAGCGATGATGAGCGCCGCGACGACCAGTTCGAGCGTCGCCGGTGCCGCGGTCCCGATGTCGGACAGCACCGGCTGGTGAGTGTGGATGGAGGTGCCCCAGTTCCCGGTCAGGATGCCGCCGAAGTACTTTCCGATCCGCACCGGCAGCGGCTGGTCAAGGCCGAGGTGCTGCCTGGCGCGCGCGAGCTGCGCGGCCGAGGCGTGCGGGCCCGCCCACGCGACGGCCGGGTCGCCAGGCACCAGGTCGGCGATCACGAACGTCAGGATCACGACGCCCGCGACGACCACGATCGCCAGGGCGACCCGGCGGATGGCGTACCGGATCACCCGCGGATCCCGCGGCGCATCGGGTCAGGGCTTCAGGTCGTACACGAAGACCACGTTCGGATACGCCGGGTTGACCTGGAAACCGGAGATGCCGCTGAGCATCGCGTACTGGTAGTTGACGTTGTAGAGGGATACCATCGGCGCCTGCTGCAGGACCGTCACCTGCATGCTCCGGTACAGCGCCTCGGCCGCGGACTTATTGGTCGCGACCAGGGGCTCGACCTGGTTGATCATGGCGTCCAGGGCGGGGCTGGAGTAGTACGAGAGGTTGAAGTACGGCGGGTTCTCGGTCTCTAGCGTGTTGGCGAACCAGGAGTACGGGTCGGCGTAGTCCGGCCACCAGTACTCGAGGAAGATGTCCTGGCGCTGCGCGGCCTTTGCCGACTTGCCCTTGGCCCACTGGGTCGGCCAGGCAAGCGCCTGGACGCTGAGGTTGACGTTCAGCGCGGCCAGGTCCGACTTGATGATGGTCGCGACGACCTGCTCGTTGCTGTCGCCAGAGGTATAGGTGAGGCTCAGGTTCAGTGCCTTGCCGCCTGGCCCGTATCCGGCCTGCTTGAGCAGGGTGGCCGCCTTGGCCTGGTTGTAGGAATAGTTCGGCAGGTCAGAGAAGTGCCCGAGCAGCCCTGGCGGCACGATCCCGCTCGACGCGACGCCCGCGCCGCGCAGCGCTGTGATGATGCCGTTGTAGTCGATCGCGTACAAGATCGCCTGGCGCACGGTCACGGGGAGCCGCTGGGAATTGATCTGGGCGAGCAGGTTCTGCCAGGACGGCGAGCTGACCGTGGAGATCGCTGAGTCGCCCTTGAACGACGACCACAGCGAGGAGTTGATCTGCTCGATGAAGCTGACCTGCCCGGACCGCAGCAGCTGCGCGGCCGTGGTGTCCTGCGGCACGACGCGGAACACCACCTTGCTGAAGTGCGTGCCCGTCCAGCCGCCCCAGTACTTCGGGAACGTCTTGAGGACGACCTCGAACTCCTGGTTCTTGTTCCAGGTCTGCGCCGTGTACGGGCCGGTGCCGGCGTCGTGCCCGGCGTTCAGCCAGTTGGTGAGCGCGTTGCCGCCGCCTGCGGCCTGCGTGTCGTAGATATAGGCCGAGTAGTCGGCGGACGCCTGGAGGGCCAGCGGGGACGCGTAGCTGAGGTGGAACACCAGCGTGTACGGGTCCGGGGTGTCGATCGTCTTCACCGCGGCCCAGATGTACGAGGCGCCGCCGGCCAGCTTGATGGTGCGCAGGATGGCGGCCTTGGCCGCCTGCGCCGTCATCGGCCGCCCGGTGTGGAAGTAGACGCCGTGCCGCAGGTTGAACGTCCAGGTCTTCCCGCCGTCCGCCGACGTCCAGCTGGTGGCCAGCTCCGGCTCGATAGCGCCGGTGGCCGAGTTGTAGTGCGTGAGCGTCTCGTACATCTCGCTCATCGCGATGACTCCGTCGGAGTACTCAGTGGCCGGGTCCCACCCGTCAACCATCACCGCGGTGGTCGTGTCGTACGTGAAGACCTCATTCGCGGCCTGCCCCGGCTGCGAACTGCCGGAGCTGGCTGAGCCGCCGCAGGCGGCTAGCGACGAGACCAGCACGGCGCCGGCGGCGATAAGGCCGGCGCGGCAGCGTTTCATGGATGCCTCCGTGGGATCATTGGGGTCGCGTTGACTGGTACTCAGCGCCGCCGAGAGTGCCCGCCGCCTTGGCGCGCACCCGGACAGCGGGGGAAGTGAGATACGCGAGCGGGATCTCCTCGAGTTCGACGATCCGCACCGTATCGGGGTCAGCGCCGGCCGCGACCGCGCGCTCGCGCGCCTCGCCCTGCGCTTCATCGAGGATGGCTTGCCGGCCGCCGGGTCCGAGGTGAAAGATCTTGTCGATCTGGCCGCTGACCGACGCCATGGCCGCGCCGACGGCGTTCGCCGCGCCGAAGTGCTCGGGCCTGATGACCTCGCTGACGCCCGGGATCTTGTCAGGAACGAGAATGCTGCCCCCGCCGACGGCGATGAGCGGGCGGTCCTCCCTGGAGGTCTTCACCCGGTCGATCGCGTCGGCGAGCATCGCGTCGGCCTGCGCCAGCGCCGCGGCGAGCAGCTGCCGGTGCCTGCCGGTAGGACCCGCGTCCCCGAGCCGGGCTCGGCCGGCCGCGACGGCGGCGTCGGTGAGCGTCGGCGTGCCGCCGCCGAAGACGAGCGCTTCCTGCTCGAGCAGGTACCCGACGCTGCGCGGGCCGACGCGGGTCCCGTCGCCGCCCGGCGACACCACGGTGCCGCCGCCGAGCGCGATCGTGAGCAGGTCAGGCATCCGGAAGTTGGTCCTGATGCCGCCGATCTCCACTCCGTAGGAGGATTCCCGCGGGAACCCGTTGGCCAGCATCCCGATGTCGGTAGAGGTGCCGCCCACGTCGGCTACCAGGGAATCGGCCGCGCCGGTGAGGAACGCGGCGCCGCGGACGCTGTTGGCGGGACCGCTGCCGATGGTGAGCACCGGGTACCGCAGGGCCTGGTCGAGGCTCATCAGCGTGCCGTCGTTCTGCGCGAACAGGGTCACCGCCGTCAGCCCGCGCGCGGCGAGCGCGCTCCGCATGGCCTGCGCGACGTTGCGGGCGACGCCGGCCAGGGTTCCGTTGAGGATGGTGGCGTTTTCCCGCTCGAGGAGCCCGAGCGAGCCGATCTCATGGCTGAGCGAGACGTGTATCTCGCCGAGCTCCCGCTTGACGATCTCGGCGGCCGCGAGCTCGTGCCGCGCGGACACCGGGGCGAACACGCTGGTGATGGCCACGCCGGCGGCCGAGTCGCCAACCTGGCCGAGGAACCGCGCGATCGCGTCGGTGTCGAGGGGGGACAGTTCCCTGCCGTCGAATTCGATGCCGCCGTCCACGATCGTGGTGCCGGCGGCTATCTCGGCGGCGAGATCACGTGGCCATTCGAACATGGGCCTGATGCTGTGGGTGGCCGGCCCGCCGATCCTGATCACCGCGATCCGGCGCAGGCCTTTGCGTTCGAGCACCGCGTTGGTCGCGTGCGTGGTGCCGAGCATGACGTGGCTGATCCGGCCCGGCTCGACACCCGGCGCGGACATCACCGCCGCGATCGCGGCGGTGATCCCGCTGGTGATGTCCGGCGTGGTTGGCACTTTGGCCGTGACGATCAGCCGGTCCGCCGTGTCCATGACCACCGCGTCGGTGTTAGTGCCGCCCACGTCGATCCCCAGCCGCCAGTCAATCGCGGGCATCGGCGAGTTCCTCTACCGGCGTGTAGTCGAAGTCGTAGCCGAACGCCCGCGGCCCGGTCACGGCGACGCCCCTGGCCGTCCGCCACACCGGATCGCAGGCGAACGCGATTACCGTGACCCGCTGGCCGTAGCTGATCCGCTCGGTCCCGATCGCCTCGGCCGTCTCGCTGTCCACAACGGAGATCAGGTCAGGCACCGAGGCGAGCACCCGTCCGCGCTCGAGGGCCACCAGGTTCTCGTTCTGCAGCTCCAGCCGCAGCAGCCGTCCGGCGTCGGCGGCGGCGAGGCCCTCGATCACCACGGAACCCCGCACGAAGCCGCTGGTGGTCCGCCGCTCCACGTCCACGATCTTGCCGGTGATCAGCCGGTAGCCGCCGACCTCCGCGAGGAGGGCGTCGACCGGGCTGCCGTGCGCGCTGCTCACCGCCTCGCCAATGCGTATCGCCAGCGAGACCGAGTTCCGCACCGTGGCCTCCCGCGCCTGGACCGCGGTCAGCGTGTACTCCGTCGAGCAGGCCGCCCCGCCGAACTCCACGGCCGCCGCCCGTTCCAGCCGCTCCATCCACTGCCCGGAAACCGTCTGGAAAACAGCCAGGTTGCCCCGCTCGTCGGTCAGCACGGCGGGGCTCGCCGAGATCCCGGCGAGGTGCATGGTCACCTGGAAGACCTCGGGGAAGGCGCGCCCCATGCCGTCGGCGTCCGCGACCGGCAGCCCCATCCGCGCTGCCCAGGCGACCGGCACCAGGCCGTTGCCGCCGCCGATCTCACCTGCCATGAGCGCCGCGACGCGGCGCCCGGTCAGCGCCTCCATCTGGTCGCGCAGGCGCTCACCCTCATTCCCGTTCTCGATCTTCTCGATGCTGACGGTCGGCGCGCCGATGCCGCCGCACGGCATGATCATCGAATCGTCCGCGAGTTCGTCCAGGTCCACCAGCGGAACGGGGCCGAAGTCCCCGATGGCCTGCAGCGCCTGCAGCAGCGCCAGGTAGGTGTCTCCGCCGCCGCCCGCGCCGAGCACGGCACAGCCGCGGGCGAGCGCGCGCAGCGACCGGGAATCAAGAAGGCGCTTCATGACAAGAACAATGATCGCAGCGGAACCGAATGATGTGTGCGCTTATATCCGACGATTTCCGTGTGCCGGCTAACGCTATGGCGCGGTACGGCTCCACGGAACTGATGATCTGGTCCCTGAGGGTGGCCGCCGACGGCGCGCGGAGCACCCGCTGCGGGCTGATCCCGGGCACGCGCGCGTAGTAAAGACCGGTGACCCCGCGCCAGACATACCAGCTCGGGAATTCTTTCCCGTAGGGCCACCACGGAGGGGCCGCCTTGCCGGCGCTTTCCCTCTCGTCCGCGATGCTCGCCCCGTAACCGGTCCGGCGCTCCATCACTGTCCTTCGAAGTATGCCGATGACGTCGTGGGAAGAGGGTCACGCCGCACCGGGAGCCTGAATACAACGGACATGTTCCCAGCCGATTGGGCTGAGCGTAATGGGCACATTGCACTACGATCGCGACAGATATGTGCGATCGGCATAAGGTGATCTCCGATGCCTTCGGTTGATGAGATTCTCGCGAGCCCGCCGCTTTCCGGCCTGCGGCGGGTCAGCAATGGCGGCGGTGACTGCAAGGTCGTCGTCGTCCGCCTGGCCGAGCAATTCGCCGAGCTTGACGACGCGCCGGCCGGCAGTTTCGTCGTGCTCGGCAGGCTCGCCTCGGCGGAGATCAACGGCTACCGCCTGGACATGGCCCTGCGCTGGGCGGCGATCCACCGCGTGGCCGCCGTCGCGGCCTTCTCCGCCGAGCAGTGGCAGCCCGCGCTCACCGCACTGGACATCACGGGCCGGTCAGACATCGCGCTGATCTCCATCCCCGCCGACGCCGACCTCGCCGGCCTTGTCCAGGCGATCTCCGCGGAGATCGGCGGCGGCGCCGAGCAGGTCCTCGGCCGGGCCAGGGAGGGCCTGGCCGCGGTGCTCCGCGCCGAGCAGGCCGGCGCGAGTCCCGGGGAAATCGGCGCGGCCGTCAGCAGCGCCCTCGGCATCGCGGTCGAATACCGCCCGGCCGCGCGGGGCAGCCATACGCGGACCGAGGCCGTCCAGGGCGCCGGCGAGGGCTGCCACGCGGCGGCCGTGGAGCTGAGCATGCCGGTGCTGACCGATGAGGCGCCGTCCGGGTACTTCGTGGTCGCGGACGCCGGCGGTGACATGGGGGTCGCGGCCAGCCTGGTGCTGCACGCCGCGGCCGCGGCGGCCGCGCGGTCCCTTGACCTGGCGCGGCGGGCACGGGACATGCCGGCCAGGTCGCGCAGCGAACTGCTCGCGGAACTGCTGCTGTCGGAGTCAGCGGTCAGCGAGGACCTGCTCGACCGGGCGCGGCAGCTCGGCATCCAGGCCGGCGGCTGGCACGTCGTGGTCCGGATCGAGGCCGACGACCTCGATGAGGCCGAGCAGGACGAGGTGCGGCGGTTCGAGCTGCTCGAGTCGGCGGGGCAGGCGGCGCTGCAGGCCGCCGCGGCGTCCGGTGACAGCTGGTACCTGTCCAGGATCGGGCGTGCCATTGTGCTGATCAGGGAGACCCCGTTCAATCCAGGGCCGCAGGCTGGCATCCGCTCCACGCGGTCGGCGGAGCGCGCGCTGCAGGCGATCGCCGCCCGGTTCCCCGCGCTGGCATTCCGGGCCGGGGTGGGCGCGCCGCATGAGGGCCCGACGGGCCTGCGTGCCTCGGCCGCCGAAGCCCGCAGCGCTCTTGCGGCCGCCAGGGCCGCCAGCACGCCGGCCGGCGTCGCCTCCCATGACGTGGTGGGCATCCGGCGGATGCTGATCGAGTGGTACGCGTCGGACACCGTCCGCGCCTCGGTGCGCGATCAGCTCGCCCCGCTCGAGAAGCTCGGACCCGGCCGCGCCGACACCGCGATCAAGACCCTCGCGACGTACCTCGACGAGCAGGGCTCGATGGTCAGGACGGCGCAGAAACTGCACCTGCACCGCAACGCGGTGACCAACAGGCTGAAGAGCATCACGGAGCTGCTCGACGTGGACCTCGACGACCCCGACCAGCGCCTCGCCCTCCAGCTCGCCTGCCGGGCCCGCCTCCTCGGCTGACCCGTTGAACCAGATCCTTACCGTTGAGATATGCTCGCCACACCCGCGAAAGGGGCAATCGGCGCTTAAGGGGACCCATCGGTGACAGGGGATACGCCCGTCAGGTTCCACGATCTTCCCGTGCTTGACACCACTGTCGCGCACCCGGCGCGGGTCTGTGACTTCTGGCTGGGCGGCAAGGACAACTTCGCGGCGGACAGGAAGGCCGCGGAGGCCGCGACAGCGGCGTTCCCCGGCGCGGTTCCCTCCGCCCTCGCCAGCAGGGCGTTCCTTGCCCGCACGGTGGACTACCTGACGGCGGAGGCCGGGATACGCCAGTTCCTGGACATCGGGCCTGGCCTGCCGTCGTCCGACAGCACGCACGAGATCGCGCAGGCGATCGCCCCCGGTTCCCGCGTGGTCTACGTCGACAACGACCCGGTTGTCCTGCTGCACGCCCAGGCCCGGCTCACCGGCGGCGCGTCCGGCGCCACCGGCTACGTCGACGCCGACTTGCGCGACCCAGCGGAGATCCTGCGGGCGGCCGCGTCCCTGATTGACTTCTCCCAGCCGGTGGCCGTCCTGCTGTTCGGCGTCCTGCACTTCATCCAGGACGACGAGGGCCCGCACCAGATCGTCGACGTGCTGATGGACGCCATGCCGCCGGGCAGCTATCTCGCGGTCGCCCATTTCGCGAAGGACCTGTACCGGGATCAGATGGCCAGGTTCGCGCTGGTGCTGAACGAGAACCTGAGCGTCGGCACCGTGCCGCGGGACAGGGCGGAGGTATCGCGTTTCTTCCGGCGGCTCGATCCTGTCGATCCTGGGGTGGTCCAGGTCTCCGCGTGGCGGCCGCGCAACGAGGCGGAGAGCAGCGCCACTGCCGCCGTGTGGGGCGGGGTGGGACACAAGCCGGACCGGATGCGCATTCCGTTCGCGCGGGATCCCGCGTTCGAACTGAATGACCGATAACCGGCGCTCAATCACGGCTTGGCCGCCGCTTAACCCTCGCCGCCGATCCTGGATGCGGACGCGCGCCACAGAGGCGCGCCGCTAGCGCTGGGGGACCACCATGGCGACAAGCAGGATCACGCGGACCTACTACAACGGACTCATGTGGCACACGCTGCTGCTGCCGCACGGAACGCGGGCGGTCTGGCCCGCTCGCATGGACGGGCGGCCGGTCCCGGGGGCGGCGACACGCTACTACCACCGGCCGGCCAGCACCGAGCGCCGCCGGCACGTCCTCGTGAGTCAGTAACTCAGCCCGCATTAAGGTCCTGACCGCCTCGCCGACGGCGGACGGTGGTTGACTCGTTCAGGTCATGAACGAGAACCCCGCCGTGCTGCTGTCACCACTGGGACGCGAGGCCCTCACGCGGGCCGCCGCGCTGCTGGGCGACGCGCCAGGATCCGAGCTGGCCGTCGCCGCTGCCTTGCGGCGCGAATACCCGGCGAGCCTCGCCGCCGCGGCCGTCGCACAGCACGAGCTGCGGCTGGCGGCCAGGGAGAAGTTCAGCCGCGCGATGGAGATGCTGTTCACGCGGGCCGGCTATGAGCAGTCGTCGTCGGAAACGATCGCGCGGCACCGGGCGGCACGCTTCGGCGGCGCGCGCCGGGTGGCCGACCTGTGCTGCGGCATCGGCGGTGACCTGATCGCGCTCGCGGCGCCGCCGCGGCCGGCCGCGCCGGAATCGCCGGAATCGCCGGAGCCGAAATCACCGGACACCGTGCTCGCCGTCGACCGCGACGAGATCCACGCCAGGCTCGCCGTCCACAACGCCGGCGTCTACGGAGCAGGCGGCCGGGTCCGCGCCTGCGTCGCGGACGTGCGCGACATCGCGCTGGACGGTATCGACGCGGTCTTCATCGACCCGGCCCGCCGGGCCGGGACGCGGCGGTTCCCGGCCGGGGTGTCGCAGCCGCCGCTCGACTGGTGCCTCGCCCTCGCCGGCCAGGTACCCGCCGTCTGCGTCAAGGCCGCGCCCGGCCTGCCTGCCGAGCTGATCCCGCCGGGCTGGGAGGCCGAGTTCATCGCCGACGGCCGCGACCTCAAGGAAGCCGTGCTGTGGTCGCCGGCGTTCGCGACCGCCCAGCGGCGCGCCACGATCCTGCCGGCCGGCGACACGCTGACCCGCGCGCCGACCCGCGCGCCCGCCGGGCCCGGCACCGGCGCCGATCCCGTCGACGTCACTGAGCCGGGGGCGTACCTGCTCGATCCCAGCCCCGCGGTCACCAGGGCCGGGCTCGTCGAGGACCTGGCACGGCTGCTCGGCGCGCGGAAGATCGACCCGCGGATCGCCTTCCTGACGGCCGACCGTGAGGTCGCCACGCCCTTCGCGCGGACGCTGCGCGTCGTCGAGTCCGCCCCGTGGAACGAGAAGCGGTTCGCCGCCCGGCTGCGCGAGCTCGGTGTCGGCGCGGCGGACATCCGCCGCCGCGGCCTCGCCGGCGACGTCGACCAGATCCGCCGCCGCCTGAAGCTCAGCGGCCCGCACCGCGCCACGGTCGTCCTCACCCGCGTTAACGACAAGCCCTGGGGCCTGATCTGCACGGACCCCGGCGCCCCCGCCCCGGCCGGCTAGCCCGCGCGCAGCACGATGCCCCGGACAAACGCCGCCTGCCCGGCGTGCTGCGCGTCGTCGTTGAGCACGCTGACCAGCCGCACGCCGAGCGTCACCGGCGGCCGCCACGACCGGTCGACCACGCGCTCGAGGTCCGCGTCGGTGATGCCAGAGACGAGCTTGACCGTCTGGTCGTAGACCGCCTCGTGGTAGTCCGCGAGCAGCAGCGCCGACGCGGCGCACGCTTCGCTGACGGCGGCGACCTGGACCCTGTTGTGCCCGTACCCGGTGTCCGACGAGTCGGGCGCCAGGCCGAACCGCGCCGCCCAGCCGCCGTCCAGCCACACCTGTGGCATCCCGAACGCGGCCGACACGTGATCGTCCTGAATCCTGGTGAGGTGCCAGATCAGCCACGCGATCGGGTTCGCGTCCGCGTCGATCCGGTAGGTCAGCTGCTCCGCGGTCAGGCCGTACAGCGTGTCGCTGACCGTTTCCCTGATCCGTCCGAACGCATCGGTGATCAGGCCCGCACTTGTCATAGCTGAAGGCTTACCCTGTCCGCATGACGGCAGACCTCTCGCCGGAGATGCGCTTCGAGGACCTGCTCGGCGAATTCAGCGACATCGACGGGGTGACGCTGCCGCACGG
>Ga0207693_10003189_pt1 | contig 14092 bp, 15 predicted proteins | sample LARL81metaG_FD_184347 | JGI IMG/M metagenome (GOLD analysis project Ga0207693, IMG submission 184347) | Corn, switchgrass and miscanthus rhizosphere microbial communities from Kellogg Biological Station, Michigan, USA - LAR L8-1 metaG... | ecosystem: Host-associated > Plants > Roots >...
TCTGCACACTTTCCCGATCGCCCAGCTTCACGCCGAAGCCCTCGCGCTCGGAAACGTAGGCCTGCGCGATTTCCATGCAGCGTTTCGACTGGCCAAGCCAGCGCATGCAGTGGGTCAACCGCGCGGGCCCGAGCCGGATTTGTGTGATCTTCAGTCCGTCACCTTCGCTCAGAAGGATATTTTCGGACGGGATTTCCAATCCATCGAATTCGAGCTCGCAGTGGCCACCGTGCTCATGCGGCCCCATGATCGGAATGCGGCGTACGATTCGCCAGCCGGGCTGGTCCTTGTGAAACAGGAATGCCGTCAAACCCCGACGTTTGTCGTCACTGGTGCGCGCGACAAGGATGAAATGCGCGGCGCCCTCCGCGCCCGTCGCGAACCACTTGCGTCCCTTGATGATGTAGCGGTCGCCTTTTTTCTCGGCGCGCGTTCTGATCATGGAAGGATCGGAGCCGCCACCCGGCGCAGGCTCGGTCATCGTGAACGACGAACGGACCTTTCCTTCGACGACCGGCCTTAGCCATTTCTCTTTCTGTTCGCGGGTGCCGACCAGCTTGAGCACGTTCATGTTGCCGTCGTCGGGCGCCATGCAATTGACCGCAAGCGGCCCGAAAATCGAGCGGGCGGCCTCCTCATAGATGGCGGCCCAGGCAACGATCGGCAGGTCCATGCCACCGAACTCTTTCGGTGACTGTGGGGCCCACAAGCCGGCTTTTTTTGCCTTTTCGCGGACCTTCGCCAGCCTCGCTTCGGGAATGTTCTCGTGCTCGGAGAAATTTTGCGGATCGGCCTCGAGTGGCAGAACATGTTCTTCCACAAAGGCGCGCACGCGGAGGCGGAGGTCTTCAATGTCGGGCGAAAGCGTAAAGTCCATACTTACCCCTTGATCTGAATCACCTGGCCGCCATCAACGACAATCGTCGCGCCGGTAATATAGCTGCCGGCGTCGGAAGTGAGCAGCAACAGCGCGCCGTCGAGATCGCCTGGATTGCCGAAACGGCCCATCGGAATCTCGCGCTTGATGGCAGTACCGGCCTCGCCCAGCAGATAGTCGTCATTCATTTCGGTAACGAACCAGCCCGGAGCGATGGCGTTGACACGCACACCCTTGAAGGCGAGTTCGACCGCCAGCGCCTTGGTGACTTGCACGACCCCTGCTTTGGCTGCTGCATAGGCTACAGCCCCTTTCGAGACTGCTAGGCCGAGCACGGATGCAATGTTGACGATACGACCGCGTCCCTGAGCTTTCATGACAGGCGCCACCGCCTTGGTGAGGCGCATCGGCCCCGTCAGGTTGACGTCGATGATCTTGTCCCACACCTCGAGCGTAAGATTATCTAGGTCGGTGAAGGAGATCGACTTGTTGTAGGCGGCGTCGTTGACGAGGATGTCGATGCGGCCGAGGCGGCTGGTCACGTCGCCGATAAGATGCTCCACGGCGGCGCCGTCTGTGACGTCGCAGGCGAACGCCGCGGCGTTGATTTGGTAGCTTGAGGTCAGTTCGCGGGCAACGCCCTCCGCCTGGTCGCGGCTCTGGGCATACATGACGGCGACATGCACGCCCTCCTTCGCCAGCGCGTGACAGATTCGCTGCCCGAGTCCGCCGTTGCCGCCCGTCACCAATGCGACGGCGCCCCTCAGCTCCATGGCCTTCTCCCCGCTTGCGGGTGCGCGGTCGTCTCGCGGCGCGTCCCGGTGTCGGCGCGCAGTTTGTTACCTGGGCCACGGAGGAGGCAAGTCGTCTTCTAGGGAGACGCCCATGCCTCCGCGACCCAGCCGTCTTCGTCGTAATCGGCCATACACTGATCGACCAGCGCCTCCATCGCCTTGAGGTCGCCGCCGCGCTGTGCGCCGGTGAGAGTCTGCGCCCGAATGTCCTCCCAACCACCGGCGTAGTTGCGCTCGTAGAGTTCGTGACGGCCGCCGAACTCGGTGCCGACTGCGTCCCACAGGAGCTTCATGATCTTGATCCGCTCCTTGTACTCGATGCCGTGCGAACCGCGGACATATTGCCGCAGATACGGCTCGATCGCCGGGTTCGAAAAATCCTTCACCGACGACGGCAGGTAGATCAGTGCCGAGGTGACGGTGCGTTCGACGATGTCCTTGATGCGCGGATAGGCATCAGGCGCGAACACGCGATAGGCCAGGGCGGCGCGCTGATTGGGCAGCACGGCATCGCCCACCCACGGGTCGGGGTCGTTCGCCATCGCGTTCGACAGTGACCAGAAGAGGTTGCGCCAGGCGATCGCTTCGCCAAGCAGAACCTGGTTGCCTTGCGCCTCATCGCCTCCGGTGCAGCGCAATGCCTTCGCCAACAAGCCGGCAATGAAATCAAGCTTCACGGCGAAGCGCGTGCACCCCTGGAACATAGACCCGAAGATAAACCCGGACCGCACGAAGAAGTTGAGCACGCGGGCCGGGTCGCGATAGATGAACACGTCCTCCCAGGGGACGAACACGTTGTCGAGGATGAAGATCGCATCATTCTCGTCGAAGCGTGACGACAGCGGGTAGTCGTACGGTGAGCCATTCAGCAGCGCCGCCTTCTCGTAGGACGTGCGGCAGATCAGCTTCAGCCCTGGCGCGTCGATCGGCACCATGAACATAAGCGACATGTCGAGGTCCTCGGTCGCGGTCTTCGAACTCTGGCCCATGAAGTTGTAGTGAGTGATCGCGGCCGATGTCGCCACCACCTTGGCGCCGGACACGACGATACCGCCATCGGTCTCCTTCTGCACCGAGACGTACACGTCCTTCACCTGCTCGGCCGGCTTGTGGCGATCGATCGGTGGATTGACGATGGCATGGTTCATGAACGGCATGGTTTCCTGCGCGCGCTTGTACCAAGTGCGTGCATTGCCGGCGTACGGGCCGTAGTACTCCGCGTTGCCGCCAAGCGTGTTTGAGTAGGCCGCCTTGTAGTCGGGCGTGCGGCCCATCCAGCCATAGGTCATGCGTGACCACTCGGCGATCGCCGCCTGCGCGCCGCGCAGGTCCTCGCGCGAACGCGGCACGCGGAAGAAGCGGTGCGTATAGCCGCCGGAGCCGGTGTCGGTTGGGCAGGTCAGCACATCGCGCCGCGCCGGATCGTGCAGCGCATCATAGAGCCGCGCGATCGAACGCACCGAATTGCGCAGCGCCGGATGGGTCGTGACGTCCTGGACGCGCTCGCCGTCGATATATACTTCGCGGCCGTCGCGCAGGCTTTGCATGTACTCGGCACCCGTGAAGGACCGCGTGCGGTCGGCGATGACGTCTTCCGGTTTCATCGTGCCTTACTCCCCCGACAGCTCCCGTCGCCGCCGATCCAGCTCTTCGCTGTAACGGCGCAGCGCATACTGTTCGGTCAGCAGGCCGATCACATGCCGCGCCTCGGCACTGTCCACCACCGCCAGCGCGTCGCTTTCGGCATTCTCGAACATCGCCACCGCTTCCTTGATCGTCATCTGCGGCAGCAGCACCGTATCCGTATAGTGCAACAAGTCGCGGACTGCATGGTTTTCGTCCGCATCGGCGTGAACCTCGGCCGGCAGCACGATGCCGGCGTACCGGTCCTCCTCATCCATCGCCACGACCCGCTGGTGAGCGCCCAGCGGGAAGTCCCGCTTGAACGCCGCGATCGGCGTGTCGGCACGCACCGTGCGCATCTCGCGGCGCATCATCCGACCGACCGTGAGATTGCGCATCCAGCCGATATCGACCGCGCTGCGGATGGCCTCGCCGCGCAGGTGGAAGCGCCAGGTGGCGAAGGAGTAGCCGAACGTCCGCCGCACCGTCAGCGCGGAAATCACGCAGGCGGCGAGCACGGCGACGGTCAGCGGCAGGCTTCCGGTGCTCTCCAGGGTCAGGAAGCCCATCGTCAGCGGACCCCCGATGATCGCGACCGCCAGGCTGCTCATGCCGACGAGCGCGCAGACCACCGGTGAAACCGCGTGCGCCGTACTGACGATGGCGAGCGCGCCGGCGAAGGCCTTGCCAACCAGCGCGCCGAGGAAGAGCGAGGCGAAGAACAGCCCGCCACGGAAGCCGGATCCGATCGAGATCGCCGATGCGATCGACTTCAGCACCACCAGCAGCGTCACATGGGTCAGCGTGTAGGGCGCCTCGATGACCACGCCGAGTGCACCGTGCCCAGAGGACAACACCGCGGGCGTCATCAAGGCCAATGCGCCGACAGCGAGCCCGCCGCACATCGGCCGGAGCCAGCCCGGGGCACCGCTCTTGCGGAACAGCTCCTCGGTCAGTGTCACGCCACGCATGATGGCGATGCCGACCAGCGCGCACACCATGCCGAGAGCGAGGATCGGGATATAGTCGAGTGCTTCGACGCGTGTCGGCACCTGGAGTATAAGATCGAAGGGCGCGTTGCCGAGAGCGTTGACCACCGCGACGGCGACAATCGAGGCGACCGCGACCGGGGCAAAGGTACCCAGGGAGTAGGTGCCGATCACCAGCTCGAACGCGTAGAAGGCGCCGGTCAGCGGCGCATTGAAGGCGCCAGCGATGGCGGCGGCGGCGCCGCAGCCCACCAACAGCCGCAGATCGTTGCGCCGGACTCGGAACATGCGGCCAAAGCGCGACGCCAGGGCCGAGCCGATCTGGGTGTAACCGGCCTCCAGCCCCACCGAGGCGCCAACGCCGTTCGACAGGATCGTCTGCAGCACAACGATAAGACTGTCGTTGAGCGACATGCGCCCGCCATACAGTGCGTTGGCCTCGATCGGGTCGACCGCACGCCGCGGGTGGTAGCGCACGACGGCAAGACCGATCAGCCCTATCAGCAACCCGCCCAGCGTCGGCACTGCGACGGTACGGATCGGATCGAGTTCGACCATGGCGCTGAGGCGCTCGTTCGCGCTGATCAGGAACAGCACCTGATGAATCAGCTGCGTCGTCTCTGTCATCAGCCATACGGCGATGCCGGCCCCACAGCCGACGAAGGCGGACAGCACGACCAGCCAGATCTCGTCGGCGCGGACCAGTGCACGGAGCGTCTGGGGAGCATGCAATACTGCATCGCCAAACGCGCGGCGCGGACGGTGATAGCGAGTGGACGCACTTCTCCCTGCTTGCGGGGCCGCCGGGGCACCCGCGATGGTTGAGTCGCCAGGAAGTGTCGACATGCGCGACGTCCAGCGGGTCAGCGAGAAGATTTGCATTCTTGGGACCTGCGCGCCGCAGGATCAACCGCCGCGATGCCGATTGGCCACGGAATGTGGTAAATTTAACAGCTTATCCAGAAACCGGCGGCAGTCTTCGCTCCGCGAGCGTGGCCTTGAGGTCGTCCTCGACGAACGCCCGCACCACTTCCACCAGCGGTTCGTGCGTGGCGAAGCCGAGTGTACGGGCGCGCATCGCCTCGAAGGCTGGCGGCCACAGACCGACGATGGCGGCGATCTCCTTGTCGTCGACAGGGTGCACCAACGCGGACGCGCCGGGCTTCACGGCATCGAGCGCCTGCAGCAGATGTGCGATCGTGGTGCTGATGCCGGGCGGATTGACGCTGCGGTCGAGGCCCATTGGCACGGTATCCATCGCCGCGGCGTGCAGCAGCCAATCGACCGCACGACGTGGGCTGCATATCCACGCAGCGAATGCGTCGGACACCGGCAGATCCGCCGACAGCCCAAGCAGCGGCTCACGAACGATCGCCGAGAAGAAGGAACTGGCAGCGCGGTTTGGCCGTCCGGGTCGGACGATCACCGTGGGCAGGCGGATCGACACCGCATCGAGGAAGCCGCGACGCGTCGCGTCCGCCAGGATCAGCTCCGCCGCCGCCTTCTGGGCGCCATAGCTGTTTGCCGGCACCTGCCGCGCATCGTCGTCGAGCACCGCTTCCTGTCCTCCGGAGAAGCTCGCGACCGACGAGGTGAACACGACGCGCGGCGGCTTACCACCGGCGGCCACCAGCCGACGGCACGCGTCCACTACCGCGTCGGTGCCACGCAGATTGACGCGGCGCCCCAGGTCGTAGTCGGCCTCAGCCTGGGCCGAGACCACCGCAGCAAGGTGGAAGACCACATTCGTGCCAGGCGGAATGGCCTTCCGTGGAAGGTCAACGAGATCGCCTGCAATCGCAGTGACCGGGAAAGTCGCGTCCGGCTTCGGGGGCTCCACGAGATCGAGCAGCGTCAGGCTTGTGATCGGCCGGTCACCCAGCTTGCCAGCCCGTGCCAGCCAGGCAGCGGTCTTGCGGCCGAGGAAGCCGGCGCCACCCGTGATCGAAACCTTCATTGATGCCTCCTGCAATCGCTGCCCGATCACGATTGCACTGTGCCGCGAAGCGGTCCACGGTCCGGCGGTGCTTGGCCCCCTGCCCTTCCGATTGTTCGCCAATCCGCGCTTCGGCATTGCCGCGACAACGTTACTCCCGGACGCCGGCTTCCAACGCGCCAAGGCGGAGGTCACGTCGTGGAACGAGTACGCAGTAACGCCCTTGCGCGATCTGACCGCCCTTGCCCGGCAGGCGGGCCTGAATGCGATCTGGTTGAAGGACGAAGCGACCCGGCTCGGCCTGGGCAGCTTCAAGGCGCTCGGCGGCGCTTACGCCGTCGCGTTTGTGCTGGCAGCCGAGTTGGCCCGGCACGGCATCGCGCCCGACGCGCACTCGGCCGACCTGGTCGGCGGCCGCTATCGGCAGGCGACCGAGGCCATTACCGTCACCTGTGCCACCGACGGCAATCACGGCCGTGCAGTGGCCTGGGGCGCACAGCGCTTTCACTGCAAGTGCGTGATCTTCGTCCATGCGAGCGTGAGTCCAGGCCGGACCGAGGCAATCGCCCACTACGGCGCGAAGGTGCGAAGTGTACCCGGCACCTACGACGATGCCGTGCGAGAGGCGGCACGTCAGGCGCAGGCGAATGGCTGGTTCATCGTCTCCGATACCTCGTGGAGCGACTACACTGAGGTGCCGCGCCAGATCATGCAGGGCTATCGGCTGATGGCCGACGAAGCCGCCGATCAATGGAGTGGCGAACCGCCGACGCACGTCTTTATCCAAGGCGGCGTCGGCGGCGTGGCTGCCGCTATCTCTGTGCAGTTGCGAGCGCGGTTTCAGCCGGCGCCGGCGCTGATCGTGGTGGAACCGGATCGCGCGGCCTGCCTGCTGGCGAGCGCCGAGTTGGGCGAGCCGGCGACTGTCCCGGGTAATCTCGACACGCTGATGGCCGGCCTGGCCTGCGGCGAACCGAGCCTTTTGGCTTGGCAGGAGCTCGATCATGGCGCCGCAGCGTTCATGGCAATTCCGGACGAGGCTGCGACAGCGTGCATGCACCTGCTTGCCGAGTATGGCGTCGTGGGCGGGGAATCCGGTGTCGCCGGCCTCGCCGGCTGCCTGCTTGCTGCTGCCGATCCCGCCTCGCGCGAGACCCTCGGACTGGATGCATCGAGCTGTATTCTGGCCTTCAATACGGAGGGCGCCACCGATCCCGCCCTGTATGAGCGACTGGTGGGCATCCAGCCCGGCCATGTCGGAGTGTAACGGGGAGGTGACGACTCCGGCTGGACGTGTCATGCTCTCGAACACGTTTGCGGTCTCAAGCGGTTGTAATCGACAGCGGCTTTAACGGAACACCAATCGGTTCGTAGTAGCCGCTAGGAACCGCGAGTGACCAGAAGGGGCACGCGACGATGATGGGCAAGAAGCCTGTGCTTGGAGCCTTGCTGGCAGTTGTCTGCATCTACGCCGTCTATCCCTATGTCACTCTGTATCGGTTGGGCCAGGCGATCCGGCGGGGCGATGCGGCAAGCCTGGAAACGATGGTCGATTGGACCTCGGTTCGCGAGGGGATCAAGGAAGACATCTGTGATCAGGTGATCGATCAGCCGCAGCAGGCGCAATCGGATGGCAAGCTGCCGGCATTCGGTGCTGGGTTCGTGCGTGGCATCGCCACCAACGCGGTGGACAAGCGGGTGACGCCCGAGGCGCTGGTCGCGGCCGCGCAACAGCCCGGCGCCGAGCAGGCGACGCGCGGGGCTCCCGTGCAGGTGAGCTGGGCATTCTTCGCCAGCCCTGCCGCGTTTGTGGTGGACCTGAACACGCCGGGTCAACCGGCGCCGATCCGACTGCAGATGGACCTCCGCAATGGCGCGTGGTCCGTGACCCGGGTCTGGCTGCCGCCCGATTTGCTCGGTCAGCCCCGCACGGGCACCTGACGCTTCGCGACCTCCAGGTAGCGGCGACACCCCCCAACGATTGGCCCGGCCTCCGGCATCGTAAACTGAACCGATGAGGCGGAACCTGTCTGGCGATCGGGCGCGTGTCTCGGGCCAATGCCTGTGCGGCGCTGTCCGCATAGAAATCGACTACCCGGCTTTTTGGGCCTGGCACGATCATTCCCATGCTAGCCGTCTGGCACATGGCGCCGCCTATGCCACTTATGTGGGAAGCTGGCGCAAGCGATTCAGGATCGCCGATGGCATCAGACGGATCGTACGCTACGAGGACAAGGATGCCGGCACCACGCGCGCCTTCTGCGGGCGATGTGGTACCCCGCTCTACTACCAACGGAAGCGGTCACCCCACATGGTGAACATTCCGCGAGCTCTGTTTCAGAGCCGTACTGGCCGCTCCCCGCTCTACCACGCTGCAATCTCGGAGTTGCAGGACTGGACCTATACGGGCGGACCTCTGGTTCCGCTCAAGGGCTATCCCGGCATCGTCTGGGAGCGTCCCAGGCGCTGGGGGCGTTCTGGCAAGAGCTAGCGGCTGCCAGAACAGCCAGGAAAATTTTCTGCACGCCTTACGTACCCTCTTGCCACCAAATGCAACCTATGGTTTATTCGTTCTCTAGATGTTCTAGGCCTGTCTTCAGAACGGAGATGACACCATGATTGCCAAAGCCGCCAAGGGGTCATTCGGCACATCTCCCCGCCATGCTCCGCAACGTCGATGTGAACCGTTCAGGGATGCAGACGAGGCCTGGCTGTGGACCATGGCCGCACTGATGGCGCGGCGCGAAGGGGCTCGATACACCGCAAACCAGGGCCGCGTCGCACGTCCCTGCGAGCCCGATGACGTGGTGAAGTGCCTGGACGGCCTTTATCGCCGCCGCCGCATCGACCTCGTGCATGCCCGCGTCCTGCGCATCTGGGGCGAGCGCCAGGCGTCTCCGAGCCCTGGCGTGCCCACGGACCGCTGCGACTGGAGGTTGTGGCGTGAGGCTCTGGACCGGCTCGAGTGGTCACTGCGGATCAAGGGGATCATCCGCTGACTTTCGTTGAATAGGAAAATTTACTTGACAACCCACGGCATCATTCCCTAGTCTGTCTCCGTCAACGGGCGGAGTCCGCCCGCTGACCTTTCTCCTCCTCGAACTTCAAGGGCCGCCGCGATCCGCGAGCGGCTCTTTCTTTTTGCCGAAGGGAACCAAAGCCATGGCCTTCGCCATCCGCAATCTCTCCGTGCTCGCCTACGCAAACGGCTTCACGCTCTGGCACTACAAGGCCGGCAAGGACCGGCTCCCTCAGGTGGAGAAGCTGGATTTCTTCGCCGATGCGGCCGACATGCTGGCGGAAGGCGACATGATGATGGTTTCGGCGGCAGACGGCAGCCGCATCCTTACCATCGCCGCCGGCACCACCGGCTCAACAGCCACCGCCCGGCTAGCCTGACGCGTCACGTCACCCCGCCGGGTGCCGATGCTTCAGCACATCACGCTCGTGCCGAAGCGATCCCTCCCTGGTGATCGAGTATCGACCATCCCTTCGCTGCTCGGCGAGGCCCATCGCGGCAAGCCTTGCCAGGCAAGGACCATCCTTCAGACCCGCAGGCCGGCCGGACACCCCGGTCAGCACCAAACGGTGCAGCGCAGAGCGGCAGCAGGTCTCCAGATAGGGTTCGTTCCACACGCGCTGGATCGTCGCCGTCAGTCATCCAGGTGGCAAGCGGCAGAGCGACAGCCGTTCACCGGAGGAAACTGACCTGAGTTACCCCGAACAGACCGGTCCCCGCACGCGGGTCGTATGGGAATTCAGCCTGGTCACCCTGATGCAGGCCCTGCAGGTCGCCGCGCTCTTGATCGCGCTTGTCTACTGGTTCGTGCTGAACGCCAACCGCGGCGAGGACAATCAGCGTCGTCTGGCCGAGTTACAGGCGAATGTCTCTGCCCAGATTAGCGAGGTCCGGCAGGCAGTCGCAGTCGGGCTTGGTGATGTACGGCAGCAACTCAATGCGCTGCCCGACCAGCGGGCGCGGCTTGATCAGGCAGAGCGAAGGTTGGCCGACCTCGATGCCCGCTACGGCAGTTTGGAGACACGTGTTTCCACGATCGAACGCCAGATGGCGGAGCTGCGCAGCGATATGAACTCGATAACCAGGGCGAGCAGTGTGCCGCTGCCGGGGACACGACGCTGATGAAACCAATCATGTTGATCCTCGCCACACTCGTCCTGACAGCATCGTGCGCCGGCAAACCTCCCCCAGCGCCGCGCCAACCACCGCCTGGCCCGGAACGCTGCCAGGACGGCATGCCTGTGCCGCGCGCACCGCGATCGCCGCGCACCGTCGAACAACTCGGCGCATGGGCGCTCACAGCCGAGCGCGCGGCGCGGCAGACCGAGCGCGCCCGTGCGGCATGTGCCGATGAGTACGCCAGGCTCAGGGAATGGGCGACCACCGCCAAGTGAGGCGCGCCTGAGCGCTTTCGCCGCGCTGCCCACGCAGGCATAACCGGCCCCGCCGATGACGCCCGCAATTGCATCCGCCTTCATGCCACTCGTGCGCTGGCTCGATCCGGAGCGCGCCCATGTGCTGGCCCTGACTGCTCTGCGCCTCGGCCTCGGCGGGCGAACACGCCGACCAGATCCTGAGTCTCTGGCCATCCAGGTGCTGGGCCGGCGGTTCGACAACCCGATCGGCCTGGCAGCAGGATTCGACAAGGACGCGGTCGCGGTACCGGCGCTCATGCGGTTGGGGTTCGGCTTCGTCGAGACCGGCACCGTTACGCCACGACCACAAACTGGCAATCCACGCCCGCGACTGTTTCGCCTGGTCCCGGATCAGGCAGTGATCAACCGCATGGGTTTCAACAACGCAGGCCTCGACGCCTATCTCGGCCGGCTTGCGAAGTATCCACGCGGGCCAGTCGCACTCGGCTCCAACGTGGGCATCAACAAGGACGGCGCTGACCCCGAACGCGACTATCCGGCGCTGATTGCGGCGGTCGCGCCGCATGCCGACTATGCGGTGATCAACGTCTCCTCGCCGAACACCCCGGGGCTGCGGGATCTCCAGGGCGAGGCGCAGTTGCGCGCGATCCTGCGAGCACTGGCCGAGCGCGTGCAGAACCGTCCGCCCGTGCTGGTGAAGATCGCACCGGATATCGGCGACGATGCGCTGGCGGCGCTGGTCGAGACCTGCGTCGCCGAGGATGTCCAGGGACTGATCGTGGCGAACACTACGATCTCGCGACCCCCCGGATTGCGCTCGCCGCTGGCCTGCGAGGCCGGCGGCCTGTCCGGTGCGCCATTGTTTCCGCTTTCCACAGCGGTGCTGGCACGCGCGTTCCTGCTGGCGCGTGGCCGTCTCGTGCTGATTGGCGTCGGAGGCGTGTCCAGCGGCGAACAGGCGCTGACCAAGATTCGTGCCGGCGCCTCGTTGGTCCAGGTCTATACCGCCTTCGCCTATGCAGGTCCGGCCTTGATCCCCCGCCTGAAGCAGGAACTCGCTGCCGCCCTGCGCGCCGGCGGGTTCGCGCGCGTGCAGGACGCGGTGGGCAAGGACGCACAGCGTCTGGCAGAATGCGCCTGATGGAACACCTGCCAGGCTTCGCCCCACTCGCTGACCGGTACGACGGCTTCATCCTCGATCTGTGGGGCGTCATCCATGACGGCGTCAACGCATTCCCTCACGCCGTCAATTGCCTCGCCCGGTTGCGCGAGGCCGGCAAGCGCACGCTGCTGCTGTCGAACGTACCGCGGCCCAACGACCCGGCCCAGCTGATGATGCGGCAGATGGGGATTCCGGACGACCTCTATACCGACATCCTGACCAGTGGCGAGGCGGTGCGCCGCGCCCTGCAGCGTCCGCCCGATCTGTGGTGGGCGGAACTCGGTCAACGCGTCTTCCACCTCGGCCCGGAACGCGACCGCGGCGTGCTGGAGGGGCTGGCCCTAACCAAGGTCACGGACCCCGCGGACGCGAATTTTGTGCTCAACACCGGCCCCGACGATCATCGCAATCCCACCGAGATGTCGGAATTCGAGGGAGTGCTGCAGGACTGCGTGCGCTATCGCCTGCCGATGATCTGCGCGAACCCCGATCTGCAAGTGATCCGCGGCGGCGTGCGCGTGTTGTGCGCGGGTTCGCTGGCCTTGCGTTATCAGGAACTCGGCGGCGACGTTCGCTCGATCGGCAAGCCGGATCCGACAATCTATCAACCCGTACTGCAAAGTCTCGGTCTGCCGGTTGCTCGTGTGCTGGCAGTCGGTGATGCGCTGCACACCGACATTGCCGGCGCGGCGGCGGTTGATATCGCCGCCTGCTGGGTACTCAGCGGCATTCATGGTGACGCACTGGCGGATGGATCGGGGCGCTACGATCTGGCCAGGGCGGAGGCGATGGCCAAGGAAGAGGACGTCGCACCGGTCGCGACGATCCCCCGGTTCGCCTGGTAGGGACTGCGCGGTCCCTGCTTCAGTGCGACAGCAGGACCGGCGCGGTCATCTCCGCGATCAGAGTGCGCGTCACGCCGCCGAACACCAGTTCGCGCGCCCGGGAATGTCCATACGCGCCGGCGACGATGAGATCGGCACCGATATCCGCCGCATAGGACAGCAGTGCCTCGCCGTCGGCTATGTCCCGGGCCACGGTATGCGCCGCCTCCGCCTTCAGCCCATGGCGCGCAAGGTGCAATGCGATATCAGCCGCGGGCACATCACCGTGCCCACCGACCCCGCGCTGCGGGTTGATCGCCAGCACCGTCACCTGTTTCGCGCCGATCAGCAGCGGCAATGCGTCGTTCACAGCGCGAGCGGCCTCGCGGCTGGCGTTCCAGGCGATCAGGACGCGCTCACCGATGACGGGAAACTCGCCGGCGAACGGCACCGCAAGCACCGGACGGCCGGAGGTCATCACCGCGGTCACCGTCACGGCATCCGCGTCCTGCGGTTCATCGCGGTTGGGCTGGCCCACTACGCTCAGATCGGCATAACGCGCATGCAACGCCACGGTCGACGGCGGGGAGCCTTCCACCAGCCGCCATTCACCCTCGATGCTGTTGCGGCGCAGGCAGTCGCGGAAAGCCGCTTCCACCGGGCTGGCGGCCTCGGTTGCCTCGGCACGGATGCGCTCGACGATCTCCTCTGGGTTGGCCGGCACGAACGGCATCGCAGCTCCGTAAAAGTAATTGGCTGAAGGGATGTCGATCACGTGCAGTCCGGTCAGGTGGGCGCCGTGCCGCATCGCCAGGCGGGCGGCCAACTCCAGTCGCGTGGCACAGCGCGGTGTGATGTCGAGATGTACCAGAATGTCCTTAAGGGCCATCACCGGTTCCTTCCTTTAGGGGCGCTCTGCTCGGCGTATACACCCATCGTATCGGCAAACGACTTGATATGGATCATACTCCACGGTCAGCGGCCACCCTGATGCAGCGGCACCTGCACGGTCAGGCCCGGCGTCTGGATCGGGCGCTTATCCTCGCTGGTCTCGAACTGTGAGCCGGGCGTGTAGCCAAACCCCTGCTGGAGACGATCGGCGCGGAAGTCCTGCAGGGTCACCCGGGGGCCCTGGGAGGCCGGCGACAGTGGCCCCGTTGCGTCACGATTCGGTACGGGCGCCGACTGGTCCGCTGGTGGATGGGGTGGCGGGATCGGCGGCACGGGCAGGCGGCGCAGCGGGCCGGCACCCATGGTGGCAAACAACAGGAACACCACCCATCCGATGCGAATCATTGGCCGTTGCCCGATGCGGGTCGCACGCGCGGATCGGTCCCACGCGGGTCAGCCGCCGGATTGCCTGCCGGCGGTCCAAGCGGGCCGGCGCCGGTACTCTGCCAGGCATCGAGCGCCCAAACGACGGATGGGAAGGCGATGGCGTCGCGTGGGATCCTCGGCGGTCGGAACAGTGCGACCTCCAGGCTTTCTGGTC
>Ga0207693_10003190_pt1 | contig 14090 bp, 12 predicted proteins | sample LARL81metaG_FD_184347 | JGI IMG/M metagenome (GOLD analysis project Ga0207693, IMG submission 184347) | Corn, switchgrass and miscanthus rhizosphere microbial communities from Kellogg Biological Station, Michigan, USA - LAR L8-1 metaG... | ecosystem: Host-associated > Plants > Roots >...
CGCGGCGCACGATGCCGACGACGCTCCCCTCCTCCGCCAGCAGGCGGAACGGCACCGTGCCGAGCGCGTCGGCGATGTTGCGGAGCGTCTCGAGGGACGGGTCGAGCAGCCCGCGCTCGACCTGGCTCAGCATCGAGACCGAGACGCCGGCGGCGGCGGAGAGATCGGCGAGCGTCAGCGCCCGCGCGTGGCGCCGCCGGCGGATCGCCGCGCCGAGCTGCCGGCGTTGCACGTCGCGGAGGTCGGGCCCCACGCTCATTTCAGCGTCACCAAAACCGATGCTAGCATCGGCCCATGCCCGGAGCGACCACGGCCGTGCTCGTCAGCGGGGCGGCCGGCGGCCTCGGCTCCGCCCTCGTGCGGGCGCTCCGCGCGCGCGGCGACCAGGTGGTGGCGCTCGACCGCGTGCCGTGCGTGAGCGGGGACGGCGTGCGCGCCTACACGGTCGACGCGCTCGACCAGGTGGCCGTCGCCGCCGCCCTCGACGACGCGGCCGGCGCGGGCGTCGCGATCCACCACGTCGTGGCGATCGCCGGCGGTGCGCTGGTCGCCGAGAAGGCGTGCGTCGACCCCGCGGCGCTGCCCCTCGACGTCTTCCGCGCCTCGCTCGAGCAGAACCTGACCACGGCCTGGATCGTGCTGCAGGCCGCCGTGCCGGCGCTGCGCCGCGCCGACGGCGACCGCTCGATCACGCTGACCTCGTCGACGGACGCGCTCGCGAGCTACGGGCTGCCGGCGTACGCGGCCGCGAAGGCGGGCCTCAACGGCCTCGTGCGCTCGCTGGCGGCGCCGCTCGGCGCCGACGGGATCCGCATCAACGCGGTCGCGCCGGGCGATGTCCCGACGCCCCGCAACGTCCGCGAGTGGGCGCACGTGCCCGGCTGGTACGACCGCATGCGCGACGCGTCCGTCCTCGGCCGGCTGGCCGAGCCCGAGGACGTCGCCGCCGCCTACCTGGCGCTGATCGACCTGCGCCACGTGACCGGCCAGACATGGACTTGACAGATGTGGGGTGTGCCACTGTAAAACTGATGCATCAGTCAGACACGCGAGAGGCGATCGATTGAGTCAAGTCGACAATCCTGAAGGCGGAGCCGGCCAGGTTCTGCGTCCCGACGTCCACCGCGGCACGGTCGCCCTGGTGACCGGCGGCGGCACCGGCATCGGCCGCGCCACCGCGCTCGATCTCGCCCGCACCGGCGCCGACGTCGTCATCGCCGGACGCCGTCCCGAGCCACTGGAAAAAACCGCCGCAGAGATCGAAGCGATCGGCTCCCGCGCGCTCGCCCTTCCCGTCGACATCCGCGACGACGACCAGGTCGCATCGATGGTCGGCCAGGCGCTCGAGCACTTCGGCCGCATCGACATCCTCGTCAACAACGCCGGCGGACAATTCTCCGCCCCTGCCGAGGACATCACCAGCAAGGGCTGGCGCGCCGTCCACCGCCTCGCCGTCGACGCCACCTGGGCCGTCACCCGCGAGGTCGCCGTTCGCGCCATGATCCCGCAGCGCTCCGGAGTCATCTTCTTCATGGCCTTCTCGCCCCGACGCGGAATCCCGGCGATGGTCCACGCCACCTCCGCCCGGGCCGCACTCGAGAATCTCGCCTCCGGCCTCTCCCTCGAGTGGAGCCGCTACGGCATCCGCACCATCTGCATCGCCCCCGGCACCATCGCCACCGAGGGCATGGAGCACAACTACTCCGCCGAGGACCGAGCCCAGTGGGAGGCCGCCGTCCCGCTCGGCCGCCTCGGCACCGCCGACGACGTCTCCGGCGTGATCGCCTTCCTCGCCTCCCCCGCCGCCCGCTACATCACCGGCACCACGATCCTCATCGACGGCGGCGCCGACGCCTGGGGCACCGGATACCCCGTACCGCCTGTGGAGGACCAGCCATGACCCGCGACCTCACCGCCCTGTTCGACCCGAAAAGCGTTGCGGTACTTGGCGCAAGCAACGACGAAACCAAGTACGGCAACTGGCTGAGTGTCCAGGCCGTGCGTATGACCGATCACCGCGCCGTCCACCTCGTCAACCGCCGCGGCGAATCCATCCTCGGCCGGCCCGCACTCCGCAGCCTCGCCGAACTCGACGAGCCCGTCGATCTCGTCGTCGTCACCGTCCCCGCACATGGTTTCGAGGCGGCCGTCGACGACGCCCTCAATGCGGGCGCCCGCGCGATCGTCGGCGTCACCGCCGGATTCGCCGAGCTCGGCGCCGACGGACGCGCCCTGCAGGACCGCATCGTCGAACGCGTCCGCTCCGCCGGCGCGGTGCTGCTCGGCCCGAACTGCCTGGGCGTGCTCGACTCCAGCACCTCGCTCACCCTGGCGTCAAACCCGTTGCCGCCCGGACGAATTGCGCTCCTGTCGCAAAGCGGGAACATGGCGCTGGAGCTCAGCGGCTTCCTCGAGGCGCGTGGCCACGGGTTCTCCCGCTTCGTCTCCCTCGGCAACCAGGCCGACCTCAGTGCGGCCGACCTCATCCAATCCTGCGTGGACCACCCCGACACCGATCTCATCGCCGTCTATTGCGAGGACTTCGGCGACGGCCGCGCCTTCGTCGCCGCGGCGACCGCAGCCGCCGGGACCGGGAAGCCCGTGCTGCTGCTCACCGTCGGCGGAAGCGAGGCGTCGATCCGCGGCGCCCAGTCGCATACCGGCGCGCTCACCTCCGACACCGCCGTCATCGACGCGGCCTGCCACGCCGCGGGCATCCATCGCGTCGCCAGCCCCCGCCAGCTCGCCGACACCGCCGCAACGCTTTTGAGCTACGGCCGCCACCCCGTGCACCGGGTGGGTGTGATCGCCGACGGCGGCGGACACGCAGGACTCGCATCCGACGTGGTCGACGCCGCCGGGCTGTCGGTGCCCGAGTTCACCGCCGAGGTCAGCAGCGCACTGCGGAAGCTGTTGCCGCCGTCGGCCGGGGTGACCAACCCGGTCGACCTCGCTGGGGCCGGCGAGCAGGACATCACCTCCTTCGTCTCCGTGCTCGACGCGGTGCTCAACAGCCCTGAGATCGACTCGGTTCTGATCACCGGCTACTTCGGCGGCTACGGCGACTACGGCGAAGGCCTGTCCCGCGCGGAGATCGACGTCGCCGCCCGCATGGCGAAAGTCGCTCACGCACATGGCAAGCCGGTCGTCGCGCACACGATGCGCCACGAGAGCAACGCCGCGCGCGTGCTCGCCGACGCCGGCGTCCCGGTGTTCGCGGCAGTCGAGGACGCCGCCACGACCCTGGCCGTGCTGGACCGCGCCACCGAAACCCGGCCATTGCCGACGCTGCCCAAGCGCGCAGAGCAGCCGGTCACCTCCTCGGAGTACTGGGATGCCCGCGAACTCTTCCGTGCGGCACGCGTCGCGTTTCCCGACGCTCAGCTGGTCCGCGACGCCGACGAGGCCCGCGCCGCGGCCAAAGCCATCGGCTATCCCGTCGTGCTCAAGGCCATGGGCCTGCTGCACAAGTCCGACTCCGGCGGGGTGGCCCTCGGACTAGCCAGCGATGAAGAGCTGACGACCGCGTTGACCCGGATGCAGGACGCACTGAATCCACCGGGTTACTGCGTCGAAGCGATGGCGAACCTGCGCAACGGCGTCGAACTGATCGTCGGCGTCCAGCGCGACCCGCGGTTCGGACCCGTCGCCATGGTCGGCCTCGGCGGCATCTACACTGAGGTACTCGCCGATGTCGCGTTCGCACTGGCACCCGTCGACGCCGACACCGGCCGCGGGATGCTCGAAAACCTCAGGGCCGCCGCGTTACTCCGCGGCGTCCGTGGTCGCCCACCGGTCGACCTGACAGCCGCCGGACAAGCCATCGCGGCGATCACGGCGACCGCCGCCGCGCACCCGGAGATCACCGAACTCGAAATCAATCCCCTGCTCGTCACGCCCGACGGTGCACTGGGTCTCGACGCCCGAATAGTGCTCGAGTCCTAACCCCCCACTACCTCCGAAAGGAACCGCAACACCATGGAATTCGCATACAGCCCGCGCCTTGCCGAGCTCAAGGAGCGCGCGCGTGCGCTCACCGAGAAAATCATCCCGTTCGAGGACGAGTGCGAGCGCAACAATGGGATCTCCCGCGAGTCGCACGCCTCGATCAAGGCCTCTGTCCTCGAGTCCGGCCTGCAGGCCATCAACACACCGACCGAGTTCGGTGGTGCGGGACTGACCGTGCTCGAGCAGGTCGTCGTCCAGGACGAGCTCGGCAAGCTGACCAACGCGCTGTGGGACACGGTGTGGCGCCCCGCCAATCCGTTGGCGCACGCCACACCCGAGCAGCGTGAGCGCTACCTGATCCCGGGTGCGCGCGGCGACCGGCGCGACGCCGTCGCGATCTCGGAAGCCGGTGCCGGATCCGACTTCTCGGCGGCGACGACCACCGCGACCCCCGACGGCAAGGGCGGCTATGTCATCAACGGCGAGAAGTGGTTCGTCACCGTGGGCGACGCTGCCGACTACCTGATCGTGCTTGCGTACGTCGAACCGGACCACGCGCCGACCATGTTCCTCATCGATGTGGCGACCCCCGGCGTGAAGATCACCAACGTTCCGCGCTACACCCACACGTTCGTCTACGAGCACCCCGAGTTCACCTTCACCGACGTGCACGTCGGACCCGAGGCGGTGCTCGGCGGTGTCGGCGCCGGACTCGAGCTGACCCGTGACTGGTTCACCGAGGAGCGGCTGATGATCGGCGCGCGGACCATCGGCGCCGCCGAGCGCGCTCTCACGCTGGCCGTCGACTGGGCGAAGCAGCGGGTGCAGGGCGGCGAGCCGCTGATCAACCGTCAGCTCATCCAGGGCATGATCGCCGACTCCGTCGTCGACATCACCACCAACCGCGCCTACACGCACCAGGTGGCGTGGGAGTTCGACCAAGCCGACCCGAACAACGCTGAGCAGCGGAAGACGCTGCATGCCAAGGCCGCAACGGTGAAGCTGGCGGCATCGGAGGCGTCTAACCGTGTGGTCGACCGCGCGGTGCAGATCTTCGGGGGCCGTGGCTACATCCGCGACTATCCCGTCGAGCGGTTGTGGCGCGAGCTTCGGGTCGATCGGATCTGGGAAGGCACGTCGGAGATCCAGCGCCTCGTCATCGCGAACGAGACCAACAAGCGCGGCGTCGAAAACCTGCTCTCCTTCTCCTACCAGGCTGAAGGGAAGTAGCCGCGGTGCCGGCCGAGGACACCGGGACCGTCGAGGTCGCTCGCGAGGACGACATCGCCGTCGTCACGCTGCGGCGCGAACGCAAGCGCAACGCGCTGTCCACCCACATGGAGAACGCGCTCCTGCGCGCGCTTCGCAGCCCCGAGGTCGAGTCCAGCAGAGCCGTGGTCGTCACCGGCGGGGACACCGTGTTCTCGGCGGGCGCCGACGTCACCGAACTGCGCGCGATGACACCGCAGGCCATCGCCGACTACTACCGGGCCTCCGGTTCGGTGTACGAGGTGTTTGCGGGCCTGCGGCAGCCGACCGTCGCCGCGATCACCGGCTACTGTCTGGGCGGCGGGCTCGAGCTGGCGCTTGCGGCTGACATCCGGATCGCCGACCCTGCAGCGGTTTTCGGATTCCCCGAGATCGGCATCGGCATCCTGCCCTCCTCGGGCGGCGTCACCCGGATCGTCAGGACCATTGGCGCCGGACGCGCGCGCGATCTGGTGTTGCGCGGCAAGCGATTCGACGCCCGGCAGGCCGAGCAGTGGGGCGTCATCACCGAGATCACCGGCCCCGGCGAGCACGTCAAACAGGCGACGGCCATCGCCCGTGAACTCGCCGAGCACTCGCCGTTGGCGCTGAGCATCACCAAGCAGGTGCTCGACGTAAGTCTCGACGCACCAAGGGAAGCCGCGCTGCTGCTCGAGCAACTGGCGTACTCCGCCCTCAACAACGCTACCGACCACAACAAGTAGTGGAGACGATATGAACCCAATCGACGTGATGGACAAGCCGGCCAAGCGCGGCTTCCACACCAAGCTTCTGATCGCCTGCTGCGGCGGGCCATTCCTCGACGGCTACGTGATGAGCATCATCGGCGTGGCGCTGCTCGGGGTGGCCGAGCAGCTCCATCCGACGACGACCGAATCGGGGCTCATCGGCGCCGCATCGCTGATCGGTATCTTCTTCGGCGCCAGCGTCTTCGGCTTCCTAACCGACCGCATCGGGCGCGAGAAAATGTACGCCCTGGACCTGGTCGTGTTGGTGCTGGGCTGCGCCTTGTCGGTGTTCGTTACCGCCCCGTGGCAGCTGATCGTGCTGCGCTTCGTCATCGGCGCCGCCATCGGCGCGGACTATCCGATCGCGACGTCACTGCTGACCGAGTTCACGCCCTCGAAGAAGCGGGGCTTCATGGTCGGTATGTCGGCGGTGGCCTGGTCGGCCGGTGCTGCCATCGCGTACGTCGTCGGTGCTCTGTTCGTCGGCATCTCGGGCGGTAACGACCACTGGCGATTGCTGCTTGCGACCGCCGCGGTCCTGGGCGTGATCGTCATCCTGATGCGACGCGGAATCCCGGAATCGCCTCGCTGGCTCCTGCAGCACGGCCGCATCGCCGACGCCGAAGCAGTGGTGAAGAAGATCTACGGCATCACGGTCGACCTCAGTTCCGTGCGGATCGACGACGACCCCGAGAAACGGAAAGTCAACCTGCGGTCGTACTTCCGGGGCGAGTATCTGCGCCGGCTGATCATGTGCAGCGCGTTGTACCTGGCCGTTGTCACTCCGCTCTACGCGCTGCTGACCTTCCTCCCCGCGATCCTGTCCGGCTTCTCGATTTCGGGAGACGGGCCGACGGGCTTGATGGTCGAAACCGTCATCATCGGCCTCATCGTTGCAGGGTCGATCCCGGCGCTGTACTTGGTGGAAAGGTGGGGACGCCGCCCGATCGCGGTAATCCCCTTGGCCATCATGGTGATTCCGCTCGCCGGATTGTGGTTGTGGGCTGGCGGTCCGCTGTGGTTCATCGTCGCGATGTTCTTCATCTATGCGTTCGTGTCCGGCGGTCCGAGCATCCTGGTGTGGATCTACCCGAACGAGCTGTTCCCGACCGAGTTCCGGGCCACGGCCGTCGGAATCGCGACCTCCGTCAGCCGGTTCGGCGCCGCGACAGGTACCTACCTCCTGCCGCTGAGCATCGCGGCGCTGGGCACCGGCACGACCATGCTGTTCGGCGCGATCCTCACCGCCGTGGCGTTTGTCATCTGCCTGGTGATGGCGCCCGAGACCAAGGGCAAGTCGCTGGAGGAGGTCTCGAGCGTGGATGCGGCTGCGCCGGTTGCCGGGACCCCGGCGGCAGCGCGCTGACAATTGCGTGGCCGGTGATCAACGGTTAGCGCCGTTGATCACCGGCTTCAAGCTAGGCGCCACCCTCACCGGTCCGACGAGTACCCCCACAACCAATCGGTGTATTTGTAGCTCGACGTGTCCCTCGTCCGGAACAGCTCATTGCGCGCGGTCCGCCCCACCCCGTCGAGGTGCCACAGTTCGCCCCACATCCGTCCGACCGACAGGATCCGGTTGCACCGCGGCGCCCGTTCGGCGTTGACCCGCTTGAGGATCAGCGGCCAGGCCTGGGTGCGCCCGCCCTCGACGAAATCCGCCCCCGCGTAGTCGGCCACGCACTTCGCGTCCTCCAGTGCCATCACGGCGCCGGACGCCAAGTACTGCAGCGGCGGGTGCGCCGCGTCGCCCAGCAGCATCATCCGCCCGTCGATCCAATTTTCGATCGGCTCCCGGTCATACATCGGCCACCAGCGGTCCTTCCACAGGTAGTCGATTCCGCGCCGCACGTTGTCGTGACAGTGCGCGTACGCCGGCTCCAGCTCCTCGGGGCCACCCCAGTTCTTCACACCCTGTTCGTATCCCGGCGACTTGAACACAGCCACCTGGTTGAGCAGCTCGCCGCGCCGCAGCGGGTACTGGATGAAGTGGCAGTTCGGTCCGATGTAGCCGATCACGTCCTCGATGTCCTCGTCCAGCTCCACCATGTGATACGGCGTCGTCCCGCGATACGCCGCGTAGCCCGACGACACGGGCTCGTCATCCGAAATCTTCTTGCGTAGCCGCGATTTCAGCCCATCCATGGCCAGCGCCACATCGGCGGCATGCACAAGCCCATCATCGGTCGACACGGTAACGCCGTCGCCCTCGTTGACGACGTCGGTCACCGTCACCCCGGTGCGCAAGTCCGCTCCCGCCGCCAAAGCCGCCTTCACCAACGTTGCATGCAGATCCGACCGGTGCGTCACGAAATACGGACCGCCATACCGCGCCCGGAACTCCGCACCCAGATCCACCTTGGTGAGCGTCTCGGCCGTCATCGCGTCGCGGAACACGATGTTCTTCGGCAGGAACCCGTCGGCGAGAACCTCTTCCAGCAGACCCCACGACTGCAGGATCCGCGCCCCGTGTGGGCCGACCTGCAGGCCCGCGCCCACCTCACCGAACTCGGATGCCCGCTCGAAAAGGGTCACCTGCGCGCCGCCGCGCGCCAGCGCCAGCGCCGTGGCCGCGCCGCCGATTCCACCGCCGGCGATGATGACGTTCGTTCCGTCCAGGTTTGACATCGATCTCTCCTTGATCCGTTGTGCGAGTGAGGTTTCAGTGCGCCAGCACGAGGGCGCGGGAAGTTTCAGCCGGTGCTACTTGCTTGCGCCAGATGACTGTCAGTAGCAGTGCCGCAGAAAGCGCGGAGACGGCGAACAACACGAAGTTCGACCCGGCACCCAAGCCTGCGGCCAGCAGCCACCCGCCGATCTGCGGCGCCGACACCGCACCGATCCGACCGACGCCCAGCGCCCAACCAAGCGCGGTACCGCGCAACTCGTCGGGGTAGTGCGACGCGACCGCGGCGATGATCAGGCATTGCGTCCCATGCGTGCCGACACCGGCCAGGACGAAGATCACGTACACCAGCGCCACCGGCGGCCCGGCGAGCAACGCCAGCAGCGCGCCTCCGGCGATGGTGGCGGCGACGATGCTCGTCGGGATAGTCCCGAACCGCACCGCGCCCCACGCCGTCACGAACGATCCCACCACCGCGCCAAGATTCAACGCCAATGCGAACGTCAACGCACTGCCCAGATCGGTCCCCTCGCCCTGCATCAGCTTGGGCAGCCAGGTGCCCAGCCCGTACCAGGCCAGCAGCGTGAACATCGTCGCCACCGCGAACAGAATGCTGAAGGTCCGATACTGCGGACCCAGCAGCGCACCGAAACCCCTTGACCGCGAATGGTTTACCTGACCGAACGTGCGGGACGGCAGGGTACGCACCGCAACCGGTACGAGCACAGCCAACGGCAACAGAGCGAACAGAAACATCGGCTGCCATCCGAACCGCGGTATGACGGGTATGGCCAGCAGTGCCGCGATCGATCCGCCGATCGGCACGCCGGACATCATCATCGTCGCGACCGGGCCGCGCCATTTCGGAGCAATCAGTTCCGCCGCAAGCGCATTCGCCGTCGGAACCAGGCCGCCCAGGCCGATGCCTGCGATCAGCCGCAGCGCCCCGAACGTCACCGGCCCGGTGGCCAACGCGCACAGCGTGGTGAACACCGACAACACCACCGCACATCCGATGACCGCGCGCTTGCGGCCGACCGCGTCGGAGAGCCGGCCCGCGAGCACCGCGCCGATCATCATCCCGACGAATGCCAGGCTGCCCAGCGTGCCCGCCGTGGCGGGGCCGATTTCCCACTCCCGCTGCAGGCTGGGAATCACGTTGCCGTAGACGATCAGGTCGTAGCCGTCGAAGACGACGAACAGCCAGCAGACGAGGACGGCGACCAGCGCCGTGCGGCGCCCCTCGGTGGCCAGAGGTGTGCGAGTAACCATGGTTCAAAGGTGATCGCGGCCACACCGCGGCTGCAATATAGTTCTGCTGTGCGGAACAAACCACAGAAGGCGATCCAGAAGCCCGCGTATCTGCTGGAGTCGGTCGACAACGCGCTGCGGCTGCTGCAGATGCTGCGCGACGTCGGTGCGGTACGCCTCAATCAGGCCGCCACCGAATTGGGCATTGCGCGCAGCACCGCGCACCGGCTGTTGGCGATGCTCGTGTACCGCGGCTTCGCCGTGCAGGACGAGAAGCGGATCTATCACCCCGGACCCGCGATGGGAGCGGGTCCTGCCGAGCGGGGCTGGACCCGTGAGTTCACCGACCGATGCCGTCCTCACCTGGAGGCGCTGGTGGCCGTATGCGGCGAGACGGTCAACCTGGTGATCCGCACCGGCACCCAGGTCAGGTTCCTGGCAACCGTCGAGTCCGATGCGATGCTGCGCGTCGGCGACCGCCAGGGCCAGGTCCTGCCGGCCGCACTCATGTCCGGCGGCCGGAGTCTGCTCGCCGAACTGCCCGACGACATGCTGGCCCGCCTGTATCTCAAAGCCCCCGGCGACGACGAACCCGACGCCACCGATCGCCGACTCGACCGGGCCGAGTTCGACGAGTTCCGCCGCGAACTCACCGGTGTGCGCAGAGCCGGGTTCGCCGTCAACGTCGAACAGACCGAAGAGGGCGTCTCCGCGTTCGGGATGAGCGTCCACAACCGCGCCGGGCGGCCGATCGGCGCGATCTCGGTCTCGGTACCCGCCGTCCGTTTTCAACGCCATGCGCACGGCCAGCTGGTCGCGCAGATGAAGCGCGCGGTGCGGGAAATGGAGCTCGACGTCGCCGACATCGAGCCATAGTTGGCAGCGGCATGATTGATATCGCATGCGATATCAAGTTCCGGATGCCCATGCCCCAAAGCTTGACGGTACTGATGTGGCGGATGTGGCTCAGGCCTCAATGTTCAACTCGGCGCTGTTCTGCACAGAAGAATCTTCTGTCGATGTGAGTCGCGTCAAACCTAGCGTCGTCGACAAGCACACCTCACAGGAGCCGAACGATGACCCAGACGCAACAACCCACCGACGAGCGGGAACTGACCCGGCTGTACGCGGATTTCGACGCCGAGCACCTGACGCCGCTGTGGACGCAGCTCGACGAACTGATGCCGCTGAGCCCGACACCCCGTGCGGTGCCGTTCGTGTGGAAGTGGTCGACGCTGTACCCGCTGGCCCAGCGCGCCGGTGACCTGGTGCCCGTCGGCCGGGGCGGGGAACGCCGCGCCATCGCGCTGGCCAACCCCGGACTGGGCGGCGCACCGTACGTGTCGCCGACCTTGTGGGCGGCCATCCAGTACCTCGGGCCGCGCGAGACCGCGCCCGAACACCGCCACAGCCAGAACGCCTTTCGCTTCGTCGTCGAGGGCGAGGGCGTGTGGACCGTCGTCAACGGTGACCCGGTGGCCATGCGCCGCGGCGACTTCCTGCTGACACCCGGCTGGCACTTCCACGGCCACCACAACGAGACCGATCAGCCGATGGCTTGGATCGACGGGCTGGACATCCCCTTCGCCCACTACACGGACACCGGCTTCTTCGAATACGGCTGCGACGGCGTCACCGACGAATCCACTCCGCACGTCTCCCGGTCGGAGCGGCTGTGGGCGCATCCCGGGTTGCGTCCGCTGATCGGCCTGGACGCCAAGAGCAGTTCACCCATCGCGGCCTACCGCTGGGAGCACACCGACGCCGCGCTGCGCGAACAACTCGCGCTCGAAGACGAGGGTTACGCGGCGACGACCGAGCCCGGGCACGCCGCGGTCCGCTATACCAACCCGACCACCGGCGGCGACGTCATGCCGACCATCCGCGCCGAATTCCACCGGCTGCGGGGTGGCGCCCACACCAAGCCCCGCCGCGACGTCGGTTCCCGCGTCTTCCAGGTCTTCGAGGGCGCCGGCCACATCCGGCTCGGCGAGCGCAGCCACGCCGTCGGCCGCGGCGACCTCGTCGTCGTCCCGTCGTGGGTGCCGTGGTCGCTGCAAGCCGACACCGAATTCGACCTGTTCATGTTCTCCGACGCCCCGATCGTCGAAAGCCTGCATTTCCATCGCACCCTCACATCCAAAGGAGCCTGATCACAATGAAACTCGCCACTGTCCGCATCGACGCAACGACCGCCGCCGTGCGGGTCGACGACACCACGGCCACCGTCATCGACGGCTACCCCGACCTGTCCGCACTACTCGCGACGGCCAACTGGGAGTCGTTGGCGCAGAACGCCTCTGGGCAGACCATCGGGCTCGACGGCGCCGACTACGGGCCCGTGGTGCCGCACCCCGGCAAGATCATCTGCGTCGGGCTGAACTACGCCACCCACATCAGGGAGATGGGCCGCGATCTGCCTGAGTACCCGACGCTGTTCGCGAAGTTCGCCGACGCGCTCACCGGGCCGTACGACGACGTCGTCGTCCCGGAATACGCAGCCGCACAACTGGACTGGGAAGCAGAGCTGGCGTTCGTCATCGGCAAGCCGGCCTACCAGGTCGGCGAATCCGATGCCGATGGCTACATCGCCGGCTATTCGGTGATCAACGACTACACCATGCGCGACTACCAGTACCGCACCCTGCAGTGGGATCAGGGCAAGAACTTCGAGAAGACCAGCGGATTCGGACCGTGGCTGGTCACCGACTACACGCCGGGCAGCCGAATCGAAACCCGTCTCGACGGCGAGGTGATGCAGAGCGCCACCACCGACGACCTCGTGTTCAGCCCGGCCAAGCTGGTCGAGTACATCTCCCACATCGTCACGCTGAAGCCCGGCGATGTGGTCATCACCGGCACCGCGGGCGGGGTCGGCCATGCCCGCAAGCCCGCGCGCTACATCGGCGACGGCCAGACCGTCGAGGTCAGCATCGAGGGCCTCGGCACGGTCCGCAACAAGACGATTGTGAAGTAGACATCCCGTGGGCTTTCACGACCTGGACCTGTCCGAGCGGCGGCTGATCGCGCGGCGGGGCACCGCATTTTTCGCCCAGCGCCTCGCCGAACTGACCGACGACGACCTGGAATCGGGCTCGCTGCTGGACGGCTGGACCCGCAAACATCTGATCGCCCATGTCGGCTACAACGCCGCGGCACTGTGCCGACTGATGGACTGGGCCGCGACGGGCGTCGAGACGCCGATGTACCCGTCGGCCGAGCACCGCGACCGCGAGATCAAAGAAGGCGCCACGCTATCCGCCGCGGCGTTGCGAAACTTGTTCGACCACACCGTCGCCCGGCTCGACGAGAAGTGGCGGAACCTGGACGCGTCGCGCTGGGCTGCGCCGGTGCGCACCGCGCAGGACCGCACCGTGCCGGCATCGGAGACGGTGTGGATGCGGACCCGTGAGGTGTGGATCCACGCAGTCGACCTCGACAACGGAGCGCAGTTCGGTGACTTTCCCGACGTGGTACTCGAGTCGCTGCTGGCCGATATCGTCGGAGCGTGGCGACGGAAAGGTCTCGGCACCGGTCTGGTGCTCGAGGTAATGGGAGCCGAGACGGTCGCGGTGGGCGATGACGGCGGTCTACCGGTGCGCGGGCCGCTGCCTGCCGTCGTGCGATGGGCAGCAGGGCGGGGCGCCGTGAACGTATCTTCGGACGGCGACGTACCGAACGCACCGCGCTGGCTCTGACCGATGCCCCGGCGGCGGCAACGTCCGTGACTCCTTTGCTGCGTAACACCTTTCATCGACCGAACGCGCCGCGAATATCGTTGCTGCATCGCGTGTTTGGCGCAGCGTCGGCCAACCTAGGCGCAACCCGCACTTGTGGCAAACCCTCGGAATTCTGAGTCCAGTCTGCTGGTTGATCCTGCGACTCGGGTGGGTATTACCAGATTTAGTCGATTTACGTCGGCGCAGAATTCTGCCGACGATAATCGCGCTTAGCGAGCCAGGACGAAGAGGGGATCATCATGACGACAACGATCGAACAGATCGACGAGTCCCAAGCTATGGGCCAGTCCAAGATGCACGGGCGCGTGGCGTTCGTGACAGGTGGTACCCGGGGCATCGGCGCCGCGATCAGCAAGAGCCTGGCCAGTCAGGGCGCAACGGTGGCCGCGGGGTACAGCAGGAACACCGAACAGGCACAAAAATTCCTCGCCGAATTGACGGCCGCCAGTGACGGCGCCGAGGTCAGCGTCCATCAGGGCGATGTCGGGTGCGGGGATGATTGTAAGAGAACCATCCAAGAGGTCATCG
>Ga0207693_10003192_pt1 | contig 14084 bp, 12 predicted proteins | sample LARL81metaG_FD_184347 | JGI IMG/M metagenome (GOLD analysis project Ga0207693, IMG submission 184347) | Corn, switchgrass and miscanthus rhizosphere microbial communities from Kellogg Biological Station, Michigan, USA - LAR L8-1 metaG... | ecosystem: Host-associated > Plants > Roots >...
CTACGAGAGCTATCCGTATGACGAGGACGAAGGCGGCTGCTACGTCGTTCGCCGTCGCGTGCATACGGCCTATGGATGGCGCGTGCGCAGGGTCCAAGTCTGCGGATGACGTTCTGCGGATGACGTTCTGCAGATAGCGCTCTGCGAATAGCTCGGTGACATGAAAAACGCGGCCGCCCGGACAAACGAGCGGCCGCGTTGCTATGCTCGCCCGGTCATTCAGCCCAATACGTTGTACTTCTTCAGCCAGGCCTGCATCTGATTCCAGGCGTCCTCGGCCGCTTCCTTGCGGTAGCTCGCGCGATAATCGGCGTGGAAGCCATGAGGGGCGCCGGGATAGATCTTGAACTCCGCGGTCTTCTTGTTCTCGGCGAGCGCCGCCTTCAGCGCCTCGACGGTCGAGACGGGGATGCCGGTGTCGGCTTCGCCATAGAGGCCAAGCACAGGGGCCTTCATCTCGGGTGCGAGCTGGGTCGGGCTCTTCGGCCAGACCGGGTTCGTCGGATCGACCGGCGGGCCGTAAAACGCCACACCTGCCTTCAGTCCCGGATTGTGCGCGGCATATTCCCAGACCGTGCGTCCGCCGCGGCAGAAGCCGATGATGCCGAGGCGGCTCGTATCGCCACCTTGCGATTTCGCCCAGGCGACCGTGCTGTCGAGATCGGACAACAGCTCCGCGTCGGGCTTCGAATTCACGATCGGCAGGAGCTGCGGGATTTCGGTGATCTTGGTGAGATCGACACCCTTGCGGAAATAATAGTCCGGAGCGACTGCGAATGCGCCGAGCTTGCCGAGGCGGCGTGTCACGTCCTTGATGTATTCGTGCAGGCCGAAAATCTCCATCGCCACCAGCACGACCGGCGGATTACTCTTGCCTTTCGGGCGCGCGAAATAGCCCGGCATCTCACCGTCGGCGACCTTGATCTTGGTGTCACCCGCATCGAGCCCCTCGGTGTCGGTCTTGATGACGTCGGCGCGCACCGGGCCGGCGGCCAGCGTATAGCCTGCAGCGACCGCGGCGGATGCGGTCATGAAGCCGCGCCGGGAAAACGGCGGGGTCTTTGTCAATCCGACGACATCGGATGTCAGCACGGGCTCGCTCATTCGTTTGCTCCTCCAGCTTTCAGAGCGTTTTCCAGCGAAAGCCTGCCCCGCACTTGAGGCGGGGTGGATACCGGTTCGCGTGAAGAAAACGCAACAAAACGACACGAGAGCCTCGGTTCCGATGCAATCGGAACCGAGGCTCGCGGAGGTCCATTGAGCGAATGAATCGCTTGGGAACGCAAATCACCTGGCTGCGAGAAGCGTCGTCCGGTGCGGCCAGCGCATCGATGCTGCAGCACAAAAAACAAGGCCGTCGACGCAGTATGCCGTCAACGACCTTGCCAGCCCCGGAAATTGAAATCGGCTCGCGCCTTCCGGTAGCCTTCACTTTGCCCCGGATTTGCTCGGTTAAATGTGATCCAGTTCACAAATTGAACACGAAAATTTATGACAGCGACACGACCGCGGCCGGCGGGAGCGTGTGAATTTTACGTAAAGCATTGAATTAACTTCTTGATTTTCCGTGACGGTGCCGCTGGACAGTGCGGGACGCGTGAGCGCGGGTCCGGATCGATCGGTTCTTGGGCGGGCTAGCCGAAGGCTGCTCGGACGCCTGCGTGCTGGCATAGGATTGGCGCAGACCGTTGACCGCCTCGGTCAGCGTGGAAAGCTGCTCAGACAGCCGTCGCGTATCGGTCTGCTGCGCGGCGAGCAGGCGCCTGACCGTCTGCAATTGATCCTGGACCATCTGCAGCTGGTCGATCGATTCCTGCTGGGTGGCCTCCAGGCCCTTGGTTTTCTCGACCAGCTGCTCGGAGGCCTGGGCGGTCCGCGCCTGCAATTGCCGCGTGGCAGCCAGCCGGTCAGCTTCAGGGGATGCGCCGCTATAGACCCGCCACAGCGTGATCGAGGCCACGCCGGCGAGAATGACGAGGAGAGTGACCGCAGCCAGTGCGATCGGCTGTGTGCCGGCCCGGGAGCCGCTGTGGGTGTCGGCGTCGCGCGTGAGATGGATCATGAGATGCAAAGCCCGGACGAAAGGAATTGTTTCGGAGAGGGGCCGCTGGCGAGCGGCTTGTTTCAACGCGGAAAGCGACGCCGACGCTGCAAAGTCTTCTGCGCTGCATCAACTGCGGCGCGAGAGCAGTTGTTTTAGCAGCAAATCCGACAAAATGGAGGCTGGCAACCCCCGGAAGTTCCCGGGCAGTCAGGCTCGTTGAGGGCTGGGGATTCGCGAGGCGAACGGAGAATTCCAGGAATGCGCGCTTCAAGGGAGACCGGACCGTTGTCCCTCAGTCACGAAAGCCTGCAAACATCCGGGCCAAGGCTCGCGCTAATGCGTTGAAATGTCGGTGACGGTTTAACGGCTCGGATGCGGAAAGGTGCTTTGATCATCGGATGGCGAAGCTTTCTGCATCCGCGAAAACCGACGACAGTTGCTGTCCTCACTGTCACCTGCAGCCGAAGATCGTCAGTGTCGAAATCGGGCTGACGCGGGTGGTCACGCATTCCATCTGTCCCAACTGCAGCCTGGTACTGACGGAAGATCCGGGCAACATGAAAGCAAAACGGCGCAAGCGGGTCACGCTGTCTTTGCTCAGCAGGCTGCGCTTGCGCTGATGGGAAACGCCGCGTTCACCGAACGGCGCGCCGGCAGGCACACGACCGCTGCAGCACGCGGTGATGCGGTATCACGTGAAAACCTCAGGCGTGCGAATGGCGCGAATTTCGCCGCGACTTGTCTGCCGGCTTGGCAGTCCCATGCATCGCCCATCGGGCAAGCGCTCGCCGGAATTCCGGCCGGGGGCGGCGAAACAGCAGCGCGGCAAAAATGGCGGCGTTGAGCGTGACCCAAATGACTGCAACAATACCCAAAACTGACATGGCTTCTTTCCTGGAGAGAAGACGCCTCAACGACGTAAACGCCCCGAAAATAGATTTGGTTCCATCGAACCCGTTCCAAAAGCACCCGTCACGCGCTCGTGACGGTGATTGTTCCGATGTCAGCTTGCACGGCGGATCTTACCAGCGATAGCCGCACCCGTGGCGCCACGGCGCACGACTCGACCTATGGTCAAGGCATCCTTAAGAAGTTGCGGCCAACTCTTGGGGAGAAAAGTCCCGTTATTGAGCTGATTTGTAAATTTTACTCGCTGGCTGCTATGGCGATGTCGCCAACCGAGGCGGCCTTAGCGCATGAACCACCAAATAGCGTAGCCAATGGTGACGGTGGAAACGGTTGAAATCAGAAGTGCTAAGAAGCTGAGCTTGAACGATTCCCAATACGACACTTCCAGTGATCCCTTTCAACCGTTACCGCCTTGGTAGTATTGCGCGGATCGACCGAAGGCACATCAGGACTTCCAGCATAAAGCGCATCCGGACTTTCAGCATAACGCGCACAGCAGGCGGTACCGTAGTTCCGCGGGCAACGAGAACGGGCCTCTTCCCAGCTCGCATTCCGGACTCACCTCGAAGACTAAAGCGCGATGAGATCAGGTTGAATCATCATCGCGCTTTAGGTCTTGATTGAGCATGATCTTTTCGGAAAACCCTACAGACTTTTCCGGACCATGCTTAGTCTCAAAGACGGGCGGCCCTGGCGAACCGCCCGCCGTGAACATCTCAATCCGTCGTGTGCCTATTAAGCGTGTGCCTATTTGGCGTGTGCCGCGATAGCCTTCTCGATTTGTGCCTTGACGGCCTCGAGGTTGAAGCTCGCGCCTTTTTGCATCGGCGGATACTCGATCGCGGTCTGGGCCACCCTGGCAACCTCCTTCTGCACAAACTGGAAGCGCCAGAACTCGAAGACAAACCAGTTGTAGAACGCCAGCGAACCGTTGGCACCGTTCGGAAGGTTCATGCGTTCGAACGGATCAAGACGAATATTAGTCAGGATTGGCCAATCAACCTTGACCGTGCCACCGAGCCAACCACCCGGCTGATCGGTGAATCGGTACTTGTAGTCGTCGATGCGCACCGCGGAAAGCGTGCCTTCGGTGAAGTAAAGGATCTCGTGACGAGCCGATGGACCTTTACCGGTGATCAACGCCGTCTGGTCGTAGCCGTCCAGATGGACCTTGTAGTTCTGGCCGCCTATCTCCTTGCCCTTCAGAAGCTCAGTCGTGATGTTCGGATTGCCTGCTGCCGTGATAAAGGTCGGGAACCAATCCATACCCGAGAAGATTCCGTTCTCGACCTTGCCCGCCGGCACCTTGCCCGGCCAGCGGAGCAGCGCGGGCACGCGGAAACCGCCTTCCATGGCGGTGCCCTTGCCCCCGGCGAACGGCGTATTGCCTCCGTCGGGCCAGGTGAAGTTCTCCGCGCCGTTGTCGGTGGTAAAGACGACGATGGTGTTGTTGTCGACGCCCATGTCCTTGAGCTTCTGCATCAGCAAACCGACGTCGTCGTCAAGCTGCGCCATGCCGGCTTCCTGGAGTGACCAACCGTTCTCCGGGGTCCGCAGCGATTCGTACTTTTCGGAGAGGTGCGTGACGACGTGCATGCGTGTCGGGTTGAGCCAAAGGAAAAAAGGCTTGTTGTCGGCCTTCGCCTTGTCGAGGAATTTGAAGGCGTTGTCTCGGATCTCGTCGTCCACCGTTTCCATCCGCTTGGGATAGAGCGGACCGGCATCCTCAATTCTCTGCTTGCCGATCTTGCCCCAGCGCGGCATCTCCGTCGCATCGTCCGTGTCGGTTGCGTAGCTGTGGACCATGTTGCGCGGCCCGACTGTGGCAATGAGGTCTTTCGGGTAGTTCCGGTGCGAAGGATCCTCCATGGCGTCCAGGTGGTAGAGATAGCCGAAGAACTCATCGAAGCCATGGACCGTGGGTAGGAACTTGTTCAAGTCACCCAAGTGGTTCTTGCCAAACTGACCCGTTGCGTAGCCCATGGATTTGAGGACGGTGGCAATGGTTGGTGCCTCGTCAGGCATGCCGATCGGCGAACCGGCTTGGCCGACAGTTGTCAGGCCAGTGCGGATCGGCAGCTCTCCCGTGATGAAGTTGGCGCGGCCAGCGGTACAGGACGCTTCCGCATAGTAATCGGTGAAGCGCATTCCCTCGGCGGCAAGCTTGTCGAGGTTCGGCGTCTTGCCGGACATGATGCCCTGATGGTATGCGCCGATATTGAACCAGCCAATATCGTCACCCATGATGACAACAATGTTCGGCTTTTGCCCGGCGGTAGCCGGTGCCGTTGCCGGCTGTTGCGCATGCGCGGGACTTGTCAGCCCAACGGCGGAAAGTGCCGAGGCGGCTACCAGAGAGCTACCGCTCAACAGGAGGTCGCGACGTTTCAATCCTGCGCTGCTCGGCTCGCTGTTGGTCTCGAACTGCTCTGGAGCCTTATCTTTGCTCATGACGCCATCCTCTTCCTGGCAATGCACCTGAAAACCGACATGGTTCGCTGAGCTGTCGATCGGCTCGCCATGACAGGCGGCCGCACGATAGCGACGGCACCCTGCGGCAGAGCTGTTTCATCCGCTATGCGTATTCGGCAAGAATGCCGTCCCGCCGGTTAGACCCGGTTCTTTTCGTTGATTGATCGTATGCCGGAGAAGCCGGCCGTATTCCGATCCGGTCAGAAGGTCGGCTGCACGCAGACGAATGCAGTGTTCCTCGGGGTCGCCAAGCCGGAAACTCCCAAGACCGAAAAAGAGCGCATTGCGGCGTGGTATTGCCGCGCAAGGAATGCAACGATGGCTTCGCTTTCAGTGACGGAGTGCGTCTCCATGAAGCTAGGGACCGTCGTCATGCTGCTCGCATTGATCCTGATCCTCGCGGCAGTTGGTTTCTACGTCTACAAGGGGTTCGCCGTCCCCGGCGAGCCGATGCCGGCGGAAGGGTGGATCGCCCTGACTTTGGGGGTGGTGTTTTCCTTGATCGTCGGAATCGGCCTGATGACGCTGGTCTTCTACAGCAGCCGTCAAGGGTATGACGAACCGACGCATTTCAACGACGGCGAGTAAGCGGCACCCGTCTCAGTGGGTGTCGGAGTTCTGCCACCGCGCTGTGCGTATCGGGCGCGCGAGCACCGAAGGGTGCTCCTGCATGTCAACGTCAGGTCACTCAGATCGCTCGGGCCGCGAAGCGCTTATTTCTTGAAGCGCTTATTTCTTCTTGGCATTTGGCTTGAATGAGACGCCGAGCCGCATCGCCATCCTCTTGATCGTCTCGGGCTTCCGGCCGGTGGCCTTTGCCGCCTGGTCCAACGATTTCGAGGCGCGTGCCAGTTCAATCAAATGCCGCTGCTCTTTGAACGACCAAACTTTTTTTCGAACCATGAATAAGCTTTGCAATCCGCACAACGCCATCAGGCGGAGTATGTTCGCTTGAAGACGTCGCCGTTGTGGGTTCGGACTTGGGAAAACGTCCGGTCAACAATCGATATTTGATGGGGCCAAAGTTGCAACAAATGCCGTACGTTAAGCTAAGCACATAACGTTACTGGCGAGGCATCGACGGCAAGACGGTTCGATTCCCCGTTATTTGGATTGAAGGCAGTCGGTCAAGCCATCCCCTTGACTCCATGTTCATGTTTCGTTCTAATTGTGCTCGTCCGCTTTTTGGAGATGAGCCATGGACAATCGTTTGAACGAAATTCGTAGGAAAATCAAAGCGTTCCGCGCTGAAATGAGGGTGGTCGAAACCGAGATGCGCGGCCACATCGCGCATGACCGGGATTGCGCCGCGGCAGGCACCCGGTTGCTGGCAATGCGAAAAAATCTGGCTCTGATGATTGAAGAGTTCACCCAACTGGGTGGCTCCGTCTCATTGCCGACCGTCGATGAACGGCTGAAGGAAAACTTTCGACCGGTATCGCGAGCCCGGATTGTGAAAATCCCGCCGCCGAAGACAACGTCGCGGAGGCGTCGCCTCGAGCCGCGTGTTTGAGCGATGCCCGCAAGATGGTTCGTCGATGAGACCGACCCACCGCCCGTTCTAAAGGCGCTTGATGAAGCGCGACGTCATTTGGCACGGGAAGGCTGGTGCTATCGGCACGTCCAAGCAATTATGGTTGCCATCGATCAGTACGCCGAGGCCGCGACTGGCAACCGAGAATATTTTCTGAATAAACCGCACAGCATCGGCGGTAGCCGTAGAGCCGGCGACGTACCTTAGAGGAACAAGTGGTCACCCTCTCCGTTATTCGGGAAAAGGAGAGGGGCGATGCGCAAGGTAATTGGCCTGCTCGATGATGAACAGCGGGAAGCTCTGCTCGAAGTGGTGGATTTCGGGATTGCGATGTGCTCGGCCGGATTAGCCGTCGCACTTCTCAAAGGCGTTATGGACCTGCTTGTTGGTTCGTGAACGCAGCGTGGCAACGTGGTTGACATCGTCTGATCATCAATCGCTGCGGTTCTGCTGTGGCTCGGGATGATCCGAGTGTGTGTGCCGGCCTCGCGTAAGGGCTCTCGGAAGTGCCATGGGCCATGAATACGTGGGCCATGAATACGTGGGCCACGAATACATGGGCCACGAATACATGGGCCAATCCGGTTTATCCCGAGGCGCCCCCAAACGCATGCCAGACGATCGCAAACACGGCGATCAAAAACATACACATCACGATGCGCCGGCCGATGTAATTCGGGTACATTCGCGGCCCTTCCGATGTAGTGCTATCGAGGCCTCAGTTCGTCACCGGACCAGGTCGACGTTTCGGGAGCGATCGGGGCGGCGGCAACTTGAGCCTCGTGGATCAGCCCGCATTCTGTGCATCTTAATGTCCAGTGCTCGAATCCGGGTCGTCCCGCGACAGCATGCAGCCGTTTCATGCGTGCCTGGCACATCGGACAGGCGGGCTGCACGGTCTCGCGAGATGGCAGCTTGCTGGTGAGTCGCTTGTGCGGCATGTGCACGACTCCCTCTTTGTGAGACGGGAGCACTACACTCTCAGTCACCGATGGGTGCTCGGGGGCGACGCGGTGATGGCACAGAGTAGATTCCTCTAATGTGCTCAAGTCGACTGGAGAAACATTAATTCGGACGGCCCAAAGTCGCGGCGGCCTGCGCTTCCGACTGCCACTGACCGCGGCGCCGCCGAGCCGATCACCATCTCTGGCGGGTGATCCGCGCCGGCCGTAATACCGGCGCATAGTCAGGCTGCGGCGTTATCTTCCTTGTCGGCGCCGCGCATCACTGATTGCACATTTTGCGGTCATACTTCGTCGACGGGCTGCCCACGCAGTCGCTCTTCAAGTAGAATTTCTGGCTTGGGTAACACGCAGAACGGTAGCAAATGCCATGCGGCACGCTCTGACAATAGGCCTTCTGATTGCACAATGTGCTTCCACGAACGCCGCTCCGGTGCATCACCCTAAGCGTCAACATGTCATCGTTCGCCCTAGCCAAGGTGTACCCGCTGCGGGAAGGTTCGCAGTTCCCGGCTGGAGCGACGAAGCAACGCGGCGCTGGCTGGACAACGCGTCGTCCGGCGTCGGCCGCGGCGGATAGCAGCCACTGACCACGGGACGCGTCCGCTCGACAGATCAGGCTTTTTGCCGTTCCTGAAGAGTTGCCACTTTTTCCCGATCCGTGTGCAGAAGTGGACAGACGCCGCCACTAATGACCGTCAATAGACCTGCGAAGTCAGGGGGCGTCGATGCGAGACATGCAGACACATTTGGAAACGCTTCGCCGGGAAGCTGCGGATTGCAGAAGGATCAGCGATCATGCGACGGACGAAGAAAAAAGAGAGTTATTCTCGCGGCTTGCTGATCATCTGAATGTCTTGGCCGGTGAGGTTGCGCGGGCAATCGACACTTCAAAAGGGCGACGCCGATCGTAAGAGGCGCGTATGGTTAGTTTTGCGCCCGAACTCGGACGCAGCAAATCCCACCAAAAGCTGCGAGTTCGTCCGGGCCGGCTGCAGCACAGCTGGCTTTTTTGACTGATTGTTATGCCGCGAAACCCAGCCGTATTCCGGTGCGGTCAGAGGGCCAGCTGCACGCAAGCGAATGCAGCGCGTGACGCTAGGCCCGTATCTGCGCGAGTTCGCGGCTATGGCGCAGAATGGGATAACGCGTACCGGCAGTCTCGCAAGGCGAGACCTAGGCGCCCGCCTACGGTTTCGCTTTGGCAGTGATCATGCCGCGCATCCCTGTGCTTGACCCCCTCGTGCCGAAAGGTGACGGCCGTACTATTCGGCCCGAGCACAAAACGTGCCGATCCTTTCTACCATTCGACAACTCACGGACAATTTCGCATTGCTGTCCTCAAGCGTGCGCCGCGGCTTGATAAGGGAGATTAAAGAACGGATTTCAGGTTGATCGTTCGTCGTTTTGATTAGCGCTCAAGAGCCTTCAGAACCAGAGGGGCAAGCTGCTGCTGCGCAAGCCAAACTGACGCGAAGGGCCTTAGATGCACGCTGTCGGCCGTGATCAGCCCGTCGCGCCGGCTCTCGCCAAGATAGGCGAGACAACCGTCCGCATTGCAAAAAGGTTTTACTTCATCAACAAACTCGAATGGCTCTTCGGGCCGCATCTGAGACTGGAATACTTCGGTGAGTGACATCAGATTTTCGTCGAGCAGCCCCGGAATGTAGCGCGGTGTGGATGCCCAATACCGACCGAGAACAATCTTATGAAGCGAAGCCCTCCAATGCGGACGCTGTCCCAGCGTCAAGACGTGCTTCACGCCATAACTTTTCACCATCGAAGCAAACTTGCGGACATAATCGATGTCGAATGACCTGTTTGATGACATCAAAAGCACATCCGGCGGATCAGCCTTGATGTAATTCAATGCAAAATTGTTCGCCGCAGCGCAGTTGCTCGTGCTTATGTCCGCCTCCAGGACGGGTCCGACGCGGCAATTGGAGCTGTAGATGAGAAGGACGGAGATGTCCTTTGGCAGCACCTCATTAAGACCGTAATAGAGATCGGCTGCGTTGGAGTCGCCTATGATGAGAAGACTGCGGCTTCCGTGCTTTGTATAGCAACTCGGGTCGATTGCCCGGCGCGGGGCGAGTGTCGGGATCGGGCTGTCCCAGGCGTAAAAGTTGCATTGGTTCTGTGAAAAGTCTTTCACTTCGGCTTGCATGAGCGCCGTTGCGCCACTGAAGTAAGCTGCATAAGCGCGCTTGTCTTCCGCGATCCTCTCAGGGAAGCCGTCATTTGCAGCGGTCAATGCGCCGAGGAGCCCGATACAAACCATGGCGAAGCCAAGCGCCGGCGCTGCCCAGCGTCGGTGTGTTCCAAATCGGATCGGTCGTTCGACGTACCGGTATGTCAGCCACGCCAGACAGACCGCAAAGACTATCAATGCGACGCGTACGAGCGCCGGTGTCGGTTGCGAACCATAATAATGTCGAGCAAACACCAGCGGCGGCCAGTGCCAAAGATAAAGAGGGTAGCTAATCAAGCCGATCCAGACCAGCGCCGGGCTGGAAAGTAATAGCCGATTGAGCCAAGCGTTTGGGCCCGCCAGGATGGCGAGGTAACTGCCTGCGACCGGTAGCAGCGCCCACCAGCCCGGAAACTGGTCGAGTCCGATGACCATGAATATCGACGAGAAGATCACCACCATCGCGATGACGGAGAGGAAGTTCCGGTAGGTCTCTTCTCTGTCGATCTTTCCCCGCTTGAAAAACAAGGCAGAGCTGACAGCCGTCGCGACGGTGTTCTCAATCAATCGAGCTGCGCGGGGATTTGAGAAGTTCAATTGTGCCAAGACGCTTCCTGCAGCAAGCTCCCAAAAACGTGCGGCCGGAGAATAGAATGCAGCCATGGGGTTCGATGGCGTCGTTCGAATACAGTAAATCAGCGACGCCACGAGTATCGCGGCGAAGAGCGCAAACATATTGAGCCGCAGTCGCCAGGCGATCCAGATGAGCGCTGGCCAGGCGAGATAAAATTGTTCTTCGATGCCGAGGGACCAGAGATGGAGCAGGATCTTTGTGTCGGAAGCAACGTCGAAATAATTGGCCTCCTGCCAAAGAACTAAATTCGAGACAAATCCTGAGCCTGCGGCCGTATGCTTACCCAGCCGACCATAGTCATCAGGCCATAATAGCAACGCGCCCGCGAGAAGACAGGCGACCAGGACAAGGATGAGCGCCGGAAATATTCGCCGGATGCGTCGCGCGTAGAAGGTTAGGAAGCTAAATCTGCTTTCAGAATGACCCTTGAGGATGATCGAGGTGATCAAAAAGCCAGAAATGACGAAGAAGATATCGACGCCGATGAATCCGCTATGAAAAACTTTCGGGAAGGCGTGGAAACCTACCACGGAAACAACAGCGATACCGCGCAGCCCGTCGATATCGGATCTATAGCCATGGTCAGCAGGCGCAAACGCGACGTCGCGCAGCTGCGAAGCAGGTGCGTGCACTGGCTCCCCCCTCGATGCTGCCTTGTTATGACGGCATTTCTCAGGACTATGAGACTGGGTACCACTGCCGGTTGCAGGCCATCAACCCTCGATGTGATCTCTCGGCTTCGTTTCGCCAAAGCATGGCGTTTCGGACACACCCGGCGCTTGGAACATGATCGCTCGGGAGAAATTGGTATTTCCGTAGCCATCCGGCGGTCATGGCAAACCCTTTTTGTAACCACGTCCTGCGAGTTCCGCTGTTAGCCCGTTGCTGCCGATTCAGCATATCCGCCGTGAGGTCGGATCTCCGAGCAAGACCGGACCATTTTTACTCGGTGCGAGACTTTCGCATCTTGACCCACACCAGACAACACAAGCCGAAGTGGACCCTATTGCCCGCGAGAACGTGCGGCTTACTTTATGTTGAAGTTCCCGGAGGGCCGAATGTCCCGCATGACCGTACTTGTTCTTGCCGTGCTCGGCAGTTTGTACCTGCCAGGGCAAGCCTTCGCGCAACTGACCCCGCCCGCTGGATCGGCCGGGGCGGGCAATTCGCCGATCAGCGGCGTGCCGTTTGGTCCTGCCAATCCCAGGGTCCTCTCGGACCCCAGCGGCATCGGAAATGCCTCAAGTCTGCCGCCGCTCCGCAGCAACACCCCGGCACCCGTGGTCACCTTAACACCGACGGCACCGACACGGGTCGTCACGCCGCCTTCTTATCCGAGCGCGTCGCAGCAGATCATCGGCACGATTGCTGCAAAGCCGAGAAGCAAGGCACCGCCTCGCCGGCGAGGTCGCCCGCAGGTTAGCTCCTTCACTGGCATTTGCCGGGGGTGTTAGAGCGCGTCGGCGATGCGGGCGACCGAGCGGGTCACCTAGATCATTCCGCAAACCGTCTCAGATCGAAATCTTCGAGGGTCCCGGAGCCTGGAGACGTTTGCTTTTGAAGGCAAACGGGCGCGTTCTCTAACAAAGACGGCAAGAACGTTCAAGACGAGGCCTGTTTGAACATCACATTGGCCAATGCGAAAATTGGTTTGCGCAGTTCCAGTGGTTGGCAGTTGCGCCGATTGTCGTCGTGTGAGCCTTGAGGCGCCGTACCATGGAGGCAGGGATGCTGAGCAAACAGGTGTACTGGGTGTTCACCGTTACCGTCGATCAGATGGACAAGTTCACGCCGCTGATACCAAAGCTTGTGGCCGCGACAGAGAAGGAGCCGGGCGCGCTGCAGTTTGAGTTCAACATCGGGGACGACCAGAAGACGGTTGACATCTTCGAACGCTACTCGGATTCGAAGGCGGCCATGTTCCACCAAACGGAAAGCTTCGCCCCATTGTCGAAGGAGTTCTTCGCTGTGGCCAAGCTCACTCGCTGGGTGATCTATGGCACGCCCTCGGACGAGTTCAAGAAGGCGAACGCCGACTTCCACCCGATTTATATGACACGATTCGATGGTTTTGTCAGGTGACGGGATTGGCTTCTGGGCTTAAGGTCGCGAGTTTGGTAGCGGACATCAAACTGGCCCGTGTTACGTTCGGCGCGCAGCGGTAGCAATATCTCCTTTGGGTCTCGGGCCGTGCATGCTTGCATGCGAGGCGAACGATCAGATCGAGCACGTCGATCCGCGCCTCCGACAATTCCCGCACCGAAATCGTGCCGAGGCTGAGCATGTCGCGCATGACGACGTTCATGCGGCTGGTGTCACCCTCGCGGATGAAGGCGCCACCCTTGACACCTTTCTGCAGCCGCAACACGCCGGCCATCTCGAGGCTGCGCAGGGCTTCCCGCAGCACGTTGCGGCTGACGCCGAGCTGCTGGGCGAGATCGCGCTCCGGCGGCAGCTTGTCACCCGGCTTGAGCACGCCGAGCGCAAGCTGCTCGCGGATGCGCTCGCAGATTTCCTCGAAGGCGCGGCGGGTGTGGATGGGGCGAAAGCTCGGCGTCGCCGGCGCGCCGGCGGCACGGTGATCGGCGGCGCGATCGCGCCGGGTGAAGGCCGCGGGCCGCGGCTGGGCCGGCTTTTGAGGTCTTGACTTGGTCGTCATGCCGGTGATTACTAAATGGATCACCCATTCAATGGAAGCCCCTTTTTAGGCTTTCCGACAAAAAACAGAGCCCAGGGATCCTCATGAGTTTCACCGAGGAACAGATCGCGTTCCAGGACAGCATCCGCAGGATGGTCGCCAAGCACGTGGCGCCGATCGCAGCGGAAATCGACGAGACCGACCGTTTCCCGCGAGAGCTCGTGAAGCTGTTCGGCGAAATGGGGCTGATGCAGCTCTGGGTGCCCGAGCAGTATGGCGGGCCGAACGGCAACCTCACCATGATGTGCATCGCGCGCGAGGAGATATCGAAGGTCTCGCCGGCCTGCGCGTCGATCGCCGGCCTCAACACCATGTTCATCATGCCGCTGCTGCATTTCGGCTCGGAGGAGCAGCGCAAGAAGTTCCTGCCGATCATCGCCAAAGGCGGCGTCGTCACCGCGATCGCGATCTCGGAGCCGCAGGCGGGCTCCGACGTCACCGCGATCAACACGCGCGCAAAGAAGGATGGAGATTGCTACGTCCTCAACGGTCGTAAGCAATGGTGCTCTTATGGGGTTGTCGCCGACTACATCGTGGTGATGGCCCGCACCAGCGACGGCTCGGGTTCGGACGGCATCAGCGCCTTCATTGTCGAGCCGAAGCAGATGGCGGGCATCACCTTCGGGCGCCACGAACGCAA
>Ga0207693_10003193_pt1 | contig 14078 bp, 17 predicted proteins | sample LARL81metaG_FD_184347 | JGI IMG/M metagenome (GOLD analysis project Ga0207693, IMG submission 184347) | Corn, switchgrass and miscanthus rhizosphere microbial communities from Kellogg Biological Station, Michigan, USA - LAR L8-1 metaG... | ecosystem: Host-associated > Plants > Roots >...
ACGACTGCAGGTTGCTGAACCTGTAGGCGCGCCGAACCGCATCCGCATCGGCATACGGGAGGCTGACGCCGTTACGCCGAGCGAGCTCGAACATCAGCTCCGGCTCGAGCGTCCCCTCGATATGCAGATGCAACTCGGCCTTGGGCAACGTCAACGGGTCGATCATTTGCCCAGCTTGTTTCCCCAGTCCGGGCGGAATTGGACGCTGATCCGCGCGCCGAGACAGCCGGCCACCTTCGGGATGCCGTGCAGCCAGGTCCGCTGGCAGCTCCCACCCATCACGAGCAGATCTCCGTGACCGACGCTGAGCCGCAGACCGGAACCGCCCGACTTCGGTCGTAGCCCGAACGGCCGCGTGGCGCCGAGCGAGATGATCGCCACCATCGTGTCGCGCGGGCTCTCACGAGCGACGCGGTCCCCGTGGAACGCGACGCTGTCGGAGCCGTCGCGGTACAGGCAGAGCCCGGCGCTGACGAACGGCTCGCCGAGTTCCTCGGCGTAGCGGGCGTTCAGCGCGCAACGCGCCTCTTCGAGCACAGGATGGGGCAGCGCTTCGCCGGCCGAGTAGCCGGCGAGCAGCCGCGGGATCTGCACGGTCCGGTCGTACATGTGCGTCCGTTCCTCGTGCCAAGGCACGACCCGGGCGAGCACATCGAAGAGCTCGTCGGCCGCGGTGATGAAGCCCGGACGCAAGTCGATCCAGGCGCCGTCGGACAGCGGCCTGCGCTCGACGGCAGCGCCGAGCTCGGCCACTCCGAGTTCGCCCAGCGAGCCAAACAGCGAGGGTTGGACGACGAGGGACACGATTCGAATTCTAGCCCGGCTACGAACAAACGTTCGCCCCTCCTGCCACGGGTCAGTTCGCCATTGCCAGGGCGTCCTGGATATGAACCTTTCCGGCGTAGGCGCCGACGGCGGCGCAGCGTGCGGAGGCGCACGATATGCCCAGCAGAGCGCCGTGCGTGAAGCCGGAGGCGTGCGGCGCGGACTGCAGCCGCCATCGTTTGCCGTCCCAGGACTCGATGAAATACGCCGCGGCGTGATCGGGGGTGTACTCACCGATCGCAGTGCATGCCTTGGCGGAGGTGCACGACACGCCATTGAGCGCGACCTCGCTCGAGCTCAGGGAGATATTCGCCGGGTTCGGGGTCCGCTCCACGCGCCAGGTCTTGCCGTTCCACCTCTCCGCCAGCGTCGGGCCGCCCGGGTGACTGAAGTCGGTGCCGGTCGCCGTGCATGCCCTCGCCGAAGTGCAGGACACCGCGTCAAATAGCCCGGCGGATGCTTGCCGCGGCAAGGGCACCGCCTGCACCTGCCACTTGTCGCCGTTCCACGACAGGGCAAGCGGTCGAGCGTTTCCCGTGGCGGTGTTCCAGCCGACTGCGGTGCACATGCGCACTTGGGGGCGCGAAACGCCGACGAGCGTCGTGTCCTTAGCGAGCGCCGGTATTGCCTGTATGCGCCAGGTCTTGCCGTCCCACCGCTCGATGATGGCGTGTTGTGGCGCGCCCAGGGTGTGGCCGACGGCCACGCATGAACTCGCCGACCTGCAGGAGACCGCATAGAGCGAGGACGGACCGCTGACCGTCGGCGTGGGCTGCACTCGCCACCGCTTCCCGTTCCAAGCCTCTGTCAGCGCGGTGTTCCGCCGGCCGGCGCTGTGAAACGCACTGCCGACGGCAACGCACGCGCCAGCCGACGGGCACGAGACCCCGAAGAGCGTGTCGCTGGTTCCCTTAGGAGCGGGAGTCGGCTGGATGCGCCAGCGATTGCCGTCCCATCGTTCCGCCAGGGGGAGCGTGAAGCTGGAAAGCGAGGCGGCCGACGAGCCGACGGCCGTGCATGCGCGTGCCGAGGAGCACGCCACGGACGACAGCACGCTGATCTCAGCGCCGACGGGATCCGGCGTCGGCTCGATCGTCCACGTCCGACCCCCGGGCGCGGCGCCAGACCCGCCGGCGAGCGCCGCCCCAACCGTGACGACCGCCGTCAACCCAAGCAAGAGGGCGAGTGCCCGTCGCCTGACCGCATCCGTTCGGCTGCAAGTAGCCACCGCCGCTCCCTCCTTGAAGAAATCGAGATCCTACTTTCCGGTGGGCCGGGCATCAGGTCATTCGGCGAAATCTCCCAACCGAGATCCGGTCTGAAGGCGGTCGTATGGTGCCTCGCGATCAACCGCCGACCGGCCAAATAGAGACGCGCCGCCGACGCCGGACGGCGCCGGCTCAGCCGGAGTTGTCGACGAGCTGAGCGATCTCCACGAAGTCGATCGTGGGCTCCACGCCATACAGACCGGTCACCCGCGCGCGCAGCTCGTCCGAGAAGAAGCTCCTGGCGGCGTCCTCCGAATCCCAGACGTAGAAGTTCATCGCGCGCCGTCGCGCGTCGTCGACCGTGAAGGCCTTGGACCTCAGCCCGGGCATGCCCTCGAACGTCTTGCGAGCATTCTCGGCGATCGAGAGCACGCGGGCGTGATCGAAGTCCTCGTCGTATTGGAAGGTGACGCTCACGCCGATCACGGTCGCCGTGACCCTAAAGGGTTCGACGAGCCCGGTCCAGCCGCCTAGGTCGCGGCGAAGACCGGGCTCGCCGTCAGTTGTCGTACTCGGAGTCCGTGTCGGTCTCAAACGGTGGGAGCTCGCCGTTCATCAGCCGCTCGAGCTCCGCATCCCAATCGTTCAGTTGGATCAGCAGCGCCTTGACGGTTGCGAGCTCATCGTCGACGACCATGACGTCGTCCCGCAGTTGTTCGCGGGCGCTGTCGTCGAGCTCCGCGGCGCGATGCTCGAGCTGGTACGCGACCCGACCGATCGTGCCGCCGGCCTGGGTCAAAAGCCAACGTAGCGTCGCAAGCAGGTCTTCGCCGATGGCGTCGGCGACCTCCCACGGGTCCCAGGTCTGTCCCCGTTCTGGCGCACCCGGCTCACCGTGCTTGCGGACCGCGAGTCGTATGTCGATGGCCGCTCGGTCGTCGTGGTCGAGCGCAGAAAGAGTCTCCTCGCAAGCCTTCGCGAGAGCCTCGCATGGCGTATCGGAAGCGGCGGTGTGCGACAGCGAACTGCCGTCGGGGACGTCGACCCCCCAGCGCTCGCGGACGTACGCTTCGAACGTCGGGTGGCTGTCGCGGTAGAGGTGTCGATCGCGGATCTCGGCCAGGGCGTCGCCCACTTCGGTGTAGGTATCCCGACCGGGTCGGACGATCGCCTCGAGTTGATCGAGGTTGTCCACTTCGACCGGAGTCAAGTCGTCTTCAGGGTTCATGCTTCTCATCACATCTCACATGTGGCCTGGCCGTGCCTCGGGACCTAGGCGACGAGGCAGCGGCGCTTTGGTGTCTGCAATACCTATCGCGGCGAGGGGCGTTTGTTACCCCCTACGGAGCCGGACTTACGTAACTCCTAGGAAGCCCGCGGACCGGCGATATGAACATGAGGCGTCTCCCGTGAACTACAGCGGAGTCCGCAGCCGCGGGTACCGGCTAATCCGAGCGCTGTGGTCGGATTAGTGGTAGAGTCGTGGCTGCGCTCAGAGAGCCCAGCTCTTCTCGCTTCCGGGGCGACGTCTTCAGCCAGAAGAGCAGAAAGGCGCCCGCCATGGCCGCCGCAATGAAGAAGTCTCGCGCCGCACGGAGCGCCGCCGGGTCAGGAGGATCGTGACCGACGCGCACATCCGGATTCTCCGGCGTGTTGCCCGGCAACGACGGCTAGAGCTCGACGACCACGACGCCGCCGACCACAAATGGGAAACGGAAGCCGGAGGCCGACGGCGAGACCTACAGCAATCCGTGACTCGAACCGCCGAACGTGTCGCCGAAGCGCAGGCACGGCGGCGATGACCGCGAACGACCGAAGGTGAGAAGGATGGCTACCAAGCACAAGGTGACCGTGTCGACGAGACCGGCGCACACCCGGGGCACAACAGCTGAACGACGCGCAGCGCAGATCGCGGCGCTCTCGACCCAGCAGGCGGAGCTCAAGCAGGAAGCTGCGGAGCGCCGCGCCGAGCGCGCCGACCAGCACGGTCCGGCCGCATCCACGCCGCCCAAGGCGGCCGCTGCGAGACGCAGCAACTCCCACTGATCGGCTGATCATCTCAGCTTCCGGTCACCGCGGTTGGAGAGTACCTTCGCTTCGCCGGCGGGCGGTGATCAGCGTCCTTGGGGCGGCCGTGGTCGCCGGCGCCCTCGGAGTCGAGCTCGGCGGACGGCGGGGCCAGTTCACGGCCGCGATCCACGCCGCTCCGACCTGGATACTGGCGTTGGTCGTGCTGCTTCAGCTCGTCTCGCTGATCGCGCGCACCGAGGCATGGCATGTCTGCGTTCGCGCGACCGGTGCGACGGTCGGTCGCCGCCCGCTGTTCCGGGCAGCCGGCGTTGGCTACCTCGCAAGTCTGATCAACGGCTCGCTCGGGGTTGCCGCGCGGATCGCCGCGCTGCGCCGTACCGCCCCGCACGAAAGCCCGCACGTGCCAGCGCTGATGGCCGCCGAGGTGCCGATCATCAGCGTCGAGATCGCGTTGACAGCGATCTTCTCCTTCACCCTGGTCGGGCCGCTCGGCATCCCCTGGTGGGCACCCGTGATCGCGGTCGCGGTCGCGGGCGCGGCAGTGCTCGGGCTCGGTCGCCTGTCAAACCGCCGCCAGCTTGGACTCTGGTCTGGCCTTGCGGTCATGCACAGCCACCGGGGTCGGATGATCGTGTTCGTCGTGCTAGGCATCTGTGCGCAGATCGCGCGCAATTGGCTGGTGCTGCATGGAATCGGAGTGCACGTGTCGCTGTTCGACGCGATCGCGTTGTTGATCGCAACGTTCACGCTTGGTCAGCTGCCAATCGGCCCCACCCTCGGCCCGGCAGCCGCCGTGCTGATCCTCGGCTCGCATGGAGTCGCGACCGCGGCCGCGGCAGGGGTGTTGCTTACTGCTACCGCCACGGTCGGCTCCCTCTGCTACGCCGCGTGGGCGCTCGCCGACCACTTTGGCGCCCGCCGCCCCGCGCTGAGCATCGAGCCTCCGGAAGGCCCGGAGCCCGCCGTCACGGCGATCCCGGCGTGAGCGGAGGCTGAGGGCCGCGAGCAGCCCTGCCGCATCTCTGGCGCGGTGACGGATCATCTTTTCCGGGTGATGCGCCGCTGACCGATAGCGGGAAAGTTCACTGATGCCCGAAGGCCTTTCGGCAGCTGAGGTCGGGAAGGAAATCGCTGAGCACCGCGAGCATGCCGAGCACGCCGAGCATGCTGAGCACGGCGAGCACCCACCCCCTAGCCACGTCCGTCGCGACCGACTGCTCTCGATCGTCGAGGCGGTCCTGCTCTCGATCGTGGCCCTGATGGCCGCGTGGTCGGGCTACTCGGCCGCCAAATGGAGCACGGAATCGTCGCTTTCGTTGTCGAAAGCATCCGGTGCCCGAAGCGAGGCCGGCGCCGACCAGATCCAGGCTACGCAAATACGCACGTTGGACTCGGTGTCGTTCAACGCCGTGGAAGGAGCGTACGTCTCGCACAACACCAAGCTGTTCAACCTGGCAATCAAGCGGCTCCGAGCCGGCTACCGACCCGCCTTCAACGCCTGGCTCGCGACACACCCTCTCAAGAACCCGAACGCCCCGGCAGATCCATCCGACATGCCGCAGTACGTGATCCCTCAGCAGAAGCAGGCCGCGGTGCTGACAGCCCGGGCCGATGAGCTGTTCAGCGAGGGCCAGTCCGCCGCTGGAACGGGAGATAAGTACGTGCGCCTCACCGTGCTTCTGGCCGCGGTCCTGTTCCTGGTAGGGATCGGTAGCCGCTTCCCGGTTCGTGCGGCGCGCCACGGGCTGATTGCGGTCGCCGCCGCATTGCTCGTCTTCTCCGTGATCCAACTGCTTGGCCTCCCTGGACCGCCATCCTGACAACTCGCGTTTTATCAGGACCCGGCTGGATTACGCTTGCATCTCGGCCGTGTAGACAAAGCGCGAGAGTCGGCGTTCGCGAGCCAGCGTGGCCACAGTGTCAAAGAACCGCTGGCGACCTTCGAACGCGGCGTTACCCTCGATTTCTCTTAGGGCCTGCGCGTGCTCGGCGCGAGCATCACGCCGTCGACCGGCGATGTCCGCAAGCTCGTCGGTCGTGTCTTCAATGTCGAGCACGGTCAGTCCAGCATCGACGAGCAGCCGTTCGTTTCCGCCCGCTGGGACGAACACGAAGTACCCGATCGAGGTCCTGAGCGCGATTTCCCTGCTGTCAACGATGCCAGTGATGACCACCGGGTCGGTGAAGAGAAGCCGGCCTCCGGGGCGCAGCAATCGCGCCCAGTCACGAATCACCCGCGGGCGGCCGGAGAGGTGGTTGATTGCATCGATGCACATGATCGCGTCGAACGAGCTCTGTTCCAAAGCAAGCGGGTCGCTCGCGTCTGCGTGAAGGAAGGCAGCGCGTCCCTCGAGGCCCGCGTCGCGCGCGAGCCTGTTTGCCTCCACGACTCCCTCGACCTCTAAATCGACGCCAATGACCTCGCACCCAGTCGTGCGCGCGACGTGCAGGCAGGGACCGCCCGAGCCACAGCCGACATCGAGCAGACGTTTCGTTGACTGCAGTCGGAGCCGCGACACGAATCGATCGAGCTCCGCGATCGTGAGCCAACTGTTCTGGCGAACGTCCTCTCCGAACGCTGCGCGGCGAACCTCGGCGTAGACCTCCGCGGCGAACTGCCTGTAGTGGGCCCCGTAATGGTCAACAATCTCCGGCGTCTGTGCCATGCACGGAGCCTCTGAACTCGATGGGCAGCTTGATTGGCATCGCTCGAAATCAGTCACCGCGCACCTAGGCGTGGTCGTTGCGCAGATACACCAGCACGGCCAGCACGCGACGGTTGTAGCTCGCGTCGGTCGGGAGGCTCAACTTGACGAGGATGTGGCGGATATGGGTTTCGACGGTCTTCGGAGTCAGCCACAGCCGCTCCCCAATCCCGCGATCGGTGAGGCCCTCGGCGATCAGGCTGAGGACTTCGCGTTCGCGTGGGGTCAGCTCATCGAGCCGACTCTATCGAGGTGGAGACGGCGGGTTCGAAAGGCCCTTGAGCAATTCACCTCGTCTGATCCGTGCGGCCATGTCCTTGGACTCCTCGCGATAGGCCGTCCCGTCCTCGAGTTCGATGACTGGATATTGGCGCTGGCCGCTCAGCTTCTCGAGCGCGTCGCGCTGACCTCTACGCAGCGGTCCCTTCACGACCTCGTACTGGATGCCCTGCTCATCGAGAGCCTTCTGAACCTTCCAGCAAGGATGCGCACTGATCTTGACCCACATATTCGGGCACCGATGGAGCTTGATCGCCATTTCATCCTCCTTACAGAATCTGTGCAGACTCTATGCATCTCCGACGCCGCCGAGGTGCCGGGCGCCCGCCCGCCCGGAAGAGCGCGGTGATTCTTCTGGGTTTGGGGGGTTGACAGGGGTGGCTGACGGCCTATTAGTAGGCGCAGAGACGTTTTGACATAGGACCGGCAGCTCATCAGACGGGTGGAGGTCCGGGCCGGGGTTTGTGAGGGGTTGTCCGACGTTTGGGCACCTACCGCCTTGGGTCAAGGCGCTGTTGGCGGTCCCGGCCTCCGCCCCCTTTTTGCCTATGTGAGCCGCGCGGTTGCCTGGGAAAGGAGGGAGAGCGTTCGTATGTCTGTTCGTCGTCGTTGGCGGATCGGTTGGGTGCGGCGGGGGCTGGTGCCACCGGCGCATCGCGCGATCGTCCTGCCCCGGGTGCGGCCGGCCGCCTGATCGATGCTCGCGGTCGGATCGTTGCCGGACGGCTCCGCTGGCGCGCCGGCGGGGCCGCTAGGTCGTGAGCGGGTGGCGGCGATGTTGGCCGGCACTGAGCATGGCGGCGCGCTACACAGCTTGGACGGGTTTGACGAGATGGCCGGTGGACCTGACCAGATCACCAACGATGAGAGCGAGGTGCTGCAGTCGCAGTCGCTCGCGGCGCGCGTGCTCGATCAGGATCTGGCCGACGGGTTGCGTCGTCGTCGGCTTGCTGGGGAGACGAGCTCCGCTAGCTATTTGCGCGAGCTCAGCGATCGCGCTCGGCTGCCGACTGCGGTGGAGCGACGGCTCGTTGACGCCGCCCAGGCCGGTGACCGCCGCGCCCGGGAGGAGCTCGTTGAGGCGTTTTTGCCGCTGATCGCCGGGGTCGCGCGCGTGTATCGCGGCTCACGGACTATCACCCGGCTTGAGCTGATGCAGGAGGGCGTCGTGGGACTGCTCCGAGCGCTGGAGCGCTACGACCCACAGTTGGGTGTTCCGTTCTGGGGGTACGCGGCGTGGTGGGTGCGCCAGGCGATGCAGCAGCTGATCGCCGAGTTGACACGTCCGCTCGTCCTTTCCGACCGGGCGCTCAGACAGCTATCGCAGCTCAAGCGCGCGCACGGCGACTATCTCGCGGAGCACGGGCGGGAACCGAGCGGGCTCGACCTGGCCGCGAGCACCGGCCTCACCCATGCCCAGGTCGGGGAGATGCTCGCGCTTGAGCGAGCCCCGCAGTCGATGGACGAACCGGTCCAGGGCGCCGAGGGTGAGCTCGGCGCATTCGGGGAACTGCTCGCCGACCCGCTTGCGGCCGACGCCTACGAGCAGCTGCTCGATCACTCAGAGATCGAGCAGATCCGCGCGTTGCTCTCAAGTCTCAACGACCGCGAGCGGATGATCCTCCGCGCCCGCTACGGTCTCGACGGCCCTGAACAGTCGCTCCGCGACGTGGGGGAGCGGATCGGGCTCAGCGGCGAGCGCGTGCGGCAGATCGAGCAGCGCGCGCTCGGCAAGCTCCGAGCGGCCACGAACCGCGGTGAGCAGGACTGACAATCTGCTCAGCACTCGGGGTTGACGGAGCTTGCCGACGAGCCTAGTGACCGGAGTTACTAACCGGCCCGCGATCTTGATCGGTGCCGATCAGTGATGCGCGGCATCGACCACTACGCGTTGCTGGGCGTCCGCAACGACGCGTCCGTACGCGAGATTCGCCGGGCCTATCGACGGCTCGCACGCCAGCACCACCCCGATCTGAACCCGCGCCCGGACGGGCCCGAGCGGTTTGCTGAACTCGCACGCGCTTACGCAGTCCTCAACCACCCGGTCGAGCGCGCCCGCTACGACCAGACGCTCCTGGAACGGTCCGCGCCAACCCGTCGAGCGACCGCGTTGCGCGCGTCGGTCGTCCGGCGGACCGTTCAGCGCGGAATCATCGAGCTCTCACCAAACGAAGCGCAGCATCTGGCCCGGCATGCGCTCACGCTCCGAGACGGCCGCGGATGGACGATCGTGCTGCCCGCAGGCACCGGGCACGGCGACGAGATCACCCTCCTCTACGACAATCGCCGCATCGTCCTGGCGGTCCATGGCAGAACAAAAACTTGACAGCAACGGACTTAGATCTACTAGCAACGGTGAAGCACAACCCGTTTCTCTTTAAGGGAGGTTCGCATGGCCCTGATTCGCTGGGAGCCGGTCGCTGAGCTCAACACCATTCAGAACGAGATGAACCGGCTCTTCAACACCTTCTTCGACCAGCCCCCGACCGGCCGTGGCGGCGGCACCCCAAGCAGGCGGTGGATCCCACCGATGGACCTGATCGAGACCGCCGACCACTACGTCTTGCGCGCCGATCTTCCCGGCTTGTCAGACGACGACGTCACCGTCCAGCTCGAGGACAACGTCCTCACCCTCTCCGGCGAGCGCAACGCCCAGCACGAGCAGAACGAAGAGGGCTACTACCGGATCGAGCGCGCGTTCGGCAGCTTCGCCCGCTCGCTCACCCTCCCCGACGGTGTCAACCCCGATGGCGTCGACGCCCACTTCGACCGCGGCGTGCTCGAGATAAGGATCCCCAAGCCCGAGCAAAAGAAGCCCCGAAACGTGCAGATCACTCTCGGCGGCCGACCAGTCGACGACGCCAAGACGATCGAGAGTACCGACGCCCACGACGCGCAGACCAACAGCCGCGACCCAGTCCCCGCGTCCACCTGATATTCGACTGCCATCAGGGACCCTCCAGAGAAACGGTCGCGGACCGCGGCCAATCACCGCCGCGGTCCGCGACCCCCGAGCCTCGTCAGCGCGCCCAGGCGCGCACGGAATCACCCGTTCGGGAGGTTCGCCACGCGATGGGCCGCCTCAATCAGATCACCGTCGAGCCGGCGGACGCGCAATTGGCCGGTAAGCGCCGGACTGGCGCCTGGACCGCTGAGGAAGAGCGGAGCGATCCGTGCGAGTCGCCTCAGGGCCGTCCCCCCTGCTTCGACGAGCGCCGTGTCGAAGGTGACGACTACGGTCACGGCGGGCGCGGTAGTCCTCGCGGTGTCCAAGATGGTCGGGAGCGGGGTATCGGCGCCGAGGAATAGGATGCGCCAGCCGTGGGAGCGCAAGATCAGCCCAAAGGCGAGGAGGCTGATGTCGTGGCGCTCACCCGGTGCGCAGGCCAACAAGGCCAGCGGCCCCGAGCCGCGGCCCCAGAGCCGGGCCAGCGAGAGCAGCCGTCCTCGGATCAGGTTGGTCGCGAAATGCTCCTGGCTGATCTTGAGGCGGCCCTGCTCCCACCCGCGGCCGACGGCGTTGAGCGTAGGCAGGATGAAATCGCGCACGAACGCCTCGAGCCCGAACGCAGCCAGCGCGTCGTCCAGAGCGGCCTGAACCTCCGCTTCGTCATAGGACTCGATCGCGCTGATCACACGCGCCCTGGCGTCCTCGAGCAGACGGTCGGGGGCCGGAGCGGACGCGAGCGCCACCCGCGCTGCTTCGGCCGCGGATAGGCCTTCGTCCAAAGCCCGCCGCATGCGCGCCACCCGTTCGGCGTCGTCCTCGCCGTAGAGGCGAAAGCCACCGGGCGAGCGCTCGGGGCGCAGGAGCCCGTAGCGCTGCTCCCACGCACGCAGCAGCTCCGGCGCGACACCGACACGCCGCGCGAACTCCCCGATCCGATGTCCGCCACCCAATGACATCCCGGTCGGACTATACACAACCTCGACAAACCCTTGACAGGTGCCCTACCCGCCCGCTACGTTGTAGAGGCTGTGTATAGGATTTGTCGAAGGATGGTGATGAGTGCATAAGACTCATTCGCTCGTTATCCAGCGTCAAACGGAGTTATCCACATCATCGACCGCGTGCCGCTGGCACGCATGTGAAAGGAGAACCGAAGGGTGAACGCAAAACGCTACCTCGCCGCTTTGGCCGCGCTGGCGGCCGTATCGGTCGCGGTTCTGGCCCCAGCTAGCCCGGCGGCTAGCCGTCATCAGGGAAACATCGTGCAGACCGCGGCCGCGGCCGGCCAATTCAAGACGCTGATCAAACTCGTCCGAGCGGCCGGCTTGGCCGGCGCGCTGGAGGGCAAGGGCCCGCTGACCGTGTTCGCGCCGACCGACGCCGCATTCGCGAAGCTCCCGCAGGCAACGGTCACCAAGCTTGAGCACAACCGCGCCAAGCTGCGAGCGGTTCTGCTGTACCACGTGCTAAAGGGCAGGATCACGGCGGCGAAGCTCGTCAAGCTCCGCTCCGTCAACACGATGAATGGGCAATCGCTGAAGGTGCGCGTGAAGAACGGAGTCGTCACCGTCGGCGGAGTCCGCGTGATCAAGACGAACATCGGGGCTTCCAACGGCGTGATCCACGTCATCGGCGGCGTCCTGATCCCGCACTGAGCGATGACCGGCTCGTTGCTCGATACCGCGCTGGACCTCTCGGTCGTCGGCGGTTACACAAGCTTTGGCTACCGGATACGCAGCCGGGGCTGGAAGCCGCTGCCGCAAATGGACGGCAAGGTGGTGTTGATCACCGGCGCGACCTCCGGCCTCGGGTCAGCGGCGGCGGACGGCTTTGCCAGACTCGGAGCCACGGTCTGGCTGGCCGTCCGCAACCGCGACCGCGGCGAGAGTGCCCGGGTACGGATCCTCGAACATCGGCCCGGGGCCGACATCCGCGTCGGGTTGTGCGATCTCAGCAGCATGGAGTCGGTGCGACGGTTCGCGAAGCGGTTCGCCGCCGAGGCAACACGCCTAGACGTCCTCGTCAACAACGCCGGCGTCCTCACCCAGGAGCGGGAGCTGTCGGCCGACGGGATCGAGCTCACGCTGGCCACCAACGTGCTCGGGCCGTTCCTGCTCACCCAGCTGCTGATCCCGACGCTCCAGCGGAGCTCCCCCTCCCGAATCGTCAACGTGTCCTCGGGCGGCATGTACACGCAGAAGCTCCGGGCCGACGATCTGCAGAGCGAGCAGGAAGACTTCGACGGGCCTACTGCGTACGCGAGGACAAAGCGCGCTGAGGTCGTCCTGACCGAGATGTGGGCGCAGCAACTGGCTGGCACCGGCGTCAGCGTGCACGCCATGCACCCTGGCTGGGCCGACACGCCCGGCGTCCGGTCCTCGCTCCCCCGCTTCTACCGTGCGACGCGACCGCTCCTGCGCAGCCCGGATCAGGGCGCCGACACGATCGTCTGGCTCGGCGCCGCCGCCGAGCCCTCGGACAGCTCGGGCGCGTTCTGGCACGACCGCCGACGCCGCCCCACCCATCTTCTGCCCGGAACTCGGGAGAGCGACGCGGACCGGCGACGTCTGTGGGCCGAGTGTGTGGCCCTGAGTTCGACCACCCCTAACTGAGGAGCAGACCGTGGCGCGATACCGAGCCAGCATCGAAACCGCGTGGACGCCGGAGCAGGCGTTCGCGTACCTGAGCGACTTCTCCACGAGCGCCGAGTGGGATCCGGGCGTCGTTGAGGCCGCGCGCGTGGGAGCCGGAGCGGTCGGCAAGGGAACCGAGTTTCGCCTCGTCGCCGAGTTCCTGGGTCGCAAGACACCAATCACTTATCGCATCGTCGAGTACGACTCGCCGAACGCGGTCACGTTCGTGGGCGAGAACGCGACCGCCGTCTCCCACGACCGCATCACGTTCCAGCCGATCCCAGCAGGAACCCGGGTCACCTATGACGCCGTCCTGGAGCTGAAAGGCTTGCTCCGGCTCGCCGGTCCGCTCCTCGCCCTGGCCTTTAACCGTGTCGGCGACCGCGCACTCGTCGGTCTGCGCGAGGCGCTGGCACGTCCAGCCGACGGAATGATCGACGCCGCGGCATGAGCGGCCGGATTCTCGTCACCGGCGCCACCGGGTTCATCGGCGGCATGCTCGCGGACCGCTTGGCTGCCGAGGGCTATCAGGTGCGGTGCCTGGTACGAGACGCCGCTAACGCCCGTGCCCGGGCGCTCGAGCGCGCCGGCCTCGAGTTGCACGTCGGTGACGCAACATGGCCCGACACCCTGCGTGGCGTCGGCCGGGATGTCGACGCCGCCTACTTCCTGATCCACTCCATGGGACGGGGCGGTTCTAAGGATTTTGCGCCCCGCGAGCGCGCCGCCGCCGTCTGCTTTGCGAGGATGGCGCGGGAGGAGGGAATCGAGCGGGTCATCTACCTAGGAGGGCTCGGCGATCGCCCCCACTCCCAGCATCTGCGCAGCCGTCACGAGACGGCGTTGCTGCTGCGCAGCCATGGGCCGCCGCTGACCTACTTCAGGGCAGGGATGGTCGTCGGGCCCCAGAGCGAGTCCTATCGGACGCTGCGCTACCTCGTGCAGCGGCTGCCGGCGATGATCGCTCCGGCCTGGCTCCAGAACGCGACGCAGCCGATCGCTGTCGCCGACGCCCTGACCTACCTGGTCAAGGCGCTCGAGGTGGATGAGTGCGTCGGGCGCGACGTCCAGATCGGCGGCCCGGACGTGCTCACCTACGCCGAGATGCTCGACCGGATGGCCGAGGTCCTGGGCATCCCCCACCGACCCCGGGTGCCCGTTCCGCTGATCACCCCGTGGCTCTCCTCGCTGTGGATCGGGCTGGTCACGCCGGTCGACCCGGGCGTGGCCAGGCCGTTGATCGAGGGCCTGGCCGTGCCGACCGTGATCAGCGATCCCTCGGGCATGGCTCTGTTCGACGTCGAGCCGGTCGGCTTCGAGGAGGCGCTCCGGCGAGCCGTTGCAGGAGATCCCGAGCTGGCCGCGGCGTGAGATTCCTCGAGCGTTTGTTTGCGTCGCGCGCCGCCCGGATCGGGATCGTCCTCGTGTGGCTCGTCTTCGGCGGTTT
>Ga0207693_10003194_pt1 | contig 14078 bp, 12 predicted proteins | sample LARL81metaG_FD_184347 | JGI IMG/M metagenome (GOLD analysis project Ga0207693, IMG submission 184347) | Corn, switchgrass and miscanthus rhizosphere microbial communities from Kellogg Biological Station, Michigan, USA - LAR L8-1 metaG... | ecosystem: Host-associated > Plants > Roots >...
TCGCTCGGACGCGGCCGCTTCAGCCCCGCCGCGGCGGCGGGAGCCGGCAGGAGCAGGAGGCCTCCGAGGGCTCCTGCTGCGATTCGGTTCCAGGTGTTCATGTCTCCTGCAGCGTCGCGCCCGGGACCAACGGCGCTGCAACACCCGCCTAACAGGGACAGGTGTACGCTCAGCGCCGCAATGGACGGGCAGACAGTCCTGGCCGTCGACGTCGGCGGCTCCCACGTGAAGATGCGCCTCTCGTCCGACGGTGCCGACGAGCGCCGGTTCTACTCCGGGCCGCGCCTGACGGCCAAGCAGCTGGTCGATCGGATCAAGGCGCTCACGGGCGACTGGTCGTTCGACGCGGTGTCGATCGGCATTCCTGCTGCGATTCGCGACGGGAGCCTGGTGCTGGAGCCGGTCAACCTCGGGAAGGGCTGGGTCGGGTTCGACTTCGAGAAGGCGTTCGGCGTGCCGACGAAGGTCGTCAACGACGCCGCGATGCAGGCCCTCGGCAGCTACGAGGGCGGGAAGATGCTCTTCCTCGGCCTTGGTACCGGCCTCGGCTCGACCCTCGTCGTCGACGGCGTCGTCGTGCCGATGGAGCTGGGCCACCTCCCGTTCCGCAAGGCGACCTTCGAGGACTACGTCGGCCAGCGCGGCCGCGACCGGCTCGGGAAGAAGAAGTGGGAGAAGGCCGTGGCCGAGACGGTCGAGCGGCTGACCGCGGCGCTCGAGCCGGACTACGTCGTCCTCGGCGGCGGCAACGCGAAGAAGCTCGCGAAACTGCCGTCGAACGCGAAGCTCGGCCGCAACGACAACGCGTTCGCCGGCGCCTTCCGCCTCTGGGACTAGCCGAGGGAGGCCGCGAGCGCGTCGCAAGCGGCCTCGCACCGGCGGCAGCTCTGCTCGCACACGCGGCAGTGCTCGTGGTGCCCCGCGTGGCGCGCGCACTCGTCGCCGCTCGCACGACAGGCCGCCGCGCACGCCTCGACCACCGGGCGGAGCACGGCGTGCTCCGCCTCGGTCTGGCGTAGCACGACCCGGGCGGTGGCGCTGCAGACGTCGGCGCAGTCCAGGCAGAGGCGGATGCAGCGCACGAGCTCGCCGGCGTCCGGCTCGCCGAGGCACCCGTCGGAGCAGCCCGTGCAGACCGCCGCGCAGTCGATGCACTCCTCGACGCATCGGACGAGGAGGTCGCGGTCGACGTCCGTCGGTCGCGGATGGGTGGCCACGATGTCCCGGACCGTCACGTCTGGAGTCTGACAGGACGGGGCTACCCTGGACGGCAGTGGTCGCGGTCCTCGTTGTCGACGACGACGCGCCGGTCCGGCGGATGCTCGAGCGGACGCTCGCCGCGGCGGGCTACGAGGTCGCGACCGCCGCCGACGGCGGCTCCGCGCTCGCCGCCGTTGAACGCTCCGTCCCGGACGTCGTCGTGCTCGACGTCGCCATGCCCGGCGTGGACGGCCTCTCGGTCTGCAGGCGGCTGCGTGCTCGCGGCCTCGCCGTCCCGATCCTGCTGCTGACCGCCCGCGACGCCGTCGCCGATCGCGTCGCCGGGCTCGACGCCGGCGCGGACGACTACCTCGTCAAGCCCTTCGCGACCGACGAGCTGCTGGCGCGTGTCCGCGCGCTGCTCCGGCGCGGCGTCGAACCGGCCGGCGTGCTCGCGTTCGACGACGTCGTCCTCGACGTCGAGACGCGCTCGGCCAGGCGCGGCGACGCCGAGCTCGGGCTGAGCACCCGCGAGGCCGACCTGCTCGAGCTGCTGCTGCGCAACCCGCGCCGCGTCGTGAGCCGGACGCAGGCGCTCGAGGAGGTCTGGGGCGGCGCCGCCGCCGCGAGCCTGAACGTCGTCGACCGCTACGTCTCCTACCTGCGCCGCAAGCTCGGCGAGCCGCAGCTGATCCACACCGTCCGCGGCGTCGGGTTCGTGCTCGACCGGTGATCGGCCGCTCGCTCACCGGCCGCGCTGTCCTTGCCGCCGCGATCGCGATCGTCGTCGCACTGGTCGTCGTCGGCGTCGGCGTGGACCTCCTGGTCTCGCGTCACCTGCACGCGTCGCTCGACGGCTCGCTGCGAGACCGTGCGACCGAGGTTGCCCGCCTGAGCGCGACCGCGCCCGCCCTCCTGACCGTCCCCGGGTCGCTCGACGCGCCGCTCGGGGGCGAGCAGTCGAGCGTGCAGGTGCTCGACCGGCGCGGGCGGATCGTCGCCCGCTCGCTCTCCCTCGGGGGACGGGTGCTGCAGCTCGGCGCCGACGGCCGGCACGTCGCCGAGTCGGGGACGTCGCGGTTCGTCGACCTCCGGCTCGGCCAGGATCGCGTGCGTGCCTATCTCGCCCCTCTGCCAGCGACCGGCGGCGTCGCCGGCGGAGGAGTGGTCGCGGTCGCCGCGTCGACCGACGGCGTGGAGGACACGTTGCGCAGCGTCCGTCTCTTCGTCGTCGGCGGAGCCGTCGTCGCTGCGGCCGTGGCGGCGCTCGCGCTGGCGCTGCTGATGCGGCGGGCGCTCGGGCCGCTGGGCCGGCTCACGACGGCGGCCGCAGAGATCGAGGAGACGGGGGACGCGCGCCGGCGGCTGCCGGTCCCCGAGAGCGGTGACGAGCTGGCGCGGCTGGCCGCCACGCTCAACGGGATGCTCGCGGCGCTCGAGCACGCGCAGGAACGCGAGCGACGCTTCGTCGCCGACGCGTCTCACGAGCTGCGGACGCCCCTGACCGCGCTGTCGGGAAACGTGGCCTTCCTGGCGCAGCACGGCGCGAGCGACGAGGTCGTCGCCGAGCTCGAGCACGACACGAGGCGCCTGGCGGCGCTCGCAGACGACCTGCTGGCGCTGTCCCGCGAGGAAGCGGCCGCGCCTCCGAGCGACGTGGTCAGGCTGGACGAGCTGGCGCGTGGCGCCGACGGGGCGGACGAGGTGGTCGCCGAGCCCGCCGCAGTCCTCGGCGACCGCGCCGCGCTCGAGCGGGCGCTCGGGAACCTCGTGGAGAACGCTCGTCGGCACGGGGCGGGCCGCGTGACCGTGGAGAGCCGGACGCAGGACGGCGTCGCGACACTCAGCGTGGGAGACGAGGGGAAGGGCTTGCCCCATCCGGAGGCCGAGCTGGCGTTCGGCCGCTTCTGGCGTGGCGGCGGCGCCCGGGCCGGAGGGTCGGGACTCGGGCTTGCGATCGTCAGGGCGACGGCCGAGCGGCACGGCGGCCGCGCCTACGCCGACGGCGCCCGCTTCACCATCGAGCTGCCTGCGCTTCCTCTCAGAGAGCTCTCAGAGCCCGCGGCTACAACGAACGGCGAGGAGCAACCGAAAGGAACGCCATGAGTCAACTGCGCCGACTCTCCACCCGCAGCCTGATTGCCATCACCGCGGCCGCCGTGATCGTTGCGGCAGGCGGAGCTGCGATCGCGGTGGCGGCACGCGGCGGCGGCCCGACGCCGCCGCCGAAGCGGCTCGACCAGGCGATCCACGACGCGCTCGGCGCGAACCACCCCGCAGGCGTGACGGCGCGCGTCAGGTTCACGAACAGGCTCTTCCCGTCGGGCTCCCTCATCGGCCAGCTCGGCTCGGCGCTGATGTCCGGCGGGTCCGGGCGGCTCTGGCTCACGGACGACGGCCGTGGCCGCGTCGAGCTGCAGTCGGACGCAGGCGACGTCCAGATCGTCTGGAACGACCAGCGGATCAGCGTGTACGACGCCTCCTCGAACACGGTCTACCGCGTCACGCTGCCCAAGCACACGGGGAGCGGCTCGACCGGGGGCAGCGGCACGCCCCCGACGCTGGCCCAGATCGACAAGGTCCTGACGGACATCGGCGTCCACTGGGCCCTCTCCGGCGCGCGGGCAACCGACGTCGCCGGACGTCCCGCCTACAGCGTCTCGGTCTCGCCGAAGCACGACGGCGGTCTGCTCGGCTCGCTCGAGCTCGCCTGGGACGCCGTGCACGGCACGCCGCTGCGGGCCGGGATCTACGCACAGGGCCGCAGCGCGCCCGTGCTGCAGCTCGCGGTCACGAACATCTCCTACGGCGCGGTCTCCGACAGTGACGTCGACGTCGCTCCGCCCGCCGGCGCCAAGGTGATCGACATCGCGGCGCCGAGCGGCGGCCCGCACGAGGGCTCCGGCACGCCGGCCGTCACCGGGCTCGCAGCGGTCAAGGCCGCCGCGGGCTTCCCCGTCGTCGCGCCCGACTCGCTCGTCGGCCTGCCGCGCACGGACGTACGGCTCGTCGGCGGCGACACCGTGCTCGTCCTCTACGGCCAGGGGCTCGGACGCATCGTGCTCGTCGAACGCAAGGCCGACGCGTCGAGCGCGAACGGGCTGATGTCCAGCCTGCCGACCGTCTCCCTGGACGGGCTGACCGCACACGAGCTCTCCACCGAGCTCGGGACGGCGCTCGCGTGGCAGGCGGGCGGCACGAGCTACGTCCTCGCCGGCTCGCTGCCCTCGGCGGCGGCGGAGGCCGCGGCGCGGGCCGTCAAGTGAACGACGCCCCGCCGGTCGAGACGCGCGGGCTCGTCAAGCGCTACGGCGAGCTCGTTGCCGTCGACCACGTCGACCTCCACGTCGAGCGCGGCGACGTCTTCGGGTACCTCGGGCCGAACGGCGCCGGGAAGACGACGTCGCTGCGGATCCTCCTCGGCCTGATCCGGCCGACGGAAGGAGCGGCGCGCCTGTTCGGCCGCGACCCGCTGATCGCGGGCGCGAAGGCGCTCGAGGGCGTGGCCGGCTTCGTCGAAGCGCCGCGGTTCTACCCGTACCTGTCCGGACGCCGCAACCTCAGCCTGCTCGCGGACTACGACGAGCCGTCGTCGCGCTCGCGGATCGAGGAGGTGCTGGAGCTCGTCGAGCTCCGCGACCGGGCGAAGGACCGGGTCGGCGGCTACTCGCACGGGATGCGCCAGCGGCTCGGCATCGCCGCGTCGCTGCTGCGGCAGCCGCGCCTGCTCCTGCTCGACGAGCCGACCACCGGCCTCGATCCGGCCGGCATGCGGGACATGCGCGACCTCGTCCGCCGGCTCGCCGGCGAGGGGATCACGATCCTGCTGTCGAGCCATCTCCTCTACGAGGTGGAGGAGCTCTGCAACCGCGTGGCGATCATCCGCAAGGGCCGCATCGTCTACCAGGGCGCCCTGCGGGCCTTGCTCGAGACTGCCGCAAGCGGCTACCGGCTGCGCGCGCGCGAGCCCGAGCGGGCCCGCGCCGTCGCTCTCAACCAGGCCGGTGTCGCCGATCTGCGCCTCGACGGCGGCGAGCTGCGCTTCAGCGCCGACGAGGACGCAGTCGCGGCCCTGACCGTCGCGCTCGGGCAGGCCCGGATCCCGTTCACCGCGCTCGTCCCGGAGACGGCGAGTCTCGAGGAGCTCTTCCTCGGGATGACGGACGGAGAGTCGTCCGACCACGACCGGCCGGCGGCGGTCGCCGTATGACGGCGGTCGCACGCGTCTACCGCTGGGAGCTCGCGAAGCTGCTCGCGCAGAAGCGGACCTACCTCGGTCTGGGCGCCGCTGCGATCGTGCCGGTCATCTTCGTCGTCGTGCTCGTCCTCCAGAGCGGCGGGCCGAACGACGTTCCCCTCGGCCGCTACATCCGCGACACGGGTCTCGCCGTCCCGTTCGTCGTCCTCTTCTTCATGTCGATCTGGGGACTGCCGTTGATCACCGCGCTCGTCGCCGGCGACATCGTCGCGTCCGAGACCCAGAACGGGACGCTGAAGACGATCCTCACCCGCTCACGCGAGCGGGGCGAGGTGTTCGCCGGCAAGGTGCTCGCGACGGCGACGTACACGCTCGCGCTCGTCTTCGCGCTCGGGGTCGTCGGCCTCGTCGCCGGCAGCATCGCGTGGGGCTTCCATCCGCTCACGTCCCTGTCGGGAACCCAGGTCGCGGCCGGCCACGGCCTGCTCCTGCTGCTGGCAAGCCTCGTGATCTACGCGCTGCCGCTCGCCGGGATCGCGGCGTTCGCGTTCCTGCTCTCCACGGTGACGCGGAACAGCGCCGCCTCGGTCGTCGGCGCACTCATGTGGGCTCTCTTCATGCAGCTCCTCGGCGTGCTGCCCGGCACGGAGGGCATCCGGCCGTACCTGCTCGCGACCCAGTTCGAGGCCTGGCACGGGTTCCTCCGAGTCCCCGCAGACTGGGCCCCCGTCGTACGGGCGCTGTGGGTCTGCGCCCTCTACATCGGGATCCCCCTGGCCGCCGCGTACGTCGTCTTCCTGCGGCGCGACGTCGCCGGCGAGTAGAGAACGCGTCCCGCCCCGCCCGCAGCGGCGAGCGGGCGGGGCGGAGGCGCGTCGTCAGGCCGTCGGCGCTACTGCGCCGTCCAGCGCTCCATGTTCCAGGTCGGACCCTGGAGCGTGGCGTTGTCCTTCAGGTTGTGGAACTTCGACTTGAAGACGAAGTACGTCGGCTTCTGGTAGAGCGGCAGCGTGGCCATGTCGTTGGCCAGGATCACGTCCGCCTTGTTGTTGTCGGCCATCCGCGCCTTCACGTTCAGCTCGGAGTCCGACGCCTTGAACAGCCGCGTCACCGTCTTGTTGTTGTAGGCCTTCCAGTTCGACCCACCGCCGATGCCGTAGATGTCGACCTGGCCGGCCGGGTCGCCCGAGGAGACCCACGCGAACAGCGCGAGGTCGTAGTCCTCGTTCGAGATGCGCGGGAAGAACAGCCGCGACGGCTGGTTGTCCGGCCGGAACTCGATCCCGGCCGACTTCGCCTGAGCCTGCAGGATCTCGACGGCGAGCTCACGCAGCTTGTTGCCCGACGTCGTGCCGAGGCGGACCGACGCACGCCGGCCGGCGCACGAGTAGATCCCGTCGCCGCCCTTGGTGCAGTTGTGCGCCTTGAACAGCGCCGTCACCTTCTTGAGGTTGCGCACGTACTTGTTGAAGTGCGGCTGGTAGTACGCCTTCTGCTGCGGCACGAACGTCAGGTTCTGCAGCGGCCGGATGCTCGGATTGAGCGTCCGGAACAGCTGCCGCACCATCGCGTTCCGGTCGACCGCATACGCGATCGCCTGGCGGAACCACCGCTGCTGCAACAGCGGGTTGCTCGACTTCGGGCCGGTGTTGAAGTCGATGTGCTCCGTGTTCGCACCCTGGTTCGTCTGGATGCGGAGCCCCGACTGGCCCTTGAGAGCCGCGAGCTGCAACTGCGGCTGCGGGTAGATCGCATCGAGCTCACCGCCGCGGATGCCCTGGATCTCCGTGTCGGTGTCCGTCCGGAAGACGAACGTGACCTTGTCCAGTGACGGCCGCTTCCCGAAGAAGTACGGGTTGCGGACCATGGTGATGCTCTGGCCCTTGGTGTAGCCCTGCAGCTTGTACGGGCCGCTCGCCATCGAGACGCCGTTCTTGCCGTTGTAGTTGCTGTTCCAGACCTCGTTGAAGTTCTCGCCCGAGAGCGCGTGCTTCGGGAGCAACGAGGTGTTGAGCATCACCTTCCACGCTGCGTACGGGGACTTGAAGGTGAAGCGCACCTTCTTCGCGCCGAGCTTCTGCGCCTTGGCGATCGAGTCCCAGCCGGAGCGTCCGGCGAGCTCCCACTTCGGATTGATGATCGTCTGCCAGGTGAAGATCAGGTCGTCGGCGTTGACCTGCTTGCCGTCGCTCCAGCGCGCCTTCTTGTTGATCGTCACGTCCAGCGTCATCGGCTTCTTCTTCACGAGCTTCCCGCTCCCGAGGTACGGGCGCAGGCTGAAGTCGGGGTAGACCAGGTAGGGGCTCGCCAGAGCCACTCCCGCGGTCCACGAGGTCCACGTGTTGTTGCAGCCCTCGAGGAAGCCGTTCAGGCACGGTGGTTCCTGCTCCGCCCCGAAGACCATGGTCCCCGCGGCGGCCTTCCCACGTGCGCCGCCCGCAACCCCGGCCGCGATCAGGCCCACGCCCAGGACGAGAACGCCGAGCATGAGCCTCACACGACGTGTGTGCATCCATCCTCCTTCCTTCGCCCCGGACGGGCCGAGGCTGCTTGCCTCCGTCTACTGGTGCCTGCGACGCGCGTTCGGCGATTTTGTTTCCGCAGACTTATTCGCGTTCCTAATCTGCTTGCGAGAGAAAAGAGCCGACGCCGATTTCCGGGAATTAGCGTTGCTGATCAGTGGGACGATCGAGAATTGGCGATTAGGAATTCTGGTTGGAATCTGAGGGGCGGCAGCCCTATCGTGAGCAGCGGGCGCGTACCGGATGCAGGTCTCGGCGCCCAGGGCGCGACGAGGCGGGCGGCGTCGCATCCACTCCCTCGAAGCGCGACCACGGGAGGCCGCTCTCCCGGTCGCGCTGCCCGAGCCGGGGAGAGAGTTAACGAAGGCTTTACGCGGGTCTTAGACCACGTTTAGCCGGCTCTTAGGGGAGCGTGCGACTGTCGTGCGACGGTGACGACGAAGTCGGTCGGGCAGCCGTCGTTCAGTCGACGGGCAGCGCTCGCCGGGGCAGCGTCGATCCTCGGATCGGGAGCCGCGGCGAAGCTGTTCGGACGCGACGCCGTCGAGCCTGCCTCGGCCGCTCCGTCCCCGCCGCACGATCACACGAAGATGACCCGGGCGATGGGCGCCGGTCTCGCCGAAGGCCGGACGACCGTCGATCCCGAGGTGAACGGCTTCGATCCGAGCCTGCTGATCCGCGACTTCGACTGGGGCAAGCCGCAGCGCCTGGCCGGCGGCCGGACGCTACGCCGCTACGAGCTGGTCGCTCAGGACAAGGAGATCGAGATCGTCCCCGGCGTCAAGTTCAATGCGTGGACGTACAACGGGCGAGTTCCGGGCCCGACGATCCGCTGCCGCGAGGGCGACGAGCTGCGGATCCGGTTCATCAATGCCGGCTCGCACCCGCACACGATCCACTTCCACGGGATTCATCCCGACGTCGTCGACGGCGTGCCGGGCGTCGGCGCGGGGCTGATCGACGTCGGCAAGGAGTTCACCTACTCGTTCACCGCCGAGCCCTTCGGCCTGCACCTGTACCACTGCCACGCCTCGCCGCTCGCCGAGCACATCTCGAAGGGCCTGTACGGCGCCTTCGTCATCGACCCGAAGGACGGGCGGCCGCCCGCGGACGAGCTGCTGATGATGCAGAACGCGTTCGACCCGAACTTCGACGACGACAACGAGGTCTACGCCGTCAACACCGTCGCGTTCCACTACTTCTACCGGCCGGTCCAGGTGCAGCGGGGCGAGCTCGTGCGCATCTATCTGGTGAACATCGTCGAGCTTGACCCGGTCAACTCGTTCCACATCCACGGGAACTTCTTCCAGCGCTTCCCGACCGGGACGTCGCTGCAGCCGACCGAGTACACCGACACCGTGATCCAGGGGCAGGGGCAGCGCGACGTGCTCGAGCTGAGGTTTCCGTACGCCGGCCACTACATGTTCCACGCGCACAAGACCGAGTTCGCGTCGCTCGGCTGGATGGGGATGTTCGAGGTGCTCGAGTGAGAATCGCGGTCGCCGTGGTGGCCGTCGCGGTGCTCGTCGGCGCCGGGGCGGGGCTCGCCGCGCACGAGTTCCGCGGCGGCGGAGGAGCGAGCGGCGAGGAGGTGACCGTGTCACGGGCGTCGCTGCGCCCGGGGCAGATCGTGCTGACGCTCGAAAGCCACGCCGACCGCGTCGTCTCGATCGCGCAGGCGATCGTGAACGACGCCTACGTCGACTTCGGCGCAGGGACGCCGGGCTCCGGGGACATCGCGATCGACTACCCGTGGATCTCGGGCCAGTCCTACGAGATCGAGCTGCTCACCTCGACGGGGGCGTCCGTCGACTTCGAGATCGAGGATGCGGGCGAACCCTCCTAGCGCGGGTAGGCCAGCGCGACGCCGCCGTCCACGTTCACGACGTTGCCCGTGCTCTTCCCGGCCCGGCGAGGCGAGGCGAGGAACAGGACTGCCTCCGCGACGTCATCGGGCACGACGTTGACCTTCAGCGTCGTGCGCTCGCGGTAGTGGCCCTCGAGCTCCTCGGGGGCGATGCCGTAGGCACGCGCCCGCTCCTCGCGCCATGCCGACCCCCAGATGCGCGAGCCCTCGAGCACGGCGTCCGGGTTGACCGTGTTCACCCGGATGCCATCACCCCCGAGCTCCTCGGCGAGGCAGCGGGCGAGATGGAGCGATGCGGCCTTCGCCGCCGAGTACGCGGCGGCGTTCTTCCCCGGCGCCAGTGCGTTCTTGGAGCCGATGAAGACGACGCTGCCGCCGAGGCCCTGCGCGCGCAGCACCCGCGCCGCCTCGCGCGCGACGAGGAAGTAGCCGCGGGCCAGGATGTCGTTGTTCCGGTCCCACAGCTCGAGCGTCGTCTCGGCGAGCGGCGCGCTCGACGCGATCCCCGCGTTCGAGACGACGACGTCGACGCCGCCGAACGCGAGCACGGCTCCGTCGTAGGCGGCGACGACCGTCTCCTCGTCCGTCACGTCCGCGCGCACACCGACCGCGGCGTCGCCCAGCTCGTCGGCGACCGCACGTGCACCGTCGCCGTCGAGGTCGGTGGCGACGACGCACGCGCCCGCGGCGGCGAGCGCCCGGGCGACCGCGCTTCCGATTCCGCCGGCCGCGCCGGTGATCAGCGCGACCTGCCCCTGGAACTCGTTCGGCGGCGGCGCGAGCGACAGCTTGTACAGCTCGAGCGGCCAGTACTCGACGGCGAACGACTCCTCGTCGGTGAGCGAGACGAAGCCACCGAGTGCGGAAGCGGCGCGCATGACGTTGATCGCGCGCTCGTAGAGGTCTCGGGCGAGACGCGCCGCCTTCAGCGTGCGGCCGACGGAGACCACGCCGACTCCCTGGACCACGACCACACGCGGGCTCGGGTCGCTCAGCGTGTCGCCCTCGCTGTGGCGGTCGAAGTACGCCTGCTCGCGCTGCTGCCACTCATGGACGCGCTCGAGGATGCGTTCGCGGAGCGCGCCCGCATCCTCGACCGCCGGATCGAACTCGACCCAGACCGGAGTCCGGCGCGTGTGGACCAGGTGGTCGGGGCAGGCGGCTCCGACCTGCGACAGCTCCGGCGACCCGGCGCCGCAGGAGAACTCGACGGCGTTCGCCGAGCCGTCGACCTGGAGGATGCGGGGGCCGTCGATCGAGACGGCGCCGCGGAGCGCGGGGAGGATCTGCACCAGCAGCTCGTCGCGCTGCGTGCCGGACAGCGCCGCGACACGGGCGCCGCCGAAGGGCTCCTCGCCCGCGGTCCGCTCGGCGACGAACATCGTCGCGCGGTTGATCGCCTCGAGCGTCGCAGCGTAGGACTCCTCCGCGGTGTCGCCCCACGTGACGAGGCCGTGCTTCGCGAGCAGCACGATCTTCGCCTCGGGATGCGCAGCGACCGCCTCGGCGACGAGCTTCGAGAGGGCGAATCCGGGCCTCAGGTACGGGATCCAGACCGCGTCCGAGCCGAAGCACTCCTGTGCCAGGCGCTCGCCGTCGACGGTGCCGACGATCGCGCCGATCGCGTCCGGGTGCGTGTGGTCGACGTGCGGGTGGGGGACGAAGGCGTGGAGCAGCGTCTCGATCGAGGCTCGCGGCATCGACGGGTCGAGCTGGCAGCGCGCGAGGTAAGCAACCATCTCCTCGTCCGTCATCGCGTCGCGCTCGGCGAGCGGGAGGATCTCGTCGAGCCGGAGCCCGGCGAACCCACCGCGGGTGATCGTCGCGAGGTCGGTGCCGGAGCCCTTCACCCACAGCACGGTCGTCTCGCGTCCCGTGTGATCCGGCTCGCGCACCTTCGCCGAGGTGTTGCCGCCGCCGAAGTTGACGATCGCCCGTTCGGAGGCGAGGAGGTTCGACCGGCGGACGAGTGCGTCGCGCTCGCCCAGGCCGGCGCCGTCCCATCGGTTCTCGAAGGCCGGAGGCGCCGTCAGAGCCATGCCGCCGCCGTCCCTTCGCGCCGCTCCTCGGCCGCGCGCTCCGCGTAGCCGCCGGCGCGGAACGCCGCGATCGGATCCGCCTCGCCGCCGAGCTCCTGACGCACGTTCGCGCAAAGCGGCCGGACGTCGGTCGCGTATGCGTCCGCGAGGATCCTGTTCCCGGCGAGGACGTCGCCGCCGGCCTGGGCCGCCGCGAGCGCGGTCCGGTCGACGAACAGCGCCTTCGCATACGCCTCCTGGAGGTTCATCACCGTCTGGAGCATCGCCTCGATCTTCGGCTCGACGTTGTGTGACTGGTCGACCGTGAGCCGGACGCCCCGCTCGAGCGCGCCCAGATCCACGAGCTCCGAGAAGATCCGGAAGAGCTGGAACGGGTCGATCGAGCCGACGATGAGGTCGTCGTCGCCGTACTTGCGGTCGTTGAAGTGGAAGCCGCCGAGCCGGCCGGCGCCGTCGAGGAGCACCACGATCTGCTCGATGTTCACGCCCTGCGCGTGGTGGCCGAGGTCGACGAGCACCTTCGCGCGCTCGCCGAGCTCCTGGCACGCGAGCAGCGCCGACCCCCAGTCGGCCAGGTCGGTCGCGTAGAAGGCGGGCTCGTAGAGCTTGTACTCGACGAGCAGCTCCATCCCGTCCGGGAGCGCGTCGTAGATCTCCCGCAGGGCGTCGAGGAGCCGTCGGCGACGCTCGCGGAGCGAGTCCTGGCCCGGGTAGTTTGCGCCGTCGGCGAGCCACAGCGAGATCGCGCCGGAGCCGACACGGTCGGCGATCTCGACGCACTCCAGGACGTGCGCGACAGCGCGGCGGCGGACGTCCGCCTCCGGATGGCAGAGGCTGCCGAGCTTGTACTCCGGCTCCTGAAAGAGGTTGGGGTTGATCGCGCCGAGCCGCAGGCCGAGCTCCTGAGCGTGGTCGCGCAGGGCGGCGAAGTCGTCGACGCGGTCCCACGGGATGTGCAGCGCGACGGACGGGGCGGTGCCCGTCAGCCGGTGCACCACGGCCGCGTCCTCGAGCTTCTCGAACGGATCGCGCGGTACGCCGGGCTGTGCGAAGACGGCGAAGCGGGTGCCGGAGTTGCCGTACGCCCACGAGGGAGTCTCGACCTCGAGGGCGCGCAGCGTCTCCGCGATGCGGTCGATGTCGTCGGTCATCCCGTGAGCACCTCCGAGTCGAGAACGGTGAGGAACCGGTCGTACAGGGTCGTCCAACGATCCAGCGCCGGATCGGGCTCGAACGCTTCCAGCGCCGTCGAGCGCCGCACGACCTCGCGCATCTCGGTGAGGCCGCCCAGGTCGCCGGAGGCGTGCAGCTGGACGAGCACGTTCCCGAGCGCCGCGGCCTCCACCGGCCCGGCGAGCACCGCGCGGCGCGTGAGGTCGGCCGTCAGCTGGCAGAGGAAGACGTTGCGCGCGCCGCCGCCGATCACGTGCACCGTGTGGATCGCGCGCCCGGTGACGGCCTCGAGCTCGTCGAGCACGTGGCGGTACCTGCACGCGAGACTTTCGAAGATCGCCCGCAGGATCGCCGCGCGGTCGGTCGTCCCGCAGAGCGCGGCGATGCGGGCCGGCATGTCGCCCGGCGTGAGCAGCTCGGGCAGGTCCGGGTCGAACAGGACCCCTCCCGGCGCCGAGGCGGCGAGCTCGACCAGCTCCGCGTAGTCGGCGCCGCCCCAGGCGCGGCGGCACTCCTGCACGAGCCAGAGGCCCATCACGTTCTTCAGCAGCCGTGTCGTACCGCCGAACCCGCGCTCGTTGGTGAGGTTGGCCGCCCGCGCTTGCTCCGACAGTGCCGGCGCGTCCAGCTCCACCCCGACGAGCGACCACGTTCCGCTGGAGATGTAGGCGGTGCCGGGGGAGGCGGACGGCACTGCGACGACGGCCGACGCCGTGTCGTGGGTCGCGACGGCGACGACGGCCGTCGAGGCGGCGAGCCCGGTCGCGTCTGCGACGTGGGGGAGGAGGCCGCCGAGCGTGGTGCCCGCCTCGACCACCTGCGGGAAGAGCCGCTGCGGGAGGCCGAGCTCCTCGATCAGCCCGCGGGCCCAGTCCCCCGTGCGGGCGTCGAGAAGCTGTGTCGTGCTGGCGTTCGTCTCCTCCGCGTGCCGCTCGCCGGTGAGCCAGTACGCAAGGAGGTCCGGCATCAGGAGCAGCGTCTCGGCGCGGTCGAGCCGGTCGCCGGCCACGAGCAGCTGGAAGAGCGTGTTGATCGGCATGAACTGGATCCCGGTCGTCGCGTAGATCTCCTCCGCCGGC
>Ga0207693_10003197_pt1 | contig 14060 bp, 18 predicted proteins | sample LARL81metaG_FD_184347 | JGI IMG/M metagenome (GOLD analysis project Ga0207693, IMG submission 184347) | Corn, switchgrass and miscanthus rhizosphere microbial communities from Kellogg Biological Station, Michigan, USA - LAR L8-1 metaG... | ecosystem: Host-associated > Plants > Roots >...
GGGGTACACCGTGATGTGCGGCGAACGCCCGTTCATCAACATCATGAGCGGCATCCCGATGATCGCGATCAGCATCACGAACGGCGGGATGAAGAAGATGGAGTCGGAGCCGAAGTGCGGCATCCCGAGCGAGAAGCCCGAGGCCCACAGGCGGTACAGGAGGTAGTCGATCAGCGCGACGATGATGATCGCGCGGACCACCTTCTTGAGGCGCGTGCGCTCGCGCTGGCGGAACACATCCGCGCGACCCTTGGTGGTGAGTTGGGATCCGGCCAACAGTGCACTCTGCGCGGTCGTTTCCTCGTTGCGCACGTCGGCTCCTCGCGCGTATGGGCCGATCGGGGCATCGGCCGGGGTCGTTCGTGAGTGCCACGCTACATCGGATGCGATTTGCGGCGCATCAGACTTCCGGCGGTGTCGCCGGGTTCGAACGCAGGGGACCGAGCGGCGCGAACGGGTGCTGCATCCGGCAGAGCGTCTGGCCCGCAAGCCGTCACCGCGGCGGTGAGCCGTCGCGATAGGCTCCGCTGCCCATGGCCCGCACCAAGAAACCGCCCATCGCGCAGCGCGATCGCGCCGTGATCGGCGCGCTCCTGCGAGATCTCAGGCGTGCGGCGGGCTACCGCTCGGTCGACGCCGCGGCCGAAACGAAGGGGTGTCCGGCCTCGCGCCAGACCATCTATCAGTACGAGCGCGGCGCGATGAGCCCCTCGCTCCCTCAGTTCCTCGAGCTCGTGTCGTTCTTCGTGCTCGAGGCGCCGCGCGGCGCCGACGCGAAGGCCGACGCCGACCTGCGGGCGCACGGGGTGGCGGCGGTGACGCGCGCGCTCGACCTTCCCGCGTACCACGTCGCGGCCGCGCGCGAGCTGATCGCGAAGATGCAGCCGGTCGCGGGCGCCGCGCGATGATCGAGCTCACCGACGTCGACCACGTCGGCATCGCGGTCGGCGATCTGGACGACGCCGTCGCGACCTACGAGCGGTTGCTGGGCGTCGCACCGACGCACCGCGAGCGTGTCGAGGATCAAGGGGTCGAAGAGGTGCTGTTCCCTGTCGGGTCCTCCTACATCCAGTTGCTCGGCGCGCTCGGACCTGAGACGCCGGTGGGGCGGTCGCTCGAGAAGCGCGGCCCCGGCGTGCATCACATCGCGTATCGCGTCGACGATGTCGCAGCGGCCCTGGCGCACCTTTGCGCCGAAGGTGCCCGTCTCATCGACGAAGCACCCCGTCCCGGGTCGCGCAACACGCTGATCGCGTTCGTGCATCCGGCCGCGATGGGTGGCGTGCTGGTGGAGCTCGTCCAGGAGCGCTAGTGCCACCCTTCGTCACGCGGCCGTGCGCGTTCGTCTTCCTCCGGGCCGACGATCGGGTGCTGATCTCGGAGATGCAGCACCCGTTCGAGGGAACGTTCTATCGCCCGCCCGGTGGCGGCATCGAATTCCAGGAGACCTCCGCGGAGGCGGCCCGCCGCGAGCTCATGGAGGAGCTGGCCGTGGCGGTCGAGGACCTCACGCTCCTTGGGGTTCGCGAGGAGATCTTCTCCATGAGCGCCGAGCCGTACCACGAGATCGGGTTCGTCTTCGAAGCCTGGATCGACGCCGAGGCGCTGACGGCGCTCGACGGACGTGCGATCGTCGAAGCGGACGGCGACATCGAGATCGCGCGCGTCGTCTCGATGGCGGACCTTCGCGCCGAGCGGTATGCGCCGCTCTATCCGGAGGGCGTGCTCGAGCTGCTCGACTGACGCGCTACGCGGCGCCGGTGCCGGGCTCGGCCGCGCCGACCAGACAGCTCACGTTGCCCTCCGGCAGCTGCCCGTCGCCCATCAGCTGGTGCGCCTCGGGGATCTCGCCGTACGCGTACGTGTGGCCGAGCGTCGTGACGACCTTGCCCTGGCGGACCAGGTCGTTGAACGCGAGCGCCTGCTCGTCGTTCATCAGGTGGGAACCCTGGTAGCGCTTCTGCAAGAACCAGAGATACCGGACGTCGATCACGGTGTCGTAGCCGGTCGTGCCGGCGCAGATCACGATCATGCCGCCGCGGTCGCACACGAAGTTCGACGTCGGGATCGTGTCCTGCCCGGGATGGTCGAAGACGATCCGCGGGTTCGACTTCTCACCGAGCGCGTCCCAGAACGCCTTCCCGAACGCCTTCGCGCCGTCGAGCCAGCCCTTCCAGTCGGGCGAGTCCCAGGCCGGGGGCACGCCCCAGTGATCGAACCGCTTGCGGTTGATGTACCCGACCGCGCCGAGTTGCTTGGCGTACTCGCCTTTCTCGTCGGTCGACGTAACGGCGACGGCGCGGCCGCCGGCGTCCGTGACGAGCTGCACCGCGAGCGAGCCGAGGCCGCCCGACCCACCCCAGACGAGGACCGGATCGCCCGGCTCGACCACGTTGGGCGGCCAGCCGAAGAGCATCCGGTACGCGGTGCCCCCGGTCAGCGTCGGCGCGGCGGCCTCTTCCCACGTGAGCTGCTCCGCCTTGGGCATGCACTGGTGGTCCTGCACCTTCGTGAACTGCGCCATCGAGCCCCAGCACGTGTCGTAGCCCCAGACGCGGAAGCTGCCCGCGAGCCCGGGATCCTTGCCGGCGGTCACCCATGAGTCGTCGTGATCCCATTGACCCGGATGCACGGTGACGTGATCGCCCACCTGGACGCCCGTCGCCTCGGAGCCCACCGCGTAGACGATCCCGCTCGCGTCGGAGCCAACGATGTGGAAGTCGGTCGGCTCGTTCCAGCGCGCCTGGGTCTTCGTAACGTCGACCGGGATGCCGCGCGCCGCCCAGACGTTGTTGAAGTTGACGCCGGCCGCCATCACCGCGACCAGCACGTCGTGCGGGTCGAGCTCGGGGACGTCGATCACCTCGTCACGGATCGCGTCGCGCGGCTCGCCGTAGCGGTCGGGCCGCACGAGCATCGCGTGCATCTGCGGCGGCACCTCGCCGATCGGCGGCAACTCGCCGATGTCGTAGACGTCCTTGCCCATGGTTCTCACCGCTTTCGGCTGGATGGATGCGGAACCCTAGCGAGGGTGCGGGAACGCGACAACGCGCCATCGACGTGCGGAGCCGCTCGGATCGACGAACTCTGGCGAACCGACGGCACCCCGTCCGGCACGACGCTCGCGGCGAACATCGACCCCGGCGGATCCAGTTCGCCGCAGACCTTCACGAACCTGAGCGGCACGGTGTTGTTCACCGCAGACGATGGGGTGCACGGAACCGAGATCTGGACGTTCGTGCCCTAGCGATCAGGGGACGAGGACGGGCACCGCTTCGGGGTCGGCGACCGGACACTCGGGCGCGCGGTAGCACCAGGCGCACCATCTCCCGGGGTTGAGCGTCGCCTCGCGGCCTCCTCGCAGCGCCGCGGCAGAGCGGGCCGCCGCGATCACCCGGTCGGCCGCGTGGAACAGTAGCTCCTCGTGCACATCCTCGGACTGCCAAGTGCCGCCCTCGAGGAAGAACGACGCAACGCGGTACGGCGGGACGCCGAACCGCAGCGTGTGCAAGAGCGCGTACGCGCGGTTGTCCTCCGCGTGCTCGGGATACGCGCCGCCGGTCTTGAGGTCGATCAGCAACCGCTGCGCGCGCATCGGCTGCATCCGGTCGGGCCGGCCGATGACGAGGTCGACCTTGCCGGAGACGACGAGCGACCCGCCGAGCAGCTCGGCCTTCATCGGGAGCTCGACGAGCGGCGCGAGCTCGCGGCGGAGATCGCGAAGCGGCGGGAACGAGCCCTCGAACAACGCGGTTCGCCGCGCGACCTCCATCAACAGGTCGTCCTGCTCAGCAGCGCTCAGGTCGCGCCAGTACTCGGCGAACCGCTCCTCGCGGTCCGCGGTGCGCGTGGCCGCGATCGACGCGGCGTCGTGCGGCTCGAGCGCCTCGCGCGCGCCCACCACGACCTCGATCGCCCGGTGCTGGACGACACCGACCGCGGTCGCCCGGCTGTGTGCGAACGGCGGCCCCTCCCCCGCGAGCCTGGACCAGAAGGTGCCCTCGCACCGGTCGAGGTCGTTGAGCCGCTCCTTGCCGAGCCACAGCGGGTCGCCGAGCTCAAGACCTCGCACGGCCTCCTCGATCCGGTCGCGCAGGCGCTGCGGGAGATCGGCCGGGAAGACGGGGCGGTCGGTGCCGATCAGCTGGTCGAGGGTGCGCTGCTGCGGTTCGGTCAGCTGCATGCCAGCATGCTAGGAGGCGATGCCGACATCTCGAGGGAACCCAGACGACATCGTGCGCGCGCTCGCCGATCCTGAGCGGATCGCGATCGCGGGCCAGCTGGCGCACGCCGAGCGCACGGCAGACGAGCTGGCCGGAGACCTCGGCCTTGAGCCGAGGCACGTGATGGCGCAGCTCGGGAAGCTCACCGCCGCCGGGGTCGTTGCGGTCGCAGACGACCGACGGACCTACCGGCTCGACGTGGACACCCTTCGCCAAGCGGCCGAGATCGTGGGGCCGCCCCGCGACGCCGGGCTCGCCCTCGGGGCCGCCACCGAAGACGAGGAACACATCCTCAAGACCTTCTTCCGCAACGGTCGGCTGACCGAGATCCCGATGAAACATTCGAAGCGCGTGATCGTGCTCCAGCGGGTTGCGCTCGAATTCGAACCCGGCCGTCGCTACGAGGAGAAGGAGGTCAACGCGATCGTCGGCGCGTTCTTCACCGACCATGCGGCGCTGCGCCGATACCTGGTCGACGAGGGGTTCCTGGACCGCGATCACGGCGAGTATTGGCGCGCCGGCGGCCGGGTCGACGTCGACTGACGCCTGCTAGGGTCGGCGGGTGCCGAGACGGTTCCTCGCGACCGTCGTCACCCTCCCCCTGATCCTCATCCTGGTGACGATGACGCCGACACACGCCAAGCCGGGCGTCGGGCCCTGCGACCTCACCGCCAACTCCGGTGAGTCCGTCGCGCATCTGATGCGGCGGCGTATCACGTGCTCGGTCGATCGCTTCGGCCCCGTCGGCGGCGGCGCGACGCGCGCGATCTGCATCGCGAAGCGCGAGAGCGGACTCGACCCGACCGCGTCGTCGGCCACGGGCGAGTACCTCGGCCTCTTCCAGCAGTCATCCAAGATGTGGCCCAGCAGGTACAAGGCGTGGACGCAGACGGCGTGGCAGCTCTCCACCAACGCGAAGAACGGGCGCTCCAACGCGATCGTCACGATCCGGATGGTGCACGCCGCGGGCGGGTGGAAAGACGCCGGCTGGCGGGTCAAAGGCTGCTGAGCGCTCCCGCCGGACCGCTCCCCTAGACTCCGTTCATGGCCAAGACCGAGAAGCCTCCCGCCAACGAGCGGACCGTCGAGGATCGGATCGAGGAGCTGCGGGAACGGCGCGACGCCGCCTTGATGCCCGCCGGTCCCGAGGCCGCCGACAAGCAGCACGACAAGGGCAAGCTCACCGCGCGTGAGCGGCTCGACATCCTGATGGATACCGGCTCGTTCGTGGAGACCGACCCCTTCACCGTCCACCGCTCGCACGACTTCGGGATGGACAAGCGCAAACCGCCCGGCGACGGCATCGTTACGGGCTACGGAACGATCGACGGACGCAAGGTGTTCGTCGCGTCGCAGGACTTCACCGTGTTCGGCGGCTCGATGGGCGAGGTCGTCGCGCAGAAGGTGTGCAAGGTGATGGACCTCGCGCTGCAGACCGGCGCCCCGTTCATCCAGATCAACGACTCCGGCGGCGCGCGGATCCAGGAGGGTGCCGCGTCGCTCGCCGGCTACGGCTACATCTTCGAGCGCAACGTGCGCTCGAGCGGCGTGATCCCACAGATCAGCGTGATCATGGGGCCATGCGCGGGCGGTGCCGTCTACTCGCCCGCGATCACCGACTTCACCTTCATGGTGAAGGAGACGTCGCACATGTTCATCACCGGGCCCGATGTGATCAAGACCGTCACCGGCGAGGACGTGACGATGGAGGCGCTCGGCGGCGCGATGACCCACGCGACGCAGTCCGGTGTCGCCTCGTTCATCGGTGAGGACGACGAGGACGTGCTGATGCGCGTGCGCTATCTGCTGTCGTTCCTCCCGTCGAACAACCTCGAGGATCCGCCGGCCTACGCGACGACCGACGACCCCGAGCGGCTCACCGACGCGCTCACGCATCTCGTGCCCGACCGCGCCGCCGAGGCGTACGACATGCACGAGGTGATCCGCTACGTCGTGGACGAGGGCGAGTTCCTCGAGGTGTTCCCGCTCTGGGCGGCCAACATCGTGACCGGGTTCGCGCGACTGGACGGGAGAAGCGTGGGTGTGATCGCGAACCAGCCGAAGGTGCTCGCCGGCACGCTCGACATCGACGCGAGCGAGAAGGCAAGCCGGTTCGTACGGTTCTGCGACGCGTTCAACATCCCGATCCTCACGTTCGTCGACGTGCCGGGCTTCCTGCCTGGAGCGACGCAGGAGTACAACGGGATCATCCGGCACGGGGCGAAGCTGCTGTACGCGTTCTCCGAGGCGACGGTGCCTCGCATGACGGTGATCACGCGGAAGGCCTACGGCGGCGCGTACCTGGTGATGAACTCCAAGCACCTGCGCGCGGACGTCTCGTTCGCGTGGCCGACCGCCGAGATCGCGGTGATGGGCGCCGAGGGAGCGGTCAACATCGTCTTCAAGAAGGAGATCGAGACGGCCGACGACCCGGGCGAGCGGCGCGCGGAGCTGATCACCGAGTACCGCGACAAGTTCTCGACGCCGTACGCGGCGGCCGAGCGCGGGTTCATCGACGACGTGATCGAGCCCGCGGAGACACGTCCGAGACTGATCAAGGCGCTGCGGATGCTCTCGACCAAGCGCGAGGCGGTCCCCGCCCGCAAACACGGCAACATCCCCCTGTAGCGAGGAGCCAGCGTGTTCGAGACCGACGACGGACGGAAGATCGACGTCCCCGAGGGCCTGACCCTCGAGGAGGAGCGCGCGGTGCTGATGGCGCTCGAGCGCTACTTCGTCGCCGAGAACCCGAAGCCCGCGCCATGGGTATTGCAAGGACGGATCGAAGCGACCGGGTACGGCGCGCTCCAGGTTCGGCGGTTCGCGCGCGAGCCATGGCACGGGCAATGGGTGGAGTTCGCGCGCAAGGGCGTCCCGCCGGTCCACGGGCGGAGCGACGTTCGGTGACGGAGTCCTCGGTCACGCCGATCGATCCCGCGACGCTGCCCCGCGATGATCCGCGGCTCGATCAGCGGTGGCCGACGACCCTCGACGGTGTCTCGACGGACGAGATCGCCGAGATCGTGAAGCTGCTCGATGGCGCGGGGATCGCCTGCCACGTCGAAACGGTGTCGCCGCGCATCAGCGGTATGGCCGGGCACGTCGCCGGGCTCTACGACGTGCTCGTCCGGGAGGAGGATCTTCGACCCGCGGTGGACGTATTGAAGCCGGCGTTCCCCGAGCGCTTCCCTGGCGAGAAGCTGCCCGACGACAGCCTGTGGCCGGGCGCCGAGTTCGGAGACGACCCGCGCGCGTTGTGCCGGCTGTCGTGGGCACAGAGCTGGGACCTGACCGCAGCGCTCGGGCGTGCCGGGATCAAAGCCATCGTGCTGCCCGACGACGTGCCGCCGCCAGAGCCACCCGAGCATGGATCGCTGGGCGACATGCTCAAGGAAGAGACGCACGAGCTGATCACCGGGGCCGAGGACTGGACGGACATCGGGCCCGGGGCGCCGAGGCAGACCCCAGTGCAGGATCGCTGGTACGTCGTGGTGGTCTTGAAGGCGGACCTGGATCGTGCCGCGGAACTCGCGTCGAAGGCGCTTGGATCCGGCTTCGAACTCGACGGCAGCGCCTACGACGGGTAGCGCCGTGCCCGCCTCGATCACGCCGGGTTCGGCGACCCGCGACGAGGCGCTCGCCGCCTTCGCACGCGAGGACTGTTCGCAACCGCGGTCGTGGGGCAACGGTCCGGGAGATACGTACGGCCGTCACGAGCACCCGCGCGCGAAGGTGCTGTTCTGCTTGGAGGGCTCGATCGTGTTTCACACGGACGACGGCGACGTGGCGCTCGACGCAGGCGACCGCCTCGACCTCCCGGCGGGCACCGCACACGCGGCGACCGTCGGACCGGATGGCTGCGCTTGTGTGGAAGCGTGGGGTCCATGAGGGTCGCCTTCCACGTCGACCAGCTGTGGTTCGCCGCGCCCGGGGGCATCGGGACCTACGTGTCGCATCTGGCGACCGAACTCCCCGCGGCCGCGGCCGACGACGAGCTCGTGCCGTTCTCGGCCTCGTGGGCGGGACGGCCCACACCCGACGGTGTCCCGACCGCGACCCAGTCGGTCGGGATGCCGATCCGCGCGCTCTACCCGATGTGGGCGTGGAGCCGACGGCCGTGCCTGCCCGCGCGATTCGGCGACCTCGATGTGATCCACGCGACGAACCCCGCCGCGATCCCGCCGGCGCGGCCGGGGCAGGCGCTCGTCGTGACGATCCACGACCTCGCGTTCGAACGATTCCCTGAGCTGTACCCGCCGCGATGGCTGCGGCTGTACAAGCGGGGGCTCGAGATCGCACTGCGCGAGGCGAACGCGGTGCTCGTTCCGTCCCGGGACACAGCCGCAGCTGTCGCGGCACGCGGCGTCGAACGCGAGCGGATCCACGTGACGCCGCTCGCGACCGACCTGCCGGCCGACACAGGATCGCCGTCGCCGTCGCCATACGACGCGCCGTACGTCTTGTTCGTGGGAACGCTCGAGCCGCGCAAGAACCTGCCTCGCCTGGTGCGGGCGTTCCGCGCGGCCGTTCGCGAGGCCTCGCTTCCCCATCAGCTCGTGCTTGCCGGAGCGACCGGATGGCAGCAAGACCCGCTCGCGAACGAGCTGGCCGCCGACGGCGGAGGACTGGTGCACGTCCCGGGTCGGGTCGCGCCCAATGAGCTCGACGCGCTGTATCGCGGTGCGGACGCCGTGGCGTACCCCTCCCTCTACGAGGGGTTCGGACTGCCTGTGCTCGAGGCGCTCGCCTACGGGACGCCGACCTTATCGTCGACGACCTCGGCGATCCCTGAGGTCGCGGACGACGCCGCGCTCCTGGTCGATCCCGAGGATGAAGACGCGATCGCGGGCGGCCTCGTGCGCATCCTCAGTGACGAGACCCTTCGTGCCGACCTGAAGGAGAAGGGTCCGAAGCGAGCCGCATCGTTCTCCTGGGCGGCGACCGCCCGCGCTACCCTCGACGCCTACCGCACCGCGATGGAACGAGCCCGACCATGAAGATCTCCCTGATCGCAACCGTCTTGAACGCCGATGACCACATCGGCGCGTTCCTGGCGTCGATCGCCGCGCAAGACCGTGTGCCCGATGAGGTGATCCTCGTCGACGGTGGGTCCACCGATGGCACGCTCCAACGCCTGCGCGACGCCGGCGACACGATCACGCTGATCGAGGACCCCGGCGCGAACATCGCACGCGGCCGCAATCTGGCGATCGCCGCCGCCTCGCACGACGCGATCGCGGTCGCCGACGCCGACTGCGCATACGGCCCCGGGTGGATCGCCGCATTGGTCGCGCCGCTCGAGGACGGCGCCGACGTCGCGATGGGCTGGACCGAACCGGTGATCGGCTCGTTGCTCGACGCGTGCGTCGCGTCGCTCGGGTTCCCGCTCGCCGCCACGGAGGTCGACGAGACGTCGTTCATGCCGAGCGCACGCAGCGTCGCGTTCCGGCGCGAGGCGATCGACGCGGTCGGCGGCTATCCGGAATGGCTCCCGATCGGCGAGGACATGTGGGTGAACCACCGGTGGCGCGAGCGCGGGTTCGCGATGCGGATGGCGCCCGACGCGGTGGCGTCGTGGCACCCGCGTGGTTCCCTCGGCGATATCTGGACGCAATACGTGCGATACGCGCGAGGCGACGGCCAAGCCGGCATGTATCCGGAGCGACACGCGCTTCGCTTCGCGGTCTACGGCGGGTTGCTCGTGGCGCTCGCGTCCCGCAGGACCTGGCCGAAGCTGCTCGCCGCCGGCGGTGCGGTCGCGTACGCCCGCACGCCCGTCGCTCGCGCGCACGCGCGCCTGACGGACCCGCGCGATCGCGCGATCGCCACCGTCGTGGTGCCGGCGCTGCTGGCGTTCACAGACGTGGCGAAGATGTGGGGCTACGCCTTGGGCCTCGCGGACCGGCTCGCCGGCCGCGTCCGCTCTGGATAGGCGTAGAAGCCCTCGCCGGTCTTGCGGCCGAGCTTGCCCTCCGCCACGAGCGACCGAAGCATCGCCGGCGCCTCGTACCGGGGTTCCCCGAAGGCGCGGTGCAGCACGTCCCCGATCGACGCCACCGTGTCGAGCCCGATCAGGTCCGACAGACGCAGCGGCCCCATCGGATGCGCGAGCCCGAGGTGGATCGCGGTGTCGATGTCCTGCTTCGTCGCGAACCCGCGCTCGTAGAGCCGGATCGCGTCGAACAGGTACGGGATCAGCAACCGGTTCACGATGAACCCGGCCTCGTCCGAGGACCGCACGCACGTCTTGCCGAGCACCTCCGTGGCGAACGCCTCGACGAGCGCATAGGTCTCGTCACTGGTCGCGGCCGACGGCGTCAGCTCGATCAAGCCCATCACCGGCACCGGATTGAAGAAGTGCATCCCGATCACGCGATCGCGCCTGCCGGACGCCTCACCGAGCGTCGAGATCGGGATCGACGACGTGTTGGAGGCGAGGACCACCTCGTCGCGGATGGCCTCACCGAGCCGATGGAAGATCGCGCGCTTCGCTTCCGGATCCTCGGTCGCGGCCTCGATCACGAGGTCGGCGGCGGTGAGGGCACGCACATCGTCGACCGCGTCGATCAGCCCGAGCGCGGCGTCCCGCCCGGCGGCCTCGAGCTTGCCCGCAGACACCGCCGCCTCCAGGGAACGCTCGATCCGGGCGCGGCCGGCCTCGATCAGCTCGGTGTTGCCCTCGGCGAAGGTCACCCGAAGCCCGGCGCGGGCGCATACCTCCACGATGCCCGAGCCCATCAGCCCGCACCCGACGACCCCGATATGCCGCACATCCTGCGCGTTCACGCGAACCCCCGCCTCGGAAGGTGCGTACGATAGACGAGATGTCACCCCGCGGGTCCTCTCGGCCGCCCCTTGTCCTCGCCCTCGCGTTCGGCGGGGTGCTCCTTGGGCACACCGTCGCGTACCGCCTCCTCGTCCCCGACGCCCATGCCCGGGCGCTCGAGCTGGCGGCCTCGGGCCACGGCTACCTCAGCGGCGCGAACGCCATCGGTCTCGTCGTCGCGATCGTCGCGCTCGCCGCGCTGTTCCTCGGCGGGGTCATGCGGACGCAAGACGCCGTCCCGCGGCATCTCGCGGCCCGGCTCGTCGCGTTCCAGATGGCGGCGTTCCTCGCGATGGAGGTCCTCGAGCGGACCGCGTCGGGTGGCGGCCTCCAGCACCTCGCCTCGGTCTTGCTGGTCGGGTTGCCTGTCCAGGCCCTGATCGCGGCGCTGGTCGCGCTCGTCGCGCGGCTGTTGGTTCGGGTCGCTGTAGCGATCGCGGACCGGCTTGCCCCGACGCCCGTGTGGGCCTCGACGGCCATCGCGTTCATCGGCGCATCTGCCGAGCCGCGCCGTCCCGATCGGACGGGCTCGCCGCCCGGCCGCGCTCCCCCGTCGCTCGTGGTCGCTGCGTAACACGCGGTCGCGCATCGTGCGCGGCCGGACCACGAACGGACGGAAGGAGTACATCCGATGCGACGTGTCCTGTTGATCTCCGCGCTCGCGGGCGCGTTCGTCTTGCTGGTGGCGGGCCCCGCGCTCGCGCACGGGGAGTACGACCACGGCGATATCGCCATCGCAACCGGGTTCCAGACCGAACCCGCGTACGTCGGCCAACCGAACGCCGTCGAACTCGAGATCACGAAGGGCGGCAAGCCCGTCACCGATGTCGGGCAGGGTGATCTGAAGGTCGGCGTGACGTTCGGCGGGCAGAGCACGGCCTTGAGCCTCGAGCCGAACTTCGAGGTCGGCGAATGGGGGACGCCCGGCGACTACATCGCCTCGTTCATCCCGACCCAGCCCGGCAAGTACACGTTCACGGTGGATGGCACGGTCGGGGGTGAACAGATCAAGTACTCGATGACGTCGGGTCCGTCGACGTTCAGCGAGGTCGAGGATCCCGCGCCTGCCATGTTCCCGCCGGTCGACGCCCCGACGACCACAGATCTGAACGCCAAGCTGGACGCCGCGTCGACCCGCACCGACGCGTCGATCTCCTCGGCACAGGACGCTGCCAACTCAGCCAAGACGGTGGCGATCATCGCCGTCGTGGTCGCGTTGATCGCGATCGTCCTGGCCGTGATCGGCTGGCGTCGTGGGAAGGCAACGACCGCGTGAACCCGCTCCTGGCCCACGGGACCGGCGCCGACGAGTCGATGAGCCTCGTCATGCTCTTCGCCGGCATCTGGGTGGGCTGGATCGGCTGGTCATGCTTGCGCGGCACCGGGTTCGCCCGGCTGCCGCACTGGGGCGCGTGGGCCCTGATCGGGGCCGCGGCGACGCTGATGATCACCGCGACCTTCGTGCCGCGCATGCTCATCGGGCCGGTGGTCCCGACCGCGGCACCCGGGGCCCCGCGCCCGTCGTCGCCGGCCAAGCTGAGCTTCGTCTTGCCGAAACCGGATGCGAAAGAATCCGGCGACACCATGACCGTCCAGATGAACCTCCAGAACGCGACGCTGACGCCGCTGACGACGACGGTCATCACACCGGACACGGGGCACATCCACCTCAGCCTGGACGGGACGTTGATCTCGATGAGCGGCGACACGCTGCAGGTGCTCGACCTGCGGAACGTCGCACCGGGGCAGCACACGCTCACGGCGGATTTCGTCGCGGCCGACCATCTCCCGTTCGACCCGCCGGTGACGACCTCGGTCACGTTCGATCGGACATCGGGATGATTCGCGTCGTTCGCTATGTGGTCGCCGCATCGATCGCGACGCTCGCGTTCGTCGGCATGTCGGGCGTCGCATGGGCGCACGCGAACCTGCTGTCGTCCACCCCGGCCGGCGGATCCACGATGCAGACGCCGCCGACGCAGATCGTCCTGAACTACTCCGAGGAACCGGACCCGCAGCTGTCGCAGGTCGAGCTGCTCAACAGCGCGGGTGCGACGGTTACCACCGGATCGCCCACGCTCCAGGGCAAGACGACCCTGATCGTGCCGATCACCGGCGACATGCCCGACGGGGTGTACACGGTGAGCTGGAGCGCGGTCTCGGTCGACGACGGGCACACGACGACGGACTCGTTCTCGTTCGGCGTCGGCGTGAAGGCGCCGCCGGCGGGACCCGCCACGGCCGCGCCGCCGCCGACCGCGTCAGGTCCGACGGTGCTCGCCGTCGCCGGGAAGGCGCTGTTGTACGCCGGCCTGATGCTGGTGGTTGCCGTCGCCGTGATCGGCGAGGGCGTCTTCGGGGGCGCGCCGAAGGCGCGCCCCCGGATCGCAGCCTGGGCCGGTCTCGCCGCCGTCGTGGGGTCGCTCGCGCTGCTGCTTTCACAGGAACAAGGCACGCACGCATCGATGAGCAAGTTCCTCGGCTCCCAGGTCGCGCGGACGCCGATCGCCCTGGTCATCGCGTGCGTCGTCGCGGCCGTGTTCGCGTTCATCGCCGCGCGTCGGTCGCAACGCTGGTTGCCCTGGGCCGCGGGGATCGCGGCGGTGATCGCGATGGCGCTCCGTGCCCACGGTGGACACGCGACCGCGACCTCCACGCCCGTCCTCAGCCAGGCCGAACAGTGGGTCCACATGATCGCCGGCGCGTGCTGGGCCGGCGGCCTGGTGCTGCTGATCCTCCTGATCCGTGAGCGCCGCGGCGATCCCCCGGTAACGCAGGCGCGGCGATACTCGACGATCGCCCTGGCCGCGATCACGGTCGTCGTGGCGACGGGGCTCCTGCGGAGCATCTCCGAGCTCGGCGGGATCGGGCAGCTCGTCCACATCTGGAACTCCTCGTACGGCCGCACGCTCGCGATAAAGGTTGCGGTCGTGCTCGTCGTGATCGGGCTCGGCGCGATCAACCGGTACCGCTCGGTGGGCCGGCTCGAGACCGACGCGTCGCCGCTGCTT
>Ga0207693_10003198_pt1 | contig 14054 bp, 11 predicted proteins | sample LARL81metaG_FD_184347 | JGI IMG/M metagenome (GOLD analysis project Ga0207693, IMG submission 184347) | Corn, switchgrass and miscanthus rhizosphere microbial communities from Kellogg Biological Station, Michigan, USA - LAR L8-1 metaG... | ecosystem: Host-associated > Plants > Roots >...
GTCGATATTGGACGCTGCAAGGGGCGCCTCAGGAACCATAAAGCCTTACGTGATGGCAAAGATTTCAGGTGTCTCCTCGAACGGTGGTCGGCAGTTTTACCGCACTCGCAGCACGATCCGTCCTTGTGTACTCCGGTTCGCAATAGCGCTCATTGCCTCGACGGCGTGCTCAAGGGGAAGCACTCGGTCAATGTGCGGGCGTAGTTTGCCCTCGCCGACCCACCCCATGACCGTCTCGGCCGCGCGACTTGCGTCGTCCGGAAAGCGTTCTTTCCAGAGACCGATGAAGACACCGACAATCGAATAGTTCTTGAGCAGGGGCAGATTCATGGCGAGCGACGGAACCTCGCCGCTCGTGAATCCGATCGGCATCAGCCGGCCATTCCAACGCATGAGCCGGGCGAGGGTGGTGAAGAGCGTACCGCCAATATTTTCGACGCAGACGTCGAGACCTTCGCCGCCCGTGAGAGCTTTTACACGTTGACGCACGTCTTCGCACGAATGATCGATGACCTCCTCAGCACCATACTTGCGGACAATGGCCGCCTTCGCGGCGGTGCCCACGACTGCAATGACGCGCGCGCCGAGCAAACGCGCGACCTCGACGCAGGCCAGGCCGACCCCGCCGGCTGCTCCCGTCACGAGGACCGTTTCGCCAGCCTGCAGCCGTGCCCGCTCGATCAGGGCATACCAAGCCGTAAGATAGGTATGCAGGATGGTTGACCCTGCAATGAAATCCACGTTGGGTGGAAGAAATACGGTCGACGACTCCTTGGCGACCATGCGTTCCGCAAAACCACCAAACCAGCTCTCGCAACTGACCCGCTCGCCGGGACGGAAGCGCGTGACATGGTCGCCGCAGGCAACCACGACGCCGGCGGCGTCCGTTCCCGGCACGTAGGGGAGGGCCGGCCGCATCTGATAGCCGCCGCAGGTCATCAAGTAGTCCATGTAGCTTACGGACGCGGCGTGGACGTCGATCAAAACCTGATCCGCCGCCAGGTGCGGTTCGGCAGCCTCGGTGAGGCTTAGGGCTTTGATACCCTCGAAGGCATTGCAAAGAACGGCGCGCACGTTACCCTCCGTGATCTGTTTGTGCGCAGGCCACGATGGCCGCGCACGGCGCGGCGCAAGCTGGACAGCCGGGGCGCGCGGGCTTAATCGGTCGCCGATGATTCCTGCGACGGCCGTCTGTCGGAGCTGGTACCATCGCCTCGTCCCCTGGACGTCCCCGGACGCCTTCATCGCAGGTCGCATCACGATGGCTCTGTTCCGCGTCCGGACGCTTGGGTTTCCGGAGATCCGGCGTGACGACCGGCTGTGCCGGCTGGCCTTGCGAAAAGGCCTGGCCCTGCTGGTCTATCTGGCCGAAGCGAAAGGCTTCATCGGGCGCGACGTCGCTGCAACGATGTTCTGGCCGGAGAGCCCCGAAGAGGTGGTACGGGCGCGGCTGCGGCGACTGTTACACCGCCTCCAACTGGCGCTCGGCGAAAACGTTCTCACAACCGATCGGTCGACGGTTCGATGGTCTTCAGAGATCGACCTGCAGGTCGATTCTCAGCTGTTCGAGCAGGCCTGCGACTGCGGCGAGTTCGAGCGGGCCTGCCGCCTCTATCTGGGTGATTTCCTCGAAGGCTTCTCGCCCGGCGACTGCCCGCAGTTCGACGAGTGGGCCTTCTTTCGCCGTGAGGCCTTGCGGGGCCGTGCGATCCAGGCGCTCGAGCGCGTCGTGCAGGACAAGAATGCGGCCGGCGACTACGGTGCCGCAGCGGCGCACGCCAGCCGTCTCGTTGAACTCGATCCGCTCAGCGAAGTATACGGCCGGCACCTCATTCGCAATCTCATGCTCGCCGGAGATCGGGCCTCCGCCGAGCGCCATCTCGAGGCTCTGACGCGGCGTCTTCGCGACGAGCTCGACGTGGCGCCCGAAGCCGAGACACGCGCGCTGTTGAACACCAGCGCAGGGTTGCCGGTCGAGGACCCGCCGCCGACGCGCTACGTCAGCGGTGACGGCGTCCATCTCGCGTTCCAGACCTACGGCACCGGCCGCATCGATGTTCTGGTCCTGCCCGGTTTCGTGTCCCACGTCGAACGGGTTTGGGAGGAGCCCCGGTGCCGGGCGTTCCTGTCATCCCTCGCCGGGATGGGCCGTCTCATCCTGCTCGATCGTCGCGGCATCGGGCTTTCCGACAGGATCGGGTTCACGCCCGGCGTTGACGCGACCGCGCAGGACATCGGCACCGTGCTCGACGCCGCCGGCAGCCGCCGGGTCGTGCTGTTCGGCGCGTCCGAGGGCGGACCGGCATGCATCAAATTTGCCGCAGATCGTCCCGATCGTGTCGCCGGCCTCATTCTGTTCGCCTCGTTGGCGAAGGGAAGCGCGACGCCCGACTATCCGCACACGCTGCAGGCCGGTCAGTACGACATGTGGCTACAGCAGCTCGTTGCGGTCTGGGGCGGGCCTGCCGGCATCGAGACGTTTGCGCCGAGCCTGTCTGGCGATCCTCAGGCGAGAGCCTGGTGGGCAGGCTTGCTCCGGGCCGCGTCGAGCCCGGGAGCCCTCAAGGGTCTGCTCCAGGCGTTACGCGACACGGATGTGCGGCATCTTCTGGGCCGAATTTCCGCTCCAACCCTGGTGCTCCACCGTCGCGGCGACCGCGCGGTTCGCATCGGCGCCGGCCGGCATCTCGCCAGCAACATCGCGCAGGCGCGATTCGTCGAGCTCGACGGCGCCGATCACTGGGCTTTCGCGGGCGATCAGAAACCCATCCTGGACAGCATCAAGCAATTCGTCGCCGGTCTCGGAGCGTAATTGCCAACGGGAGGTGAACGCGAAAGATCGTCTCGGAATGGATGCTCGGGCACTTTCGTTGCCTTGCATGGCCACTGTCACGTCAGCCGCGATGCAACGGGCGAGCAACGGTAGGCGGTCCTTGGAGACGCGAACCCAGGGCAACGCACCGGCTAAGACCAACCATCTATGCCGACGAGAAAGGCGGCCTTTTTCAGCCGCCTTTTGCTTTCGCTCCGGCAATCTTACTTACACAACTGCACCAGACTGTCAGCAGCTATGTAGGGCCGCAGGTTCATTCCGCATCATTGCAAGAAAGGGCGCTGCTTCAGGCAGCGCGTTGAGCCTCTGCCTTGAAGAACGCCAGCAGGTCCTCGTTGACCTGGTCCTTGTGTGTCGTGCACAGGCCGTGGGGGGCGCCTTTGTAAACCTTCAGCGTAGCGCCCTTGACGAGCTTGGCCTGAAGTGCGCCGGCGTTGGTGAACGGCACGATCTGGTCGTCGTCACCCTGGATGACGAGTGTCGGCACATCGAACTTCTTCAGGTCTTCTGTCTGATCGGTCTCGGAAAAAGCCTTGATACAGAAATAGGCGGCGGGGAATCCCGCCATCATGCCCTGCAGCCAGAACGAGTTGCGAACGCCTTCCGAGACCATCGCGCCGGGACGGTTGTAGCCGTAGAAGGGCATGCTGAGCTCCTTCCAGAACTGCGAACGGTCGGCGACGACGCTCGCGCGCAGCCCGTCGAACACGGAAATCGGCAGGCCGCCCGGATTGGCAGATGTCCTCAGCATGAGTGGCGGCACGGAGGCAATAAGCACGGCCTTGGCCACCCTCTTGGTGCCATGCCGGGCGATGTAACGCGCAACCTCGCCGCCGCCGGTGGAGTGGCCGACGTGGATGACGTTGTTCAGGTCGAGCTGTTGGACGAGTTCGGAGAGGTCGTCGGCATAAGTGTTCATGTCGTTGCCGGTCCACGGCTGGCTCGAACGTCCATGGCCGCGGCGGTCATGGGCAATGCAGCGATAGCCGCGCGAGGCAAGATAGAACATCTGGTCTTCGAACGCGTCGGAAGACAGTGGCCAGCCATGGCTGAAGACAACGGGCTGTCCGGTCCCCCAATCCTTGTAATTGATCCGGGTGCCGTCTTTGGTCGTGATCGTGCTCATAAAGGCCTCGATTGCTGGAGTTGACATCGGGGCACGCTACGATTGCGACGATAGAAACGTATTTCCAGATCGGTCTGTCTGTTACGGGAAAGCACGCTCGTGGGCGCCGACCTGTCGCACAAGGCCTTCTTCGTGCAGATGGGCAATATCGAGCACCTCCGCGAAAGACCGCGCCCGAGAGGCTTCCTAGGCTGGTCGTTGTCGCGGCAGGAAGAGAACCGTGTCAAACGGTCACGCGTTGCTCCCTGGCCGGAAATGCGCCTCGGCGCGCCGACGGCTGACGAGATCGCAAGAACATGACGATGGAAGCCATAGCTACCGACTTGGCCACCAGAGCGAAGGCAAGCGCCTACACGCCGGAGCAATCGCTTCTGGTCGCCGTGCTGCTGAGCACGGCCGGCGGCTTTCTCGATGCGTTCACCTGGCTCTCGCTCGGTGGTGTGTTTGCAAACTCGCAGACCGGCAACGTTGTCTTTCTCGGAATGTATGCGGCGCTCGGAATGTGGCACAAGGCGGCCCACCACATTCCCCCCATCGTTGCCTTTCTTGCGGGTGCGTCGGTGGCGATCCGTATCCGGGCGCCGTTAGTTTGTCTCGTGATCGAGGTCGCTTCGCTTGCGACCGTGGCGCTGCTGCTACCCCTTGGATTTCCTGATTCTCTTGCGACCGCCGCGATATCCTTCGGTGTCGCAATGCAGACGACGAGCTTCAGGCAGGTCGAGCGCTGGAAATACCTCTCGGTCACGGTGACGGGAAACCTGCTGCGCGCGCTCGAGCAGGTGACTTCGACGACCGACCCGGAGGCCGCCCGTGGCGCAAGAAACTTGCTCGCGGTCTGCCTGATGTTTCTGCTGGGTGCCGCCGCCGGCGGTTTCATGACGGTACACTTGGCCGCGAGCAGCCTTGTCATGCCGATCGGATTACTGATGTCCGCCCTGTGGCTTGGCTGCCGACATCGCAACCGGTCCTGATCCCTCGCTTCGCACCATGCGTATTCGCAACCGGACATTCGTTTCTGGAGCCTGAAGTGTTCGGCGTGACTGGCGTTGTTCGCACGAGATCAAATTTCGGGCGATGGATTGCCGACGGCGACCGCGTCGATCTGATCACGGAATCGACCGACGGCGTCGAGCGGATCGTGCGCCCCCTCCACGTGGTCGGCTATTCCTTCCCGGCCGGTCGCTGCGCAGTACCTGTTGTCAACGCTCGGGTAGAGTGCGCGGCCTTGTTGCTTCAAGCCGGCGCCGTCTCTCGCATGGTCACACCGAACCGCTTCTCGAACTCGGCGACATTGACGATGCCGCGCCGGTGGCTGCCGTCGCCGATCTTGCGGTCGCCGTCCCAGGCCTCGACCTCGAAAAGGACGCTCTTCGCCTCAACCTTGGCGACGCGCGCAATGGCACGTACGGTGCGGCCGATCGGCGTTGCCGCGAGGTGACGGATGTTGACCATCATCCCGACGCTGACATATCCCGCCGGCAGGAACGATTGGATAGCTGATCCTGCCGCCATCTCCATATGCTGGATCATCATCGGGGTGCCGTACACCGCGGGCATGCCGGGCACGACATGGCCGACCGTCATCTCGGGCGTGACGGTCACGATCTTCTCTGCGGCCATTCCGGCGGCCACCTTGTCAAGCGGACTCATGATTCAACCTCGTGTCTTCTCAAGCTGCGCGCGGGCTGGACGCCTCGGCAATGCGCGGCTTGGGTTTCGTGAACCACGCACCGAGCCGGTCGAGATACAGATAGACCACCGGCGTCGTGTAGAGCGTCAGGATCTGGGAGAGCATGAGACCGCCGACGATCGTGTAGCCGAGCGGCTGGCGTAGCTCTGCGCCTGTTCCGGTTCCCACCATCAAGGGCACGCCGCCGAGCAGCGCGGCCATCGTCGTCATCAGGATCGGCCGGAACCGGAGCGTACATGCCTGGTAAATAGCGTCTTGCGGGCTGAGGCCATGCTGGCGTTGCACCTCAAGGGCAAAGTCGACCAGCATGATGCCGTTCTTCTTGACGATGCCGATCAACAGAATGATGCCGATGATGGCGATCACGCTGAGATCCATGTGAACGGCCAGCAGCAGAAGCAACGCGCCGATGCCGGCGGAGGGCAGTGTCGACAGGATCGTGATAGGATGGATGAGGCTTTCATAGAGCACACCGAGGATGATGTAGATCACGATCAGCGCCACGCCGATCAGCAATGGCGTGCCTGCGAGCGACGATTGGAAAGCTTGCGCGTTGCCCTGGAACGACGTCGAAAGCGAGGCTGGTTTGCCGGTGTCCTTCTCGATCTTCTGGATAGCCGCCACCGCGTCGCCCAGCGCAGCACCAGCCTTCAGGTTGAACGAGATGGTGACGGCGGGGAACATGCTCTGATGGTTGATCAGAATCGGCGCCGGCTTGATCTCGGTGTGCACCAGATCGCTCAGAGGAACTTGGCGGCCGCTCGCTGAATTCACGTAGATGTCCTTCAGCGCCTCGGGCCCGTACTGGAAGCGCGGATCGACTTCCATCACGACGTGGTACTGGTTCAGCGAGGTGAACATGGTGGAGACGATGCGCTGGCCGAAGGCATCGTCGAGGGTGTTGTCGATCGTCGAAGGCAGGATGCCGAAGCTTGACGCGACCTCGCGATCGACCGTGACGTCCAGCTTTGGACCGGCGTTTGCCTGGTCGCTGGCGACGTCGGTGATGACGTCGAGCGCGCGGAGTTTCTCCAGGAAGATTCCGGCCCAGTGAGACAGCTCATTCGAATCCGCGTCGGTCAGGGTGTACTGATACTGGGTCTTCGACAGACGCGCGCCGATCGTGATGTCCTGTGCCGCCTGCATGTAGAGCGCGATGCCCTGGATATGGGCGAGCCTGGGCTTCAGCCGGTCTATCACCTGGTCGGCGCTCGCTTTGCGTTCCGGCTTCGGCTTCAGGACGATGAAAATGCGCCCCTGATTGAGCGTCGCTGTCGGGCCGCCCGGACCGATATAACTGGCCACCGATGCGATCGCGGGATCCTTCTGCAGGATTTCGACCAGTGCCTGTTGGCGCTCGGACATCGCCGGGAAGGAGATGTCTTGCGAGGCCTCGGTGATGCCGACGATCTGTCCGGTGTCCTGCTGTGGGAAAAATCCCTTCGGGATGATCACATAGAGATAGCCGGTTAGCGCGATGGTGGAGAGCATCACCAGCAGCGTTGCGAAACGGTGGCGCAGCACGGCGCGCAGGCCGCGTGCGTACAGCGCGAGCAGCGAATCGAAGCCCCGCTCGAACAGGAGATAGAGCTTGCCATGCTTCCTCCGCGATTCGTCCTTCAGCAGGCGCGCGCACATCATCGGCGTCAGCGTCAGCGAAATGATCAGCGAGAGCAGGAGCGAAGCGGTGATGGTGACGGCAAATTCCTGGAACAGCTTTCCGACATAGCCGCCCATCAAGAAGAGCGGGATGAATACAGCGATCAGCGACAGCGTGATCGAGACGATGGTGAAGCCAATCTCGGCCGATCCCTTGAGCGCCGCCTGCATCGGCGTGAGACCTTCTTCGAGATGGCGCACGATATTCTCGATGACGACCACGGCGTCGTCGACCACGAAGCCGACGGCGATGGACAGCGCCATGAGCGACAGATTGTCGAGGCTGTAGCCGAGCACATAGAGGACTGCAAAGGTTCCGATCAATGACAGGGGAACCGTGACGGCGGGAATGATGGTGGCCCAGAAATTCCTCAGGAACAGGAATATGACCATCACCACCAGCGCGACGGTCAGCAGCAGTGTGAACTGGACATCGGAGACGGCCGCGCGGATGGTGGCGGTGCGGTCCGCCGCGATCGTCACCTTGATTGCGGGCGGAACCGACACCTGCAGCTTCGGCAGCAACGCCTTGATGCGATCGACGGTCTCGATGACATTGGCGCCAGGGACACGCTGCACCGCCAGGATGACGGCAGGCTGCTTGCCATACCAGCCCGCCAGCAGGTCATTCTCGGGAGCTTCGATGGCCGTGCCGATATCGCGTATCCGCACCGGTGCGCCATTGCGATAGGCTATGATCAGGTCTTCATAGGCCGAAGGCTTCAGGAGTTGGTCGTTGGCGTTCAGCGTGTAGGTCACGCGCGGACTGTTGAGCGTCCCCTTCGGCAGATCGACATTGGCGCCGGCAATCACGCCACGAACGTCCTCGAGGCTCAGTCCCCGGGCGGCCAGCGCCTGCGGATTGACGCGGATGCGAATGGAGGGCTTCTGCTGGCCGCCGATCCCGACCAGGCCGACGCCCGGAATTTGCGAAATCTTGGGCAGGAGAATGTTCTCGGCATAGGCATCGACCGTGGTCAGCGGAAGCGTGTCGGATGTAAGCGCAATCAGCATGATCGGCGTCTCCGCCGGGTTCACCTTCCTGATCGTCGGCGGGTAGGGGATATTGGGCGGCAGATACGGGCTCGCTGCGTTGATCGCGGCGAGCACATCGACCGCCGCGCTGTCGACCGTGCGCGAGAGTTCGAACTGGACCGTAAGCTGCGCCACCCCGAGCGCGCTGGACGAGGTGAGCTGTGTGACACCGGGGATCTGGCTTAGCTGCTGCTCCAAAGGCGTGGCGACTGAAGACGCGATGGTCTGCGGATCGGCGCCAGGCAATTGCGCCGAGATCTGGATAGTCGGGTAGTTGACGTTGGGCAGCGCGCCGACCGGCAACAGGGGATAGGTCGCCAAGCCGCATAGGAGCAATCCCGCCATCAGCAAGCTGGTTGCGATCGGCCGCAGGATGAAGGGCGCGGAGAGGTTCATGGGATGGCATCCTGAACCGCACTCTGCAGGTTGGCCTCCTGTGCGGCCTTGCCATGAAGCTGCTGAACGCGGCTGCCTTCCTTGAGGCGGTACTGGCCGTCGACCACGACCACGTCACCTGTCTTCAGGCCCTGGTCGATCAGCGCCTGTCCTTCGCTGATTTGAGCGACGTGGACGGGGCGCAACTCAGCCGTCTGGTCGGGCGTCAGCACGTAGACATAGGTGCCGTTTTGACCTTGTTGCACGGCTGAGCCGGCAACGGTCAATGCGTCCTTGCGTGTCTCAAGCCGCAGGCGGGCATTGACCAGCTGTCCCGGCCACAGCCGGTGGTCATGATTTGGAAACTCGGCCTTGAGCTGGATGGTGCCCGTTGTCCCGGCGATCTCGTTGTTGACCAGCAGGAGCTTGCCCTCGTCGAGTTTGATCTTGTCGTCCTGGCTGTACGCGATGACCTTCAGCGGTGCCTTCGCCTCCCGCTCCTGGATCGCGGGAAGATCCGATTGCGGAAGGGTGAACAGCAGCGAGATCGGCTCGATCTGGGTGACGACGACAAGCCCATTAGGGTCGGTCGGATGAATCACGTTGCCGACGTCGATCTGGCGGACGCCGGTGATGCCGGGGATTGCCGAGGTCAGGCGCGTATAGCTGAGCTGGACCTTGGCCTGGTCGATCTGCGCCTCGTCCGCCTTAACGGTTGCCTGTAGCTGCGCCACTTGCGCCTTCTGTGTTTCGATCAGTTGCGGCGTGGCGTATCCCTTGTCGCCGAGCTGAGTGTAACGGGAGAGATTGGCCTCGGCATTCATGAGCTGGGCCTGGTCGCGATCGCGATTGGCCGTTAGTTGCTCGATCTGGGCCTGATAGGGGCGCGGATCGATTTGCGCGAGCAGATCGCCGGCCTTGACGGCTCGTCCTTCGGTGAAAGCGATTTGGGTGAGCTGTCCTTGAATCTGGCTGCGGACGACATCGGTGTTGTAGGCGATCACCGTGCCGATGCCGCGCAGATAGATCGGGACGTCCTTACCGGTGACGGTGGCTGCAACCACGGGAACTACGGTGGGTACTGGTGCGACCGCGATCGGTCGAGATTTGTTGACGTACCAGAAGCTCCCGCCTGCCAGCAAGATGACAGCGATTGCCGGGGCGATGATGATGCTTCGTCTCATGGTGCTCTTCCGCCTTGAAGCTTGGTCTCAAGGATTGCCGGGATTGACAATTGTTGACGTACTGTTGGCCTGACCCGCACTGCCCAACGGAGTGGGGCTGGCCAAAGGGGCAGGCGGGCTGATGCCGGCGCCACCGAGTTCGGTAGCTCCAAGCGGGATACCGACGCGCCCGAACGATGATGACGAGAGCAACGGAGATGAATCCGGTCTACCGTCGGCACAGGAGAGCGATGTGCTTCCCGAAATTCCGCCGCCGTCGAACGGAGCTCCGGATGATTGGGTGGCATCGGTGCCGCTACAGCTTTCCGGGCCGGCGCCCGGCGAAGGAGCGGGCTGACTGATGCCGGGCGTTGCTAATTCGGTCGAACCGAGCGGAATGCCCGCCGGCTGCGCAGATGGCGCGGATAGCGGCGATGCCGTGCGCATGCTCGCGGGCGGCTGTATGTCGGACGAAGCTGCCTGAGCGATTGCCGCGGTTGGCCCGACCCAGGTGAGACCGGTCATCAACGACGCGCAGAGAACCGCGGATGCGATCCCGCGCGATCGGAATTGCTTCGTATTTCGGCCGTTCGAAGAGAGCGTTTTCCGCATCTGCGGTACTCCGGCTGGTTGCTCTCATCGAACAATAGAGAGATGCCGAAGCACCAGTATTTCCAGAACGCACGTCCTGCTGTCGGGTTGCACGGCGAGAAAAGCGTCAGCGCAGTACGGCCCGCGCATTGGCGACTTCCAGGTTGCAAGTGTCGGCGTCGCCGGCGCTATCGGCCGCTCGTGCGCGCTCGAGTGAATCAAGTGCATTGATGAAGTCCGCACCAATGCCGCCCTCCGCCGCCGCCAGCGAACGGGGAGTCGGCTGATGGCTGCGCAGCGCGTCGAGACTCTCGGGCCTCCAGGCGCCTGAACCAGCATTTTTCTCGATCGCGGCATCGACGTCACGCTGAACGCTGGCGATCGACTCTGCGCAGGGGCCTGCAACGGCAGGTGATGCCGCAAGCAGCAGAGCGGCGACGGCGGTGGCGTATTTCACGGTCTTTGTCATGGGTGCATCCTTTCAGGTCAGACACGGGAGCGGGATCGCCGGCCAACGAATGACGGAAGCCGATGCCGGTCGTCTTCCGCGATCGAACGCTCGTGCGCAGGTGAGCCGCCTTCTGCCCTGCTACGGACATTGGCGGCGACGCAGACGTGCAAAGTGGAAAGTATAATGGCTTGGCGAAATACGCATGCGGACCGTGCCGCTAGTGTCGCATCACACAAACCCGGAGTGATTTGACATGAAACACCTCAAAGCGTGCCTGGCCTTCGCGGCCGCATTCTCCCTCATTTCGACGGTAGCTCCGGCCAGGGCCGAGCCGCTGAAGAACATCGTCCTCGTGCACGGCGCCTGGGTGGATGCTTCCGGCTGGAAGCCGGTGTACGACATTCTCACCAAGGAGGGCTTCCATGTCAGCATGGTGCAGGAGCCCGAAACATCGTTTGCCGACGATGTCACCGCGGCGAAACGAATTCTCGATCGTCAGGACGGCCCCACGCTACTCGTTGGGCATAGTTATGGCGGATCGATCATCACCGAAGCCGGCGTTCATCCGAATGTCGTCGGTCTCGTTTACGTTGCCGCGCACGCGCCCGATGTCGGCGAAGACGAATCGGCCCTCGGCAAGAAGACGCCAAGCGTGCTGGCGAAGACCGAAGGCGCCATCAAGGTCACGCCCGACAAGTTCACTTATCTCGACCCCGTGGAATTTCCAAAGTTGTTCGCGCCGGATCTTCCGCGCAAGCGAGCGGAATTTGTTGCGCGGTCTCAGGTCCTCGCTGCCGCACAGGTGTTCAGCACGCCGCTGACGGCAGCTGCCTGGAAGACGAAGCCGAGTTGGGGGATCGTCGCCGGCAGCGACCAGATCATCAATCCCGATCTCGAGCGCTGGTACTACGAGCGCGCCAAGAGCCACATGACCGTCATCCCGGGCGCGAGCCACTCCGTCTACGAGTCTCATGCGAAGGAAGTCGCGGCGGTCATCACTGACGCTGCCCGCAACGTTCAAAAAATGGCTGCTCGTTGATGCCATCAGACTGACACCCGCACTCTGGCGGATATTCCCGACGGTATTTCCGCCAGAACGACCAATCGGCCAGATCAGGAAATTTCGACATGTTGTTGTCCACGGACACTGAAACCAGGAGCGGGACGGTGGCGATATGGCAGCGTCACCGTGAAGCGCGCGATGCTCGCATCGAAGCCGGCTCCAGGCTGGCGCGCAACAAGTTCGTTGCAGCGCGTGACGCCACGCGCCTCATGGAAGCCGTCATTCGGCCGGGCGACCGCGTTTGCCTGGAAGGCGACAACCAGAAGCAGGCTGATATGCTCAGCGGCGCGCTGCTCGCGGTCGATCTCGCCAAGGTGAACAATCTGCACATGGTGCAGTCGGGCGTCGTCTTGCCGGAGCATCTCGATCTGTTCGAGCGGGGCGTCGCGAAGAGGCTGGACTATGCCTATTCCGGCCCGCAATCGGCGCGCATCGCGCGCATGTTGTTCGGCGGCAAGATCGAGCTTGGGGCGGTGCATACCTATCTGGAGCTGTTTGCCCGCTACTTCATCGACCTGACCCCGCATGTCGCGCTGATTGCCGCGGTCAGTGCCGATCGCGATGGAAACCTCTATACCGGCCCGAATACCGAAGATACGCCGACGGTCGTCGAGGCGACTGCGTTCAAGGACGGCGTGGTGATCGCCCAGGTCAACGAAATCGTAGACAGGGTGCCGCGCGTCGATATCCCGGCCGATCGCGTACACTTCATCGTCAAGTCGGAAAAGCCGTTCTTCGTCGAGCCGCTGTTCACGCGCGATCCTGCCGCCATCACCGAGGGGCAGATCCTCACTGCAATGCTCGCGATCAAGGGCATCTATGCGCCTTATGGTGTGCAGCGGCTGAATCACGGAATTGGCTTCAGCACCGCCGCGATCGAGCTTCTGTTGCCGACCTATGGCGAGAAGCTGGGCCTGAAGGGCAAGATCGCCAGCCATTTTGCGTTGAACCCGCATCCCGCGCTGATCCCGGCGATCGAGTCCGGTTGGGTTCAGCAAATCCATTCCTTCGGCTCGGAGGTCGGCATGGATGACTACATTCGAGCTCGATCAGATGTCTACTTCACCGGGCCGGATGGCTCGCTGCGCTCCAATCGCGCGTTCTGCCAGACCGCGGGTCTCTACGCCTGCGATATGTTCATCGGTTCCACGCTGCAGATCGACCTGCAGGGAAACTCCTCGACCGTGACCACCTCGCGCATCGCCGGCTTCGGCGGCGCGCCGAACATGGGTGCCGATGCCCGCGGTCGGCGCCATCCGAGCGAACCCTGGCTGAAGGCCGGCGGCGAAGCTGATCCTGATAACTCGGTGCTGTTACGCCGTGGCCGCAAGTTGGTCGTGCAGATCGGCGAGACCTTTGGCGACAAGAACGTTCCGCTGTTCGTCGAGAAGCTCGATGCGGTCGAACTTGCCGAGAAGCTGAACCTCGAATTGGCGCCCATCATGATCTATGGCGACGATGTCACGCATATCGTCACGGAAGAGGGCGTCGCTAACCTGCTGCTGTGCCGCAATGCCCAGGAGCGTGAACAGGCGATCCGCGGCGTGGCCGGCTACACCGACGTTGGCCGCAGGCGCGATCGAAACATGGTCGAGCGCCTGCGTCAGCGCGGCGTGATCCGTCGTCCCGAAGATCTCGGCATCAATCCGCTCGATGCAGACCGCAGCATGCTGGCCGCGCGCTCCATCAAGGATCTCGTGCGCTGGTCGGGCGGGCTCTATGCGCCGCCTTCGAAATTCAGGAACTGGTGAGGAACGACTGCCATGGAAGACCTCAATTTTCAACATCGCGCTCGGAAGCCGGCGGGCGGCACCAGGCAGACCGCGATTATCGGCGTGGTCGCCTCGGGCAATCTGGAAGTGCTGGTGGAGCGCGTCCTGCCGGATGCGGAATGCGCGGTGGAGATCAAAACCGCGGCGATGGGCTTCGGCGAAGTCTGGAGCGCCGTCATTGGCGATTTCGTCGAGCGCTATTCGCCCGGCGGGCTGAAATTCTCCATCAATGACGGCGGCGCGCGGCCCGACACGGTCTCGCTTCGGCTGGCGCAGGCGGTGCGATTGATCGCGGG